>Ga0160502_100439_pt1 | contig 29501 bp, 35 predicted proteins | sample DIDnMG_14_FD_108237 | JGI IMG/M metagenome (GOLD analysis project Ga0160502, IMG submission 108237) | Enriched soil microbial communities from UW Madison campus, WI, USA - DID2933_E24_Xylan MG | ecosystem: Environmental > Terrestrial > Soil > Unclassified | place: USA: Madison, Wisconsin... | reverse complement strand
TGCATTTATTTGCAAAAGCAATTCGGCTGTTTTTTCGGCAGTATCTTTATTAAAAATCATAGTACAAATGTATAAAGTTTTTGTAAACGACAAACCACTTTTTTTGACAAATGAAATCTCAAAGGAAACAGATTTCCAATTGTTCTTGTTGGAGAGTATTGATATCGAACAGCTTATTATAAAAATTTTTCAAAATAAAATTCAAAAAGCCATTCTATATCATCCCGACGAAAGTGAGATGATGAAAACCCTTAAAGCCAAAATTCCGGTTAATAAAGCGGGCGGAGGCTTTGTCTACAATAAGAAAGGCGAAGTCTTGTTTATCTTTAGAAACGGAAAATGGGACTTGCCAAAAGGCGGAATCGAGAAAGGGGAAGACATTGAAGCGACGGCTATGCGTGAAGTAGAGGAGGAGACAGGAGTAAACCAGCTTCGTATTACGAATAAACTCCAAAAAACCTATCATATCTTTAAACGCAACGGAAAATACAAACTCAAAATCACGCATTGGTTCGAAATGCAGTCTGATTTTGAAGGTACACCACACGGACAACTTGAAGAAGGAATCGAAAAAGTTGCCTGGTTAAACCCAGAACAAATCAAAGAAGCACTTAAAAATTCTTACGAAAACATTAAATTATTGTTTGAAGAAGACAAAAAAGTTCCAGCAGATTTAAAAGCAAAAAAAGAAAACTTAGAATCTTAAAAACTTAGAACCTTAGGATCTCAGAATATTAGATTAGGACGTGCCACCAATAAAAGAAAAGACCCAATCAACTTTGCGTTCATTGGGTCTTTTTTTTATTGCTGTCGGGCTATCCGCGCTACTTCGGTAGCCTGCTTCTATCCCTCACGCGGAAATATACTTTATCTATTTTAAATGATTATAACTGTAACTTATTAAAATATATGATAGAAAAAATAGTATTGTAAATGAGAAGATGTACAATAAAAAATTATTTTTAGCATTTAAATTAATTTTGATGAAAAAATAAAATGCTATTGCTGCTAAATATGGCAAAACAAATAAAATTGCCAATTCAATATAAAACAATTCAGCGATTTTTTGCTGATATGTATCTATAGAAATTAGTTTTTTGTGAAAGCTATTACTTGTCTTTTCAATGCTTTTCAAAATAAAGGATGCGGTAATATATTTAACAACAATTGCAGTTGCTATTGAAAAAAATAAGATTTTGAAAGTTTCTTTATATTTCATTTACACATATTTTCTATTATTAAGTAAAAAACTCTGAATATTTTACTCAGGTTTCAAGTTTTTGCTCTGCCCGTGAAAATAGGCTTAGCTTCTCAAATATCTAATATAATTCTCAAGTAAACTTTGAATTTGCACGCTTGCTACAGGATTTGCAGAATGTACATTAAACTTTAAATCTCTTAAATTTAATCCAGATTCATAAACCAGCCATTTCACGCAAGCATAACCATCTTCTGCGACATTATCATTTTCGTCAAGCCCTAAGTCATTATCGAAACTAATTAATTCGGGAAGTCCTTTTTCTGAAATTACCTTTTTAAAATCATGAAAATTCCTGACAATGACAAAATCGTCATCAGTTAGGTTTTTGTAAACCATTTTGACATCTCGTAAATCGTCAAGAAAAAGTTTGTACGACATTAAAGCAGTATTTAGATTTAGGAGATATTAAGAATTACCATTTAAGCTTGTCAAAAGATTATCGTCATTAAAAACAGCATTAATAACATTTCCATTCTTTTCTGCTTTAATTTCATTTCCGTTTGAACTCAATTCAAAACCTTTTTGAGAAAGATAATTCGTAAAAGCATTTTTATGATTTTGAATTTCAAAAGTCGAAATCAATTCTGGAAAAACGGTCAAAATTCTTGAGAATTCCTCAATTTCAGTATTGTCAATCGAATCATCTTTAAGGGTAACAACCATTGTTCCTTGACCATAATTTCCAAGATAATAACCGCTCAAATTAAACATTGTAGTAGCAACCATTCCAATAAGATGTAAATCATTCGGAACAGCGTCAAATTTTCCAACGCTTAATAAATCAATATTATTTTCTTCTCCGTATTTCTTTAATGAAAGCGCTTGTTGCATAACAGATTCTGCATAACCGCCCGCTTTATTGTCCCAAAGCCAAAGCCAAGTTTCTGACGAATGCGAAAATGAACCCAAAACCTGCATTGGAAAAGTAAGATCATCTCCAAAAGTAATTTCTTCTGCGTCCATATTGACATTCCAAGAAAGTCCGCCTGTTACATTGTATAGATTTCTTTGTTTTTCTAAGGCAATAGCTCCAAATTTCTCTAAAAAATCATTTTCAGAAGTAAAACTGATAGTCTGATTGTTTTGAGTACTTGTTGAAGCTGTTTTTTCTTCTTTCCTTTTGAAGAGATTATCGAATATTCCCATTTTTGAGGCTTTTAGTGATGTAAAAATTATTGATTTCAAATATATAATTTTAAAAATAAGTAGGAAAATGATTAATTAGAATAATTCATCAATATTTATTGTATTTTTGTTCGAGACGCAATAGCAAAATACATTGCTTGTTATTACCCTAATATTATTTTGAATTATGAGCACACTATCAAAACCAAGCCATATAGGAAGAAAAATAAGCCGAATTCGTGAACTTCGTGACATGAAGCAAGAAGCTTTGGCTCAGGCTTTAGGAACAAACCAACAAGCGATTTCTGCTTTAGAAAACAGCGAAACGATTGATGAAGAAAAGCTGAAAGCTGTTGCAAAAGCTTTGGGAGTAAATGTGGAAGCGCTTAAAAACTTTTCAGAAGAAAATGTAATTAGCTATTTTAATAATTTTTATGATAATAGTACTAATACGGGACAAATATTAAATTCTTGTACAGATTTGACATTTAACCCTTTAGATAAATTGATTGAAGCTTACGAAGAAAATAAAAAACTTTACGAACGTTTAGTTCAAGCTGAAAAAGATAAAGTGGAGTTTTTAGAAAAAATATTGAAGGATAAATAAGTTTTTTTTGTTCTTTCTACGATAAAGAAAAGCCTAATAAATTTGATGTTTTATTAGGCTTTTTTTAAATTTTTCTTGCTGTTAAGATTGTAAGTATCTTGTTTTAATGAGGATTTTTGCAGTTTAAGCAACGTGATATTCTTTTTTCGAATATTACAATTCAATTGGTGATCTTAAGTATTTAATAGAGTTTTCAAAATTTAAGTTGTCTGAAAAAATAATTATTTCATTGCCAATTTTATTTGATGTTGATTGAGATATGTCAAATAAATACATTGAATAATTTTTATAAAGATTTTTTATAAAATCATTGTTATCATAAGAAAGAATAAAATCTTTTTTATAGGAATAAAGAAAATTAAAAAGCTCCTCATGATTTTTTTCTTTATAAAAATTAAGATATAACTCTGATCCTTTTTTAAAATATGGTGGATCTAAATATGTGAATACTGATTGTAAATTTTTTAATGAATGTAAAAAATCTAGTGCATCTAAATTACTAAAATGAATTACATCACGTTTTGTCGCTAATAGCTTAATTTTTTCAATTAATTTAGTTTTATTAAAACGTGCATCGATTTTATATTTGCCATTTTGGTTTTTTCCGCCGATTACACCTCCCTTAATAACTCCAGAAACGTTACATCTATTTAAAAAGAAAGTCGCTTTGGCTATTTCTAATTGATTATAAGAATCTGGATATTGAAGTACTTTTTTAAAATAAAACCAATTTTCCATATCTATGCTCAAACCTTGAATCCAATCGCAAAAAATATCTGTTTCATTTAAAATTGTTTTCCAAAATGAATAAATGAAATAATCGAAGTCATTTAAATAAATTTCTTTTACAACATCTTCAAAAAGAAGTTTTAACGCAAGTCCACAACCACCTGCATAAGGTTCAGCATAAATTTTATTTGTGTAATTATTCTCTTTAATTAGATTTGAAACAAAAGGGAACAAGGTGTTTTTTCCACCCGGATATCTAAGTGGTGAATAAAAAAAACTTTTTTTTTGAGTCTCTAACAAAGTATTATTTTTTAAATTTTTCTACAAAATTATCAAATTCAGCTATAAATTCATCGTAAATGACTTTATTCTTTTGAATCCATACATTTATAATTTTGCTACAATTATTTCCCCAATATTCTTTTTGTGTATTAAACCATATTTTAGCTTTTTGACGATCTAATCTAATGTCATTAATCGAATATTCATGAAAACACAACTGTTTATTATAATCATTAAATAAGTTATTCCACATAGACGAAGCCTCTGGTTCATTAAAAAGCATTTCAGCTAATAATCTTTCAGGAGAGTCATCACCAGGAAGTAACAATATGTTTTTAAAATTTTTTATAACTCTTAAGCTACTTGGTTCATTTCTCACATCCCCATCTAAACAAATAATGCTCTGAGGAAAATTGAATCCTGGGATTTTTTTTCGAACTAGCTCTATATAATTTGAACAGCCCATGGTACATTGAAGAAAATTTAAATTTGTTTTTTTTGTTTTTATTAATCCCTTTAAAAAAATCTCTCCTTCTTTATCTTCTGTAAAAGTATTTATCTTTAGATCTTTTTTTTGTGTAGACAAGCTTACATTTAATCTATTCTGAATGAAATTAAAAGTTGGATTTTCTATGACTTTGATATTTAAGTCAACTTTTTGAAGATAAATTACTTTTATCTGATTCGATTGTTTTGGGTCTTGCTGGATATTACAAGCGGTTTCTAATAAATTTAATGAATGAGTAGTAAAGATGATTTGTATATTATATTTAGAGGAAAATTTACGTAAATATTCTAACAATTTTATTTGTGAAGCTGGATATAGGGTAGTATCGATCTCATCAATCACAAGTATTCCTTTAGAATATTCTTTAGGATATTTCTCTTTTAATCTTTTGAAAGATAAAACTGCGAGTAATATTTTTCCAAGATTATCTTGGCCAGCCGAATTCATATTCCAATCATAAAATTTAGTATTTACTCCTAAAGTGTTTTTTTGTTTACTTTCTAAATAATTAAATTCATCTATCTCAAGATCGGGAATTATTAAAATTTTATTATGCCATTCATTTAAGAGTTTAATTTCGTCTGCAGTTAGAGAAATATTATTGCTTTGTGCAAGTGCACTATCTTCACCAATTGGAAATAATCTAGATAAGCTAAGGTAAATCACAGGATATTGTAAATAACCAGAGCCTTTTGATCGATCTCCTTTTTTCCAAAATCTTATTTCTTGAGTCTTTGCATCACGTACAATACTCTCAACTGTAAATTCAGGATTTTCAGAATCATTTGTATTTAATGTCCAAGAATGAGTTTTAGCTTTGTCAAAAGATTTAGATAATTTAAATTTTTCAGAAAATGAAGATTTATAATTTCCACCACATAATGGTTTTTCATTAGCAAGTGGGTTGTTTCTATCTGTAATAGAAAATGGTTGGCTTAATAAACCTAAAATGGTTGTTTTTTGAGTTCCATTTTGTCCTGCGATAACAGTAATGTTTTCTCCCAGCTCAAATTCAATATTTTCAAAACCTCTAAATTTTTCGACTTGTATTTTATTTATTAGCATTCATATTTCCTTAAAAATTAATACTCATTTCCACTAAATTTGTAAATATATGTAATATTATTCTTTTTAAATGAATTAAAATTTCAAATAAAATTGTAAATCAAAAATAGTATTAGTAATAAAATAAAAATTACGGAAAACCATAATAAAGCGAGTAGTTTAGTTAAAAATATAATAAACTATAACAATCTACAAAACTCGATAAACAGGATACTGCATATGCGCCTTTTCATAATTAACAGAATGCTTGTAAATCCAATCCAATTGTGCTTCAGGATTTTTAGCAAAAGCTGGATCAGCTTGTTTTTTAGATTCTAATTCTGCTTTTAGAGCAGGATTTTCTTTTAAAAGTTGTGCTGCAGTATCTTCAAAAATGTATTCTGAGTAATGTTCTTTTTGCTGTAAAATTGGATCGAAGAAATTCCAGTTAAAGAATGAATCAACGCCTTCTGGTTCAAAGGCTTCTAGAAGATATTTTACGCCTTTTTGGTTTGTTGGAACAATATAATCTCCTTTGGCGAAAGCCATTTTAACGATTTTAGAAGTTACCGTTGTATTTCTATGTAGATAATGCCCTTCGTAAGCAGACGGAACGGTTTTAAAATCGGCAATTCTGTAGCTTTCGACTTCGATAATTGTGTCGTTTTTAATTTGTTTGAACGAGATATTGTTGTTTTTCAAAAGGTCAATAATATTCCAATAACCACGCGGAATGATATAAGCAGACGGAATAACAACTTCTTTTTGCGATTTGAATTCTTTTATATATGGAACATCTTTTTTATACGGTTTGCTTCGGTCATAATACAAACGATCTCCAGTTGTAGCTTCGCTTTTTTTGTAACCTGCTTCATAACCTAAAAACGAAAAAGTTGTCGCTTTTGTGCTGTCCAATTCCCATTTTAAAGTATAGGATTTTTTAGGCTGATATTGTTCTAAATTCTTTACTCTTAAATCTTTTATTTTTTGATAATTCGCATCGGTAAAATCCAAAGTAGATTTCATGTATTCGTAAGTCATTTTTACACGTTCGGCATATTTTTTCAGCATGTGCGTTTCCACCACAAAACCAATCGTATTAAATAGGGAAGTATAACCCGTTGTATATCGCGGACTATCAACAAACTGTCCAAAACCTTTGTCTGGCGTATCTTTAAACGAATCGACATAAGGCGTAGTTTCGATTTTCTTTTTCTGAAGATCTTTTACCAAAGCTGGCATCATTTCATCATTCATAAAATCACCCAAAACTTTTCCCAGTTTGTTGTGCTGTGTCATAATGTATGTCAGTTTGTATTGATAATCAGAACCATTACTTACGTGATTATCGATAAAAACATCAGCGTTTATTTTCTGGAAAATTTCCACAAAACTCTTCGTATTTCTAGTATCCGATTTCATTAAATCACGATTCAAATCATAATTTCTGGCATTTCCTCTAAAACCATAAATCTCAGGCCCATCTTGATTCGCACGAGTTGTCGAATTTCGGTTTAAAGCTCCGCCAATATTATAAACTGGAATCGTAACCAAAACGGTGTTTTTTGGTGCTTTCATTTTTCCTGTTGCCAAATCTCTGTAGAATTGCATTGTAGCGTCGATTCCGTCAGGTTCTCCCGCATGGATTCCGTTATTGACAAATAAAACGGCTTTGGTTTTCTGGATTTTATCAAAATCAAATTCTTTATCCGGATTGAAGGTAATCATGTGCAAAGGTTCTCCAGAATCTGTCAGTCCCATTTCTTTCATTTGAATCGTTGGTAAATCAGCGGCAAGCATTTTCCAATAAGCGATAGTTTCTTGATAAGAAGCCGATTGATTCCCATTTCCTTTCTCAAAAAACGTATCGTATTTTTTATTGTTTTGCGCAGTAATGGTTATAGTGAGAAGTGAAAAGAGAAATGTAAAAAGTTTCATGGTTTTGGTTTTTTGATGATCAAATATAATAGTTTTATTTGTTTCAAGTTTCAGGTTTTAGGTTGATATGCTTGTGGTTAATGGTTTCACGCAGATTTTACAGATTTAAGCAGATTTTATTTTTAATTAAAAAATCTTTTTTTGATCTGCCCGAATCTGAAAAATCTGCGTGAAACAGAATCTTTACACACTTTGCAGCTAAATAAACTTGAAACATGAAACAAGAAAAACTTGAAACAACTTTTTTACCTACTTTTGCAAAATGAATAAAAAACACCATTCCAACGATATACTTTCGAATTTAGGGATTCAGAGTCTGAACGAAATGCAGGAAATGGCACACGATGCTATTTTAAACGAAAACAATACTTTATTACTTTCTCCAACAGGATCTGGAAAAACATTGGCTTTCCTGCTTCCTATTTTAGAATTGTTACAGCCAGAAGTATTGTCTGTTCAGTGTTTGATTTTGGTTCCGTCACGCGAACTTGGACTTCAAATTGAACAGGTTTGGAAAAAAATGGGTACCAAATACAAAGTCAATATTTGTTATGGCGGGCATTCAATAGAAACTGAAATTAAAAACTTAAGCAATCCGCCGGCGGTTTTAATAGGAACGCCTGGAAGAATTGCTGATCATATAGAAAGAGAAACTTTTAGAATAGATAAAATTCAGACTTTAATTTTAGACGAGTTTGATAAATCGTTGCAATTAGGTTTTCACGAACAAATGTCTTTTATAATTGGAAGATTATCGAGAGTGAACAAACGCGTTTTGGTTTCGGCAACTTCAGATATTGAAATTCCGAAATACACACGAGTTGTCAATCCGGTTGTTTTGGATTTTATTCCAGAGGAAGAAGAAAAAGCAAATCTTTCGATGAAAATGGTGATTTCGCCAGCAAAAGATAAATTGCAAAGTTTATTCAATTTGATATGTTCTTTAAAGTCAGAATCGGCAATTATTTTCTGTAATCATCGTGATGCCGCAGAACGTATTAGCGATACTTTAAACGAAAAAGGAATTTATTCGGTGTATTATCATGGCGGAATGGATCAGGAAGAACGTGAGCGTGCTTTAATTCAGTTTAGAAATGGAAGTGTAACTTATCTTGTAACAACAGATTTGGCTGCAAGAGGTTTGGATATTCCAGAAATGAAACACGTTATTCATTATCATCTCCCATTAAAAGAAGACGAATTTACGCATAGAAATGGGCGTACAGCGCGTATGCAAGCAACGGGAACGGCGTATGTTATTATTCACGAAAGTGAAAAACAATTAGACTACATTGATTATGAAATGAAGGTTTTGGATGTTGAAGGAAAGGTTTCGCTTCCAAATCCGCCTCAATTTCAAACTATTTATATCAGTGGCGGAAAAAAGACTAAACTGAACAAATTTGACATTGTTGGGTTCTTTTCTCAAAAAGGAAAATTAGAGAAAGAAGATTTAGGATTAATTGAAGTCAAAGATTTTGTTTCGTTTGCAGCGGTAAAATACAATAAAGTAAAAGATCTGCTAAAAAACATCAGAGATGAAAAAATGAAAGGGAAGAAGTTTAAAATCGAAGTTGCCCGTAATGTCATCAAGAAAGTAGAAGAGGAGAAAAGAGGAAAATATTAGTTTAAATTAAATGATTTTTAGTACAAAAATGGATTTTGTATCATGAAATTTTAGTTTTTATCTTATTGTTTTTCAGTGTTTTATTTTTGTGTAACTAACTTTTACAATTTTATGTTAAAAAAATAATGAATTGATAGGGGTTTTTTCAATATTTCTATGTTTTTTTGTGTTCGTAAAATTGTAAACCCCAAATACTATATGAAAAAGATTATTACTCTTGCCGCATTGTTTTTTAGTTTTGTTTCGTTTGCACAGGTTAAGGTTCTAGAAACAGTTCCTGTAGAAAAATTAGGAAAAGTAAACAACAACTACATTCAGAAAATTGGTGACGAATACACTGTGTATTACACTATCGTTCAAAGTGATGATGATTCGACTTTGAGAAAATTTTCATTCAAGAACATAGATAATGCTTATAACTCTTTATACAACATTATCATGGGCGGATTTACAGCTTCTCCGTTGTATGATATTAAATTAGAGTTGCCTAACAACTACATTTGGTTACACTACACAGGCAATGTGGTTCCAGACAAAGCTACAGTTCAGTTTATGGTTTCTGGTAAAGAAAGAGACGCAGCAACAAACAACGTTTCTGAGCCATTCGTAAAAGATCAAATCAGTAAATTATTTCAAAAATAATTTTCGATATATGTATAAAAAGCCGTTCAATTTGAACGGCTTTTTTTTTAGTTTCAAGTTTCAGTTTGATAAACTTTGTCTTTAATTTTAACGCAAAGTACGCTAAGTTTTTTTTACTTAAAGGCTTTTAAAAGCGCAAAGTTCGCAAAACTTTGTGAATAAAACTTTGCGTAAATTTTTCATTTTCAGTTTGATAAACTTTGTCTTTAATTTTAACGCAAAGTACGCTAAGTTTTTTTTTACTTAAAGGCTTTTAAAAGCGCAAAGTTCGCAAAGCTTTGAGAATAAAACTTTGCGAACTTTGCGTATACTTTGTGTGCTTTGCGGTTAAATTATGCAGTATTCTAAAACTTAGAATCTTAGCATCTAAGAACCTTAGCAACTTTTTTTAAATCTTTTTAACGTATTGCGTAATAATCACAATCTGTTGGCCATCGACTTTTCCTTCAATGTATTCAGCGTTTTCATGGTCTAAACGGATGTTTCTAACAGCAGTTCCTTGTTTGGCAACCATGCTAGAACCTTTTACTTTTAGATCTTTGATTAAAACTACAGAATCTCCGTGTTGTAGCACTACACCGTTACTATCACGGTGAACTAATTTATTTTCTTCATCTTCGCCTTCTCCAGTTGCTTTTGCCCATTCTAGCGTATCTTCATCAAGATACATCATATCTAGTAATTCTTGTGGCCATCCTGCAGCACGCAAACGGCTTAACATTCTCCAAGCAACAACTTGTACTGGAATATTTTCGTTCCACATACTGTCGTTCAGGCATCTCCAGTGATTTAAATCTACGTTGTCTGGATTTTCAATTTGGTCAATACAAGTGTTACAGGCTAATATAGCTTCGTCAATTCCGCCTTTTTTAGTTGGCAAGACTTGATAAACTTTTAAATTTTCTTCAGCGCCACAAAGCTCACATTTAGATCCGCTTCGTTTGCTTAATTCTCTTTCGATGCTCATTTTATTATCTTATTTTTTTGCGAAATTACTTTTAAATCTAAACTTCACAAATTATATTTTTTATATTAATATCGTAAAACTTCATAAATATGTCCTTCTTCAAAAAGTTTTTCTATTTGTTTTCTGGACAACTTATCTGTAGTGTTGTAATTATTGTGAAGATTAATTTTATCAATTTGTGACTTTTTATCAATCTCCATATCATTAAGATACACTATTAATGTATCTTTTGAAATTTCATGAACTTTCATTGTTGTGTAAAATCCATTCGATTCTTTAACAAAATAAACATCTCCAATTTTTGGATCCTGAATAAAAATTTTACTATCTGAATCAGTTTTTAGAGTATTAATGAAAAGTGCTATGACAATAATAGCTATTATAAATGTTCCAGAAAACATCCAAAAAGGTGTTGGTGTTTTTCCATTTGATCGCTCTATTTTTTGTTTATTAATTGAGGTCAAATCATTTAAATCGAATGTTGCTTTGCAAGAGTTACATTCTAGAATAGTTATTTTTTGAACTGGAAATAATGGTATCCAATATATATGAACATATCTCTGAAAGATGTTATAATTCATAGATACATTATTGCCACAATTTTGACATTCAATATTCGAAACACGATCATTTTTAATATTTGCAGACTTTGATCCGTAAAAAATCATTTTTAATCAAATTAAATTAGTCTGCAAAAATAAAGATTTATCTTACAATGAAAAACTTTAATTAATTTATTTCGTAACCCTAACAGCCTCAGGAACCAACATTTCATATTCGCCACCATGACGCAATACATCACGCACAATGCTCGAACTGATGAATGAAGTACTTGCAGCTGTAAGCAAGAAAACGGTTTCTATTTTTGATAATTTTCTATTGGTATGCGCGATAGCTTTTTCAAATTCGAAGTCGGCTGGGTTACGCAAACCTCTTAGGATGAAATTGGCTTTTAGTTTTTTTGCCAGATCGATTGTTAAACCTTCATAAGTAATAACAGAAATTTTTGGTTCGTCTTTGAAGGTTTCTTCAATAAAGCGTTTTCTTTCTTCTAATGAAAACATGTATTTTTTTTCGGCATTAACCCCAATTGCAATTACAATTTCATCAAATAAAGGAAGTCCTCTTTTGATAATATCTTCATGTCCGAGTGTAATAGGGTCAAACGATCCTGGGAATATGGCTTTTCGCATTTCTTTAAGTTTCTAAGGTTCTGAGATGCTAAGATTCTAAGTTTTATTTGGATGGTGCTGAATCTTAGTTTTTCTTTGTTTTGAATTTGGAATTTATTTTAAGTTATTCTAAGGGTTTTTATCGCTTCGACCCATTCTTCTCTTTTACAGATATCACATTTTGCAGTTCCTTTTTTAACTTCTTGTGTGTGTCCGCAGAACGAACAAGCATAGATTCCGTCGGTTGGAATGAATTTGCTCTTAGCATTAAACAAAGAAGGCAAAATAGGCAATCCGTATTTTACTTTTTCATCTGGATAAAAGAACACACTTATTTCGCCACTTGGTTCTATAAAAGCATGTTTTACCTGTCCTAAATGTTCTATTGATTTTACACGAAGTTCTGAGAAAAATTCGTCTTGTGCCAAAGTTTCTTTTTTAAAACTCGATACAGAAAATTTCCCATCATTGATTAAACACTCGGTTTTCCCTTCTATAAATTCTTCGAATTTTTTGCTTTTTCCAGTAAGCCATGTCACAGAACGATACAAAACAATAATTACCAAAAATACAATTGCCGCAGGAACGATGCCAACATCTTCATAAAACATTGGGTCGCCAGCAGCAGAGCCTAATGCAATAATAATTACGGTTTCGAAAATTGATAATTGTTTTACACCTCGTTTACCAGCCAATTTTAACGTTAGCAGCAAAATAGTAAACATTACTGTCGAACGAAATATTACTTCCAAAAGAAAGACTTCTGGCAATTCATTAAAAAATAGTCTATTCCATTCGAAGATTTCTTTCATTTTCTTTTAGTTACTAAGGTTCTAAGTTGCTGAGATTCTAAGTTTTTATTTTGTTGCTGGAATTTTGTATTCAAGTTCTTTCGCTTCTAATGGGTATTTAGCTCGTTTGATTTTTATTATTTCATTATTATCATAAAGTTCAATGATTGCTTTTTTTGAATAAGATACTTTTCGATCTGAATAGTTTTCATTTTTATCTAAATCATCTACTTTGTAAGGCATATAAGCATCAAAATCATTATGTGTTGTAAAAATGCTGTCGGTTGTTATTCTATCTATTTTAAAAGATGAATAATAACCGTTTGAAAACTTTAAATTATAAACATCACCTACCTGAGGTTTTTTTATTAAAATTGCTGTTTTGTTATTGTTGTTAATATAAGTATTTATACTATAAATAATGGCTAAAAGCATTATAATGCTTCCAGAAAACATCCAAACTGAACTTTCTAATTTTTGATTTCGTAATTTTTCTTGCGCGTTGGAAGATAAATCATTGTAATCAAATAAAATTTCACAGTTACTACATTGTATATTTACATATTTCCCGACGGGAAAAAGAGGAATCATAGTAATATGAGTATACGTTTTGTATATACTAAAATGCAGAGTGTTTTTAATCTCGCATTTGGGACATTTTTCATTTGAAATTATCCCATTTTTCACATTTGAATCTCGAGTTCCGACTAGAAAGAGCATATTTTATTAAGGTTCAGAGAGGCAAAAAATTAAATTGTTTTATAAAAAACAAAGGCACTAAAATCTTAGAATCTTAGCGCCTTAGTATCTTAGCAGCTATTTTAAAGCTAACTCAATTGCATTTGTAAACAGATCTTCTAGAGAAATTCCTGCTGCTTTTGCTTGTTGCGGAATTAAACTTTCTGTTGTTAAACCTGGAATTGTGTTCATTTCCAGCATGTGTGGCTCGTCGTTTACGATGATGAATTCGCTTCTTGAAAAGCCTTTCATTTTTAAAACTTCGTAAGCACGTTTTGCTGTTTCTCCAACTTTTCTAGTCATTTCGTCAGAGATTCTCGCTGGTGTTATTTCTTGTGATTTTCCTTCGTATTTTGCTTCGTAATCGAAGAAATCATTTTCTGATACGATTTCTGTGATTGGAAGAACTTTAATTTCGCCTTTGTAATTGATTACTCCAACAGAAACTTCTGTTCCGTCAAGGAAACTTTCAATAATTATTTCGTTGTCTTCTTTATATGCTACTTCAATTGCGATTGGAAGCTCAGCTTCAGTTTTTACTTTTGAGATTCCAAAACTTGAACCTGCTTTGTTTGGTTTTACGAAACATGGCAAGCCGACTTTTTTAACGATTTCTGCTGTATTAATTTCGTCTCCTTTGTTCAAGTAATAAGAAATTGCTGTTTTGATTCCGTATGGCTTTAAAACAGATAATAAATCTCTTTTGTTGAATGTTAAAGCCGACTGGTAATAATCGCAAGAAGATTGTGGCAGGCCGATTAATTCGAAATAAGCTTGCATTAATCCATCTTCACCCGGAGTTCCATGAATAGCGTTGAAAACACAGTCAAACGTGATTTTCTCACCGTTTACTGTAACTGAAAAATCATTTCTATCAATTGGAAATTCGGCATCGTTTTGGTCAACGTACACCCATTTTTCTTTGAAAATGTGAATACGGAATCCGTTGTATTTTGTTTTGTCAAGATATTGATACACGACATTCCCGCTGATTAAAGATATTTTGTATTCGCTGGAATAGCCGCCCATGATGATGGCAATGTTTTTCATGTTTTTGTTTCAGGTTTTAATTTGTTTCAAGTTTCAGGTTTTGCCGTAAATCGTTTAAATCTGTTTTGAAACTTTAATTTGATATATGATTTTTTAATAAATAACGTTCTTATGTAACCAAGTGCCCTAGCCCTGATAGAAGCGGCATCCTTTTGTGCCGGTGTTCGGCGCAAAAGATACAGCGGATAGCAGGAAACAGCTCCTGAAAATTATCCTTCGACTTTGCTCAGGATGACAATCATGGCACTTTCTTGTTTTAAACAAAATTATCATTTTTTTTGAAACGAAATACTTTATCTTTGTCGCTATTAAAAATAAATTTATGAGTTTACGTCAGTATTTAACAAGCCGAGTTTTTTTCCTGCAATTGCTTGCTTCGGCAGCAATTATTGCGCTTATTGGTTATTTATTTATGCATTGGTTGACTTTTACAACTGATCACGGACACGAAATTGCTGTTCCGAATTTGTCTAAATTGACTGAAGAACAAGTTGAAGAAAAATTGGATGAACTAGATTTAGATTATGTTCTATTGGATAGTGTTGATTACAGAAGTGAATTCCCAAAATATAGTGTTGTTGAACAAGATCCATTGCCTGGAACAAAGGTAAAAGTGGGTAGAAAAATTTATATTAAGATTAATGCTTCTGGTTTTTCTTCTGTGAAAATTCCAGATTTGATCGAAAAAACATATCGTGAAGCTGTGCCAACGTTAAAAGCGTTAGGTTTGGAGCCAGGAACGATTACGTATATTCCGAATCTTGGAAAAGATATGGTTTTGGAAATGCGTTTGAAAGGAAGAAACTTAAAAGTAGGAGATCGCGTGCTTAAAGCTTCTAAAATTGATTTGGTTTTAGGAGACGGAAAAGCAAGTTATGTAGATGATAGTCAGGCAGACAGTACTGCAGTGCCTGTAGAAACCCCAGCTGATGAACAATAATATTGAAGAAAATTTAGATCTAGAAGACGAATTATTCGAACATTATAGATTTGAAGTCCCAAAAGGTCAAGCGTTTTTGCGTATTGACAAATATTTAATGTATTTGATTCCGAATGCCACGCGAAATAAAATTCAGAATGCGGCAACTAATGGAAACATTTTTGTGAATGAAATTCCAGTAAAATCAAATTACAAAGTAAAACCTTTTGATGTGATAACGGTAATGTTGTCGCATCCTCCGTTTGAAAATCATATTCTTCCTGAAGATATTCCGTTGAATATTGTTTATGAAGACGATGCTCTTTTATTGATTAATAAAGAGCCTGGAATGGTTGTGCATCCTGGTCACGGAAATTATACAGGAACTTTGGTAAATGCTTTGGCGCATCATTTTGATAATTTGCCAATGAATAGCAGCGAACGTCCAGGTTTGGTTCATAGAATTGATAAAGATACTTCTGGTCTTTTGGTTGTGGCTAAAACAGAAGCTGCAATGACGCATTTAGCAAAGCAATTTGAAGCTAAAACTACCGAGCGTGAGTATATTGCACTGGTTTGGGGAAATGTTGTGGCAGATAGCGGTACAATTGAAGGAAACTTAGCGAGACATTTGAAAGATCGTATGCAAATGGCGGTTTTTGATGATCCAGAAATTGGTAAACCTGCTATTACGCATTATAAAGTTTTGGAGCGTTTTGGTTATGTAACTTTGATTTCTTGTAAATTAGAAACGGGTAGAACGCACCAGATTCGTGCGCACATGAAACACATCGGACATCCGTTATTTAATGATGAGCGTTACGGCGGACATTTGATTTTGAAAGGAACTACTTTTACAAAATATAAGCAATTTATAGAGAATTGTTTTAAAGCTTTACCACGTCAAGCGCTGCATGCTAAAACGCTTGGATTTGTTCATCCAACTACTGGCGAAATGATGCGTTTTGATACAGAACTGCCTCAAGATTTTAAGGATTGTATTGAGAAGTGGCAGAATTATGTGAAATCGCATAATGTTGAGGATGAATCGTAATTAGGGAATTAGAGTATTTCTTTCATTACTTGAATAAAATTGAAAAAGCTCCATTTTGGAGCTTTTTTTTATGATTCTATTTTGACATTTCGATCAAGAAATATTGAGATTTTTTCTGCTATTTCATGTGCATCTTTTTCTTTTAATTGTTTTTTTATAATGTAGTCATTAGAAGAAATAGGAAAGACATCCAAATATACCATCCATCCTAAACTATATTTTCCGTTTAGATAAATAACATTTACAGATTGTAATTTAAATAATTTGCAATGAAATTTATTATTGATGTACAAATCTTCATTTCTAATACTAAGCACATGAAATTTGTTTCTGTACCATTCAAAGTAATCATTAAATAGTACATATGAGAGTGCTGACATTGCAATGATTATTGAGATAAATGTTTCAGCTAATAGTTCAGGCTTTAACTTGCAGATGATTAATAGTAATATTGAAAAGAAAATTATCCAAGGAATAATTAGTGATTTTTTATTGAAATAAAATGAAATAGTCATTTCGTTATCACCATTTTGCATTATCTCGTATTTTTCCATTCGCAGCGAATCTTTTTTAGAAAGTTTTAATTGTTAAACTAGTTATTTTGACTTCTCCGTTGGTTATGAAACCAAGTTTTCCTTTTTGGTTTAGATTGCTTTTTTCAAGGGAACATTCTAAAGAAGTTTTGTTGTCTACAGAAAAGAATAGTTGGTTATTTAAAACTTTAATATTTACAGCATACCATTTATTGTTTTCTAATTCCATTGGTTTTCTAAACAACGTTTTTCCGCCTCTTTTTCCATACGAATCGTCTTTTTTATTGTACATTCCATCGCCAATTACAATGTTTTGATCAATTTGATACAAGTAAGTTCGAATGTATTTTTCTTTCTCCAAATTGAGCATGATTTCGAATAAAGATGCATTTGTCATGTTGACTTTAAAATCAATTTCATAATTCTTTGGAAGCTCTTTTTTTGAAACCAAAACTCCCCAAGGTGAAAGAGAACCGTTTCCTGTGAGGGTATCATTTTTTAAAACCCATTCTTTAGAATTGATTGTCCAGTCTGATTTTAGTTCTTTTGAATGTTGTAAAATGTATTCTTTTTTAGAAGTCGATATCGTGCTTGAACACGAACTTAAAATCAGTAAAAAAATAAATGTAATGCTTATTTGCTTTATCATAATTTGGTGTCGTTCCGGTATTGTGTAGGGGTGCATTGCTGTACGTCTAACGTATTGTGGATATTCGTTGCGGAGACGCACTGCAGTGCGTCTCTACAGATATGCTTTGCGTTTTGCCGATAAATTATCTAATTGACCTATTATCTAATTAACTCATTTTAATTCAATTCTGAGTGATATTTTATTTTTCCGATTGATCCTGTTTCTGAAGGCAAAAGTTCGAAAACAGAAGTAGGAGCAAGACCTTGTTCAATTCGATGCGAAACATAAATAATACTCACATTTGTTTCTTGTTTGATAGTGTTAATTAATTGAATAACTAAATCTACATTTTCGTCGTCTAAACCTTCAACAGGTTCGTCTAAAATTAATAATGGCGGATGTTTTAAAACGGCACGAACAATTAATGCTACACGTTGCTGTCCGATGGAAAGATCTATAAAACGCTTTTTTCTTAAATGTGTCATTTCGATCACTTCAAGCCATTGATTTACAATTTGTTTTTGATGTGTTGTTGGTTCAGTATAAAGTCCAATTGAATCAAAGAAACCCGATAAAATCATTTGTTCCAGCGTATGGCCTTTTTGGAATAAATCGGTCATAGAAGTTGTGAAGATTCCAATTTGTTTCTTGATTTCCCAAACACTTTCTCCAGTTCCTTTTTTTCTTCCAAACAAAAATAAATTCTGTCCAAAACCTTTCGGATTATCTCCAGTAATTAGTGATAAAATTGTACTTTTTCCAGAACCATTTGGACCAATTAATTGCCAAAATTCGCCTTGTTTTACTGTCCAAGAAATATTGTTTATGATTTTTCTTTCTTCGTAGCTTACAGAAACATCTTCCAGTTTTATTAATACATTATCTTGAAAAGAATGTGTTTCTGTCGCTTTTGGAATTGAAGCTGCATTTAGCGTTTTAAAATGATTTTCGTTTTTTACAAAAGGATGTAATTCGAACGAGTTGTCTTTAATTAAAGCTTTATTCGGAACAAAATCTAATACGTCGACATTACGATTCAATAATTGAATAATCGCAATAGAATCGGTTAATTTTTCAAGAGAGTTAGCCAAAACAACTCTAGAAGCTTGATCTAAATGATCAAACGGATTGTCGAAAATGATAAAATCTGGTTTTTGATCAATGCAATAACGTAAAAACTCTTTTTTGCGTTCTCCAGAAGAAAAAGTTCGCAATTGTCTATTTGAAGTTGTTGAAGCTTCAACGCTGTCGTATTGAAACTCTTTTTCAATAAATTTTTCAATTGAAATATCAGAGAAAAGAATTCCTTTTTGATTATTAAAAACGGCTAATTCTCCTTTGGCTTCTCCGTTTAATATATTGTCTATAAAAGCTTTTTTATTTACCTGATTCGATAAAAGTATATCCCAATGTTGCATTGTGAGTTTTTAAATTTGTTGGTTGTATTGTTTTTTTAGCCACAGATTAAAGGATTAAAAAAGATTAATCATTCGAATCTTTTTAATCTGTGGCAAAAAAAATATTTTATTCTGTTTTTTGGGTTGCCATTTCGCGATCGTTTCTCGACCATTCGCTCCATGAACCCACATATAATTTAGGAATTGGAAGTCCGGCGTAATCCATTGCTAATAATGTGTGACAAGCTGTAACGCCAGAACCGCAATGGACAATTGTATTTTCTATCTTTTTATTTCCAAGAATTGCTTTGTATTTTTCGGCCAATTCATAGGTAGATTTAAACAATCCGTTTTCGTCTAAATTTTCAGTTAATGGAACGTTGATAGCTCCAGGAATATGTCCTGCAACTAAATCCAAAGGTTCTGTTAAGCCATTATAGCGGTTTTCATCACGAACGTCGATTACGATATTTTGATCGTTTTTACGAGCTTTTTCGACTTCTTCTATATCTGCTAAAGCTAGTTTCCATTCTTGCGAAGGATATGCTGTTTTTTCAAAAGTCTCATTTTCAGAATTGGTTGGAAAACCAGCTTGAATCGCAGTTTGATAACCGCCATTTAAAACCTGAATTTTTTCATGTCCAATTGCACGCATCATCCACCAGAATCGTGCGGCAAAATTAGAACCGTTTTTATCATCGTAAACCACAACATGATCTGAAGGCGAAATTCCTAATGAAGAAAGTGTTTCTGCAAATTCTTCAGTAGAAGGCAAAGGATGTCTTCCTCCATTTGCTGGATTTTCTGGAATATTGGCCAAATCACGATTTAAATCGACAAAACGTGCGCCATTTAAATGTTCGTTTTGATAAGATTCAAAAGTATTTGCACCAGCTCGAGCATCAATTAAAATGATTTTTGAAGTGACATTTAATTCGATTAATTCTTGAGCCGTAATTAATGGAGAAATAGTAGACATTTTTTATTTTTTCTTCGAATTTCCAAGCCAAAGCAAGGCATTCAAAATTAACTGACTTTGTATTTTATTTTCAAAGGTGTACGATAAGGTTTTGTTTGTTCCGCCTTCATAATCAATATCATTATGTCCCATATTTACGTACAACATTTTATATTTTTTGTTTGTCCAAACAACTGGATAATAACCGCTATGCCAGATTTCATGGGCTTTTGGACCAGTTCCTAATGGAAAACTAGATTCATCAATAGCCAATAAAATTTCAATGTCAGGATTTTTCGTTAAATCATTCGACCATCTGTACCATTCATTTGGAGCTGAAGTAAACTTTGTAGGCAGATTTTTGGTTACAGAATGCTGATTTTCTACTCTCAAAACTGCCGAAGTTGGTTTCCAAGTATTACTTCCATATTCGCCAGAACCCAAGAAAGTGTTGTGATACCAATTCCAATCTTGCGGATAACTCGAATCATTTAAAGCAAATGCCGAAAAATGAAATCCAATGAAACCGCCACCGTTTTCCATATATTTTTGAAAAGCTTCTCGCTGTTCTTTTTTCTCAGGTCTTGTGTCTAAAAACAAAACAACTTGATATTTCGCCAAAAACTTTGCATTTAAATTATCCCAATTGCTGGTCGAATCGTACTGAAAATGATTTTCTGCCGCTAATTTCGGAAAGTATTTATTGGCTTCATGCACAAAACTAATATGCGCCTGATCGTTTTTTGCGGTATAAAAAGCAATGACTTTAAATTTTGAATGTTCTTTTTTGTTTTGGGAAAAGCCAAAGAAAGAAACAATTAAAGCTAAAAGTAAAATGCTTTTTTTGAAGGTGGTTTGGTGGTTTTGGTTGAAAATAGTCATGAATAGTGAAGTAATTAAACAGGAATTTTTTCGATTAAAATTTCATGTTCCGATTTGTCAAAATAAGTACAAGTCATTTCAACAATATCAACGCGCCATTTTGCAATTCCAGTTTGCGCACAATGATTGCAAAAAGTCATATAATCGGTTTCTCCGTGCTGATGTTTTACCAAATTTTCGATAAAAAGTTCCTTATTTGCAAAATCAGCTACTTTAATTTCTGGATATTTTTCTTCAGCGGCAGCGGTATAATTATTTAATCCGAAGTAAACAGTGCTTCCGTCGTGCACATAAGTATCATATCCTTTTACGCCTAAAATGATTAAATCCTGAATATAATTTGGAAAATCTGCGCCTGATTTTACTTTCGAATGCGCTTCTTTTATTTGTTCTATTGTAAACATATTTTTAATTTTAGATTGTTGATTTTAGATTTTAGATTTTGCCAAGAATTCGTGTAATTCGTGGCAAACAAAAAAGTTTTTATTTCAAAAATACGATTAATGATTTTATAAACGCATCAAAAGATTCAATATGTGGCAAATGTCCTGTGTTTGGAATTTCCGCCAATTTTGAGTTCGGAATTGCCTTTTGTGTCTTTTTACCCAATTCGGCATAATTACCCATTGTTTTTTGAATTTCAGCTGAAACTAAAGGTTTTCCTAAAGCCGTTTTATCTCTCGTTCCGATAATTAATAGTGTCGGACTTTTGATATTTTTGAATTCATACAAAACAGGTTGCGTAAAAATCATATCGTACAAAAGAGCAGAATTCCAAGCTACACGATCGTAATCTGGTGCAGTTGTCCATCCAGCGCCAAGTTCGGCCCATTTTTGATAATCGGCATTCCATTTTCCGTCATAATAATTCGCCATTTGGTATTTTTTGATGCCTTCGTAATTCTGTTTTAATTCCGATTCGTACCACCAGTCAACAGGTTTGTAAGGAACAATCAATTTCCAATCTTCTAAGCCAATTGGGTTTTCTAAAACTAATTTTTCTGTAGTTTCAGGATACATCAAAGCAAAGCGTGTCGCCAGCATTCCGCTCATAGAATGACCTAAAATTGTTGTTTTTTGAATTCCTAAATGATCTAAAAGCTTTTTGGTATTTTCTGCTAATTGCTGAAAAGTATATTGGAAATTGTCAGGTTTGGTAGATTTTCCAAAACCAATTTGATCTGGAACAATGACACGAAAACCTTCTTTTGTTAAGGCTTTAATAGTGGTTTCCCAATAAGCGCCATTGAAATTTTTTCCGTGCAGTAAAACAACATTTTTATTGTTGTAATTATCGGGTTTAATATCCATGTAAGCCATTTTTATCGCTTGACGCTGATTGCTTAACTCTAAAAAGTGCACAGGAAATGGATATTCATAATTTGTTAAATTGATATCTAAAGACTTAATTTTTCCTTCTTGAGATAAAGCGAAAAAAGGAACGAAAAGCAGTAAGAATTTCAGGATTTTCATTTGATGGACTTTTGTTTTTTTATGATTTATAAAGTTAAACCGAACCATTTTCAAAACAAAACCTAAAATCTTAAAGTTATCCAAAAAAAAGCATTCAAAATGGTTTCATTGTTTTTGATGTCAATAATCGATGATTTATTGAAGTTTTATCGATTAAATGATATTGATTATGAAAATAATGCATTTTGACGAGTAATGTGGCACTTAAGGGAAATTCTTTCATTAACAGTGAAATAGTGCGTAATTTTAATATAAGAATGTTGTAAGCCTAAAAAATAGTATTATGAAAAAAACGATACTTTTACTCCTGCTCACAGTCCCCACATTTGCCCAAGAACTCAATACTTTTGATTTCGCCGTTATAAACTCGACCTTAATTTCACCTAATATCGATCTTGATAAAGGCAGAAGCGTCGTCGCGGCAAATGAAGATCAATATTCGGCTTATTTTCAGTATGCTTTTAATATGTGCGACGACGATATTATTGTAGGTGCTGGAATTGACAAGTCGGAGATTGACCGAACTTATGTTGGTTACATTGGAAAAATTTGCGAAAAATTCAGAGCCACAATTGGCATTGGTTATCTCGAATCGAGGAGCGGTTACGACGGAACTTTTACAGGTTTTAGTATTTCGTGGCATTTTTCTGAGAACACTTATATTGGTGGAAATCTCGAAAATCTGCATTCGACAAGTATTGATTATGAAACAGATGAAAGTTTCGATTATTATCAGAAGCTGGTTCCGAAAGCCTTTGGAAGCTATGAAATTATTCCGCATGTTATTGCTTTTGGACAGCTGAGTTCAAGAGTAAATGACATTGCTTTAAAATATCAGATTAACCGATTTTCGGCTGGAGGATTTTATTCTGGACATTCAGTAGGAGGGATCTTTGGCACTCTGAATATCGGACGATTTGCAATTTCCTGCAGCACAACTTTTGAAAAAGTAAATTTTGGATTAAAGTTTGAATAATATGCCTAGATAATTTTTGATTTGAAAGAAGAAATCCCAAAAACAATATTTAAAATTGCTTTTGGGATTTTCTGATTTAAGATCATTATTCGTTTTTACAAACCAACAAAATCATCGCTTTTTGGAAAAATACTCAAGGCTTGAATCGCAATTTCTGGCGTTGGAGAAGCTAATTTTCGCAACTTTGTATCCATCCATGCGCCGTCAACAGTAATTGTCGCACAAAGTGTGTCGTCTTCTCTTCTAAATTCATGAATGATTGACCAGCGAGAAGCATCGGCTTTCATTTTTGAAGTTTTGGTATGAATAAATATTTTGTCTGAAAGTTTTAATTCTTTTCTAAAAACGCATTCTTCTCTGAACAAAACAGGACCAAAACCTTGCGTTTGCATTACTTTTAATGTTAAACCCAATTCTTCTAAAATTTCGATACGATGTTGCGCACCAAAATCATAATAAGCGCTGTGACGAACGTGAAAATTTGGATCAAGATCTGACCAGCGAAAAGATATTTCTTTTGTAAATGAAGCCATTTTTAATATTGTATTTTATTGAAGAACCGAAATTACGAATAAAATATAAACGAATAGCACAAAATTACTATGCGTGCATATATTTTTTTCTTGTCAGATTGTAAATGGGTTATCAATAATCTATTTTGAAAGTAGTTTTTTGATTTCGCTTGCTATTTTGTCTAGGTTTCCTTCAGCATTTCCTACTGCTACATATTGTATAATTCCGTTTTGATCAATTACAAAGTTTTTAGGAATTGAATTCGTTGCATATTGATTCCATATTATTTCTTTTGGATCGATTCCGAAATTAAAATCTAGACCATCTTTTTTTAATTTGACTACTTTTTTAGCCACTGCAGTTTCAGTTTCCCCGCTTGAAATGGCTAAAAAGACAAAATTATCATTTTTGAAAGGTTCTAGAATTTTTGATGGAATATCGTAAAACTCTTGTAAGCACGGTGCGCACCAGGTTGCCCAAAAATTAACCAGTACCACTTTTCCTTTCAAATCAGAAAGTTTTACCTCTTTTCCGTCAACAAGTTTTAAAGTAAAGTCTTTGGCTTTATCGTTTACATTTAAGAGAAATTGCTCTTGTTTTGCTGGAGTTTGTTGTTCTGCGACATCGGTTTTAAGCTTTTTATCGTTTTCGATTTTTTCTTGCTCAGTAAAAACCTCTACGACCACTATAAACTCTCTATCGCCAATTTTATCGCCAAATTTTTTTGCTAGTTCATTGCGTTCTTGTTCACTAACACCTTTATTCATTGATTTGATATAACCTTCATTGCCGTATTTCATTACCTGTTCCATTGTGGCAATTTCATTGTTGATTATAATAACAGTTTCAGGTTTTTTCGCGACTTGGTTTTGCGCATAAAATGATTGAGCAATTAGGAAAATTGCTAGTAAAATGATTTTTTTCATGTGATTGATTTTTGATTGTTTAATGATTGATGATTATTTGTAAAAATATGGAATTAAGTTTTCATGATTTCATTTTTGCTAATTCAACTTCCAGTTTATCAAAGTTCTCCTCATTTTTATCGACAACATAAGGCTTTAATTTCTGGCATTCTTCTTCGGTTTCAAAAAGCATTTTAAAAACTACTTTGGTTTGATTTTCGGCAACAGTTTCAAATGTTGTCAAGATTTGAAAAAGCGGTTTAGAATGGCGTTTCCATGCAATAAGATTAGGTTTGTCAATTTTGATGAATTCGCATTCGTTGGCATAATTTCCCACTTCTGGACCATGCATAATAAAACTCCATTTACCGCCTTCGCAAAAATTAAACTCATGAAAAGTATTGGTAAAACCTTTTGGGCCCCACCAATTTTTCAAATGTTCAGGCGTGCTCCATGCTTTGAAAACAAGTTCTTGAGGAAAATTCAAAATTCGTGTGGTCACGATTTCTGAATCTGGCGTTGTGGAAAGAATCTCTGAAGTCATTTCTGAAAAGTTTTAAATTAAACGAAAATGCGGTATGATAAAGTTACGTTTATTTTTATAAATCAATTATTCAGCTGTTTTTTCAAAATTATCGTAGTAAGTAAAATCTTGAGTGATTTTTCCATTTTCGATAGTGAAAATTGTACAGATTTGTAAAGTGAATTTTGATTTGTCAATTCCAGTTCCAGTTGAAATAAATTCGACAATAACGTTCTTTTCGCCTGAAGGATAAATTTGCAATATTTTATCTTCAATATTAGGGAAATAAGCTCCAAGTCCAGCGTATTTTTCTATAATTTCCTGCTTAGATTGTCTTCTAACGCCAATTCCAAAAGTAGGATCTTTAAATTCAGCATTTTCAATATACATATCGGACATTTCCTTCCATTGATGTTTATTGAAAAGATCAAAATACTGTCTTACAAGTTTTTCATTTTCTGACGCTGCTTTTGCTGTTTTATTGCAGGAAATCAAGCTAATTGAGAGCGCGAGAATTATTAAAATGTTTTTCATGTGTTTTGAGGTTAAATAGTTTCAAGATTATCCCATTCGTACTCTATTTTATTTACTTTCATGTAGTATGGAATTAGAAGTAAAATTTCTAAACGCAAAGAAAAGTGTCCATTAGCAGTACTGAAAGGAAGTATAAATAAGGAAGCGATACATATTGCAATACCGACGACAGCATCTATTTTAGCAATCATAATTGCATTTGGTTTTTCGAACCAAAGCGAAAATGCGGCAAAAGCTTTTAGAAGCATGACAGCGATAATAAAAAGGCCTGTTCCTGAATAAGCGGTATCGCTAGAGAAACCGTAAAGAGATAAGTTTACATTTGGAACAAAAAGATTTGTAATTAGCGAACCAATGGCACCTATTCCCATTAGCATAAAAATCCAGCAGAAAACTTTTATCCACCACGGAAGTAATTTGCGTCTTATTACGTCTGGTTTTTCAAATTCATCAAATTGGCCTTTTAATTCTTGTTCCATGTTTTTTTTGGTTTTAATTAGTTATTATGTGTTTTGGGAATTTGTTGGTTTAGCTGTTTTTTTTCTTCTATTTCTTTTATTTTTTTGACAATCCACGGCAGTGTTAGCCCTTGTCCAATTAAAGTCAACAATACAACTGCGACCGAAATAAAAATAATAGCATTTCGATGAGGAAAAGGAGTTCCGTCTTCTAGAAATTTAGGAAGTCCGATTGCGATTGCCAGTGATACAATGCCGCGCATACCAGACCAACTTATAATTAAGCTATTGCCAAAATCGAGTAGCGCATGCTCACTGACTTTTCGTTTTCCTTTTTTATTGTTTAAAAAGGCCTTTTGCAGGTTTTTCTTTTGAAAAAACACTCTTGTCATTCTAGTTAATAATGCAACGATTGTGATTATTACAGCATAACCAATATAGGGTAAAATCATACCATCGTCGATGTCTTTTAAAATATATCGAAAATTGAGTCCGATTAAAATGAAAATCAATCCGTTGAGTAAAAAAATAATAACATCCCAAAGACTTTTCGAATTGTTTTTTAAATTTTCGGGAAAGATTTTATTGCTTAAACGTGCCATTGCTAAACCTAGAATAACAACTGCAATTACTCCAGAAACATGTAAGTGCTCTGCAACTAAATAGGTTACAAATGGCATTAAAAGCATAAAGCTAACCGTTACATTTATGTTTTTACGAACTTTTCCAAGAATAAAAGCAAGGATTTTACTCATTACAAAACCAACTAAAAAACCTCCTCCAAGCAATAAAGCAAAGTTTAGGGCTGCTTTCCAAATAATAAAGGCAGAACCCATTGCGGTCGCAACGGCAAAGCGATAAGCAACAAGAGCAGAGGCATCATTTATGAGACTTTCGCCTTCTAATATTGTAAGTGTTTTTTCGGGTAAACCAAGACCTTTTGTAATGTTTACTGCTGCAACAGCGTCTGTAGCTGAGAGAATAGCGCCTAGAACAAAAGCCAAAGGCCATGTCATGCCTGGAATCATGTAGTGAGAAACAACTGCAATCCAAAATGTAGTAAGAAATACAAGCGGAATTGCTAATGTACTAATAGTGCTAAGATTCGTTTTAAAATGTTTGGGTGAAATATTGAAAGAAGCATCATATAACAATGGCGGAAGAAATATCAAGAAAATAATTTCCGGATTGATTTCGATTTCCTGCATAGTTGGAACAAAACCAATCAGGATTCCCACAATAACTAAAAGAATAGGATAAGGTAGTTTTGACTTTTCTGCAAATGCTGATAAACCAATAACGATGGCTAATATAAAAATGATGATGGTGTAGTTCTCCATTCGGGCATTAATTATTACTTAATTGTTTTTCTAAATTTTCAATTTCGGAAGGTCCGCTAACATTTTTCTTCACAATATTTCCGTTTTCATCAGTCAAAAAATGCCATGGAATTCCCATAGACTGATTGCCATATAAGCTTCTTAAATTGGCATCTAATTTTTCATTTACTCTGATATGATATCCTTCTAAATTATAAAAATGAATCATTTCTTTCCATTGCTTTTCTCTGCTTTCTTTGTCAATAGAAATATAAACCATCGTAATGTTTTTTGATTTTAATAATTCATAAAGTTTAGCATTGTCTTTAAATTCAGCTTTACATGGACTACACCATGTTGCCCAAATGTCAACATAATATTGTTTTCCATTCAAACTTTTTAAAACATCATTTACAGAATTAAGATTGGAAGAATTAGCTATAAAATTAATTTTTTCATTTAATGGTTCTGCTTGTTTTTTATGAAAGGCAATAATTGGCATAATTACAGGCTCCAAAAAGTGTGTATATGGACTTGAAGGATATTCTTTTTTAAATTGCTCAAAAAGTGTAATCAATTCTTTTTCGTAATTATTATTTATCGCTTCATAATAAACATAAGCGGCGAAATAATATTCTAGCTGAAGTCCAGATAGATGTTTTTTTGCGTTGTCGATGTTATGAGTATGAATCTGACCTTTTTTCTGAAATTCAGCTATTATTTTAGTGTCTACTTTTTCAAGAATTAATTCGTTGTAACGGAGATAATTTTCGATATAAAAATAAAACCACGGCGAACTTAAAAGCTTAGGATTTGTAACAGGATTTGACTGAAAAATCTCTTTCCACATTTCACTAAATTGTTCCTTGGAAAGTTTATTTTTATTTTGTGCCACAAGCAAATAATTTATAAAAGCGAGACCTCCTTGTATTCCTTTATGAAAATAATCTCGGTCTGTTTCTACGAGATTGTAAAAATCTTTTGAGATTACTTTTTCTTTCAGAAGCTTTTTAAATTCTGCCATTTCAGCTTCTTTACTTTGTTCTATTTTTTGTTTTATTTCTGAAGGAACACTGTCTTGCGTATATTTTTTTGTTTCCAATTCAAAATGACCGCCTACAATCATGCTTCGATTTGGAATCTGGTTGTAAAGTATCTGGCCTTTTTGGTTCGGAGATTCCACTACAAATTTGTTTTCAGAAGCTTCAGTATTGATGCTGACTTTATAAGTCATTCCAGGTTCTATAATTAAAGTTCCGTAAGATTTATAACTGTTTGATAAATCAATAAAAGAAGGTTTTTCTAAAGGAATAGTGATTTGAAAATTGCCAGACGAATCGATTTGAGCAGAATCTGTAAATCCAAAATAATCGATTCCGTGAATTGGTAAAGTATATTCAATGATATCTGGAATTTTTCCTGTGATTTTTCCTGTGATTTTTATTTCGTTCTTTTTTCCCTGACCAATAGCGAAGGAGGAGAACAGTAGTATTAAAATAAACTGAGTTAACTTCATTTTTTTTACGTTTTAATCAGGTTTTGCTTATTTCAAATATAAATTAATTATATGATAAAAGAACGTTTTTGAAATATTGTGTTTTTTTGATTTATATAAAGTTTTGTTTTTGAAAGAGTCATTGTTGAAAAAATAATATGAGACACTTTCTTTAATAATGACATGAAAAATAGTGGTTTGCCATATCTGTCAGTCTTTGAAAATGTCATGTTGTCAGATGATTTTTCCTCTGCCAATATGAAAACTGACAATTTTATTTGGTTTTTTATATTGGCACAAAGATTGACTTATGCCACCTGAGTTAATAAAATTAAATCAAAAATTAAATATATAAAAAATGGGTAAAATAATCGGAATTGACTTAGGTACGACGAACTCTTGTGTTTCTGTAATGGAAGGTAACGAAGCAGTTGTTATCCCTAACGCAGA
>Ga0160502_100438_pt1 | contig 29531 bp, 33 predicted proteins | sample DIDnMG_14_FD_108237 | JGI IMG/M metagenome (GOLD analysis project Ga0160502, IMG submission 108237) | Enriched soil microbial communities from UW Madison campus, WI, USA - DID2933_E24_Xylan MG | ecosystem: Environmental > Terrestrial > Soil > Unclassified | place: USA: Madison, Wisconsin... | reverse complement strand
TAGCAATTGCCATCAAAAAGATGAAAACTGCTACGAGGTAAATTCTGTAGGATATATGTTTATCGTCTACTGCCATATTCTTTTAAAGAAACTTTTTTCTTCTTCTTTTTTAACTTCTATTTTCACTGGAGGAACCGTCGACGGAAAAATTTGTTTTTCTAACATTTTATCCGAAATGGTCGACTCCATTTTTAACTTCATCAATTCTGAACGTCGATCTACAAATTCTGATCTTAGCTCTTTTACTTCATTATTTAATTTCGCGATCTCAAAAACCTTTTGTTCATATCGCTGTGTATTTGCAATCATCAAAATGGCCAGCAGAATTATAAAGACAATAAATCGCCAATTTTTTACTGCATCTTCATGAATCAGGAACCTTGCTTTTAATATGCTAAATACGCCACTTTTCATTATTTCCTACCTTAATATATATTATAGCTTTTCTGCGACTCTTAATTTGGCACTTCTTGCTCTATTATTAATCTTGATTTCTTCATTGTCTGGAACAATCAGTTTTCCGATCGTTTTGAATGGAACTGAAAAGTTTCCGTAAAAATCTCTTTCTGGTTCTCCTTCAAACATTCCGTTTTTAATGAATCTTTTTACCAAACGATCTTCTAAAGAATGATAAGAGATTACAGAAAACCTTCCTCCTGGTTTTAAAATCTCCAATGATTGCTCAATAAATTCTTTTAGAACATCCATTTCCTGATTAACTTCGATTCTGATTGCTTGATAAATCTGAGCCAATACTTTGTTTCGAACTTTCTCTGGTAAAAACTTCTTTAGAACCTCTTTTAGTTCTTCAGTCGTTTTGATTGGGTAATCTTTCCTAGCCTCAACAATTGTTCTTGCTAAAACCGGTGCGTTTTTCAACTCCCCATAATCAAAAAAAACACGACGTAAATCCTGTTCTTCATATTCGTTAACCACTCGATAAGCATTTAAATCATTTCTTTGACTCATCCGCATATCTAGTTCGGCATCAAATCTTGTTGAGAAACCTCTTTCAGGAACATCAAACTGATGTGATGAAACTCCTAAATCTGCCAAGATCCCATCTACCGATTTTACTCCGTGAAAACGTAAAAATCTTTTTATGAACCTAAAATTCTCATTTATCAAAGTGAACCTTTCGTCTGGCAATGCATTAGCAAGCGCATCTTCGTCTTGATCAAATGCAAACAGCCTTCCGTTTGGCCCTAATCTTTTTAAAATCTCTTTTGAATGACCACCGCCTCCAAACGTAACATCTACATACACACCATCAGGTTTAATATTTAAACCATCTACAGTTGGATGAAGCAAAACCGGATTATGATATTCCATCTTCGTCGTCATTAATATTTCCCATTACTTCTTCGGCTAGATCTGCAAAATCCATATCTTCGCCACTTATTGATTTCTCGTATAAATCTTTATCCCAAATCTCAACAATATTAACCGCAGATGAAAAAACCACATCTTTAGAAATACTTGCAAACGTTACCAAATCTTTTGGAACAAGCAATCTCCCCAATGCATCAACCTCAACCACTTTAACACCAGCAGTAAACCTTCTAATGAAATCGTTGTTCTTTTTTACAAAGCGATTAAGCTTGTTGATTTTTTTCATCATCGCATCCCATTCTACCATAGGATACAACTCTAAACACGGCTGAAAAACAGAACGCTTCAAAACAAATCCGTCTTGAAGAGAAGGCGTCAATTGCTTTTTTAAAGGTGCAGGCATCATTAGCCTTCCTTTAGCATCGACTTTACATTCATATGTTCCAACAATTGTGTTCAAAAAAAACTAGTTAACATGTTATACAGCAAAAATATAAAAAATATTACCACATTTTACCACTTTATACCACTTTGTTAATAAGTTTAACCACTTTGCTACCACTTTCCATAATTAGCAATCAATCAATACGTTAACTATTAATTAACAGATTCTTAAATACGTTATTCATTCAAAAAAATAATGCGCTAATTTTCTTAAAAAATTGAGTATTATGCACATTTCTTAACATTTGAATATTTTAACAAATAGTGGTTTAATTACTGATTTTTAATCATTTATAAATTCTACTCAAATTATCTAGTTAAAAAATTGCATCAAAAATTCATTTTTGTTGAATTAACCCTATATTTGTCGAAATTGAAATTGGCATTAGATTAGATGGACAAACACTATAAAAAAGAAGGCAAATACAGCTATTTTGAAGCTGGAGAAGGAACTCCAATCGTTATTCTTCATGGTTTAATGGGAGGTCTAAGTAACTTTGATGGTGTAGCACAATATTTCCCGACAAAAGGATATAAAGTTGTTATTCCAGATTTGCCGATATACACCCAAAGCATTTTAAAAACGAACGTAAAAAGTTTTGCGAAATACGTAAAAGACTTTATCACTTTTAAAGGTTTTGACAAAGTAATTCTTTTAGGAAATTCTCTTGGAGGACATATTGCCTTGTATCACACAAAGCTTTATCCTGAAAAAGTTGCAGGACTTGTAATTACCGGAAGTTCTGGACTTTACGAAAGTGCAATGGGAGACAGTTATCCAAGAAGAGGCGATTATGAATACATCAAAAAGAAAGCTGAAGATGTATTTTATGACCCAAAAATCGCAACTCCTGAATTGATTGATGAAGTTTACGCTACTGCCAATGACCGAATCAAATTAATCAAAACTTTGACTATTGCAAAAAGCGCAATACGTCATAATATGGCTAAAGATTTGCCAAAAATGGACGTTGACACTTGTATTATTTGGGGTAAAAATGACTCTGTAACACCACCAAATGTTGCAGAAGAATTTGATAAATTATTGCCAAATTCAACTTTATATTGGATTGACAAATGCGGACACGCAGCAATGATGGAACACCCAGAAGAATTTAACGAAATTCTTGAAAAGTGGCTTACTGAAAAGAATTTGTAGCCATTAAATTTTATTTTTTAAGGAGGTTTTAAAACGAAGGAGCATGAAAATTAACACCGCCGAATTTATTGTCAGCAATTCTGATGCATCAAAATGTCCAAAGGAGTTTTTGCCAGAATATGCTTTTATAGGAAGATCAAATGTAGGTAAGTCATCTTTGATAAATATGCTTACCAACAATAAAAGTTTAGCAAAAACATCTTCAAGACCAGGAAAAACACAATTAATCAATCACTTCAAAATCAATAACAATTGGTTTTTAGTTGATTTACCTGGTTACGGTTACGCTAAAGTTTCAAAAAAAACAAAATCAATTTTCCAACAGTTCATTACCGATTATTTCGAGAATAGAGAACAATTGGTTTGTGCTTTTGTTTTAATTGACATTCGTCATGAAGCTCAAAATATCGACATCGAATTTATGTCTTATATGGGCGAAAGCGAAATTCCGTTCTGTATTATTTTTACTAAAGCGGACAAAATTGGTAAAACAAAAATAGATTCGCATATTGCAGCTTACAAAAAGCAAATGTTTGCTAATAACTGGGCCGAGATGCCACAGTATTTTGTGACCTCATCGACAGAAACAATCGGAAAAGACGAAGTTCTGTCTTATATAGATCAAGTGAATCAAGAAGTTTTTAAAAATAATTCAGAATTTTAAATTTTTAAAAACTCAAAATATTAAAATCCCAAATTCCAAGCTTACAATTGGAATTTGGGATTTTTTTATTTGATAATTTTAAAATTTATGCTCTGCTTTCGAAGTTTCTCTTAAGTGTTCTTCTAAAATTTAAAGCTCTCCATTCTTTATAGATTAAAAACTGATAAAGAATATAAAATAAAGAATTAAAGAACCAGAAATCAAGGAAAAACGGTTCAGTAAAAACTACTGAGTCACTATTTCCAGACAGGAAAATACCCGCACTGCTTGTTAGATAAATAATTAATCCGTTGCAGAAATAAAAATAATCATGCTTAACATTTTTTAAATTCGATATAATATAATAGAATGCGTAAAATAATAGCGGAATTGATGTTATTGCAATTTCTATCAAATTAAATTCCCAATAAAGTGAAGGTCTTTTATAATATTGGCATCCTAAAAAAAGCAATACCGAAACAAACACGATTATCATAATTTGCTTGAATACCTTATTTGAAAAACTATTGTAGAAAAACAAGTTTAATGTGATGAACTGAAAAATAAAATAATAGTGAGAAAGGAAAAAATTTGAATTAGGATAGAGAAATCCAATGATATTACACAGGAGTTCAACGCAAAATAAAAGACCTAAATAGATCGTAATCATACGATACATTATGTCTCTGTTTTTACATGTGGCAGAAAACCTTATGGCATTAGCAAGTAAAAAAAACAGCCCTATAAGACTTACAATAAAAGGAAACCACATATTATTTTTTCTTAAAACGATATTGGAAAAATACCTTTTTAAGATTTAATTACAAAATAGAATTCCAATTTATTTTAAAACAATAAAAAATCCCAAACTCAATATTTTAAGATTGGAATTTGGGATTTCTTTTATTTGAAATGTAACTATTTCGTAAGCTCTAGTTTTTCTGCAAAGTAATCACAGAAATCTTTCATCGTATCAGACATTTTTTCGTCGTCTGTTGCACGTTTGAAAGTATCTGACATTGCAACTAAAGTTTGATGGAAGAAGATCTTCATTTCGTCTACCGGCATGTCTTTCGTCCACAAATCGATACGCATTGTTTCTTTAACTTTGCTGTCCCAAATAGACAACATGATCGCTTTAGCTTCTTCCGCTTGCACTCCTCCATCTTGCGCACTCCATGTTAGTTTTTCTGGAACGCGGTTTTCGTCTAATTCTATATTGAATTTAATCTCTGAGTTTATATTTGCCATTATTTCTTAGGTTTATATTTTGATTTTTCGAAGATTTCTTTTGCATCAATTTTAAATAATTCTGCTAAAGAAACATTGCTATTATTTTTCATATAAGAACGTACCATTTGCCATCCGATCCAAGTTCCTACTCGTCCTGGAGAATCATTATCTATTTCTAAAAAGAATTTAGAGAAAGGCGCTGGAGTTATAAATCGTGTTCTCAATTTTGGATCATCACTGTAAAGCATTTCATTTTCTATGAAATAGCGCCACATATATGCTTCATTTTCTTCACACCATTTAATTTGTTCTGGAGTATATCCTATTTTTTCTGCATCTGTATATTCAGGAAGAAGTAAATCTTTTGCATAAAGCTGTTTTCCTTCAAAAACCATCTGAGCAACTAAACTTTTATCCAATGAATTTGGAATATTTCTATAAGAAAAACTAGAAACCACATCTGGCATAATCTGTCTTTCTTCGAAATTTTGTTTCAAATAATTTGGGAACTCATAAAACTTATGATCTTTTCCTAAATAAAGCTCCAAAGCAACAACCACAAGACTATCTGCATAAATTGCTTTTGCACTATAGTCCATTTCTCCAATAACCGTGATTACTTTAGGAATTTTAGTTTTAGGAAAATAATATTTTATGTGTTGAAAAAGTCCGTCGAACTCTTTTCGAACTGGTTCAAAATTGCTGTATTTTTTCTGAACTTCGTCGTAAACTTCTCTCCAGATTGGATCATTCATTTTCTGAATCCAAATATTGTCATCGTTTCCAGGAAAGAAAAACGGATATTGCTTTTTTATCTTTGCAAGATCTTGAGGTTTGGTTTCAAAAAACACTTTATCAAAACGTTCTACTTTGATATCAACTGGAATTTCTTCTACTTCTTTTTCAACCTTACTTTTTTGATCACAGGACAAAAAAAACAGGCATAGAACCACTGCAAAGCGATAAATTTTCATTTTATTTTAATTAGATTTGTGTTATCAGAATTTTAAGTAATTGCATACTCAAAATAATTCTGCAAATATACATCCCTGTATCTTAAAACTTAAACTATTATGGCTAAAAAAAGCACAATTCAGACAGAAAAGGTAAATACGCATATTGTAGAGTGGTTAAAAAATTATGCTACTAGTGCAAAAGTAAATGGTTTTGTAATCGGAATCTCTGGAGGTGTAGATTCTGCAGTAACTTCAACTTTATGTGCGCAGACAGGACTGAAAGTTTTATGTGTAGAAATGCCAATTCATCAGGCAGAAAGTCAAGTAAATAGAGCCAAAGAACATATTGAACAACTTAAGAAACGTTTTCCAAATGTTTCTGATGTTCAGACAGATTTGACAGAAGTTTTTGAATCATTTAAAAGCGCAGTGCCTTCAACAGCTGACGAAGCAAAAGTAAATTTAGCTTTAGCAAATACGCGTGCACGTATTAGAATGACTTCTTTATACTATTTAGCTGGAATTCATGGTTTGCTTGTAGCAGGAACTGGAAACAAAGTAGAAGATTTTGGTGTAGGTTTTTACACAAAATATGGAGATGGCGGCGTCGATTTGAGTCCAATTGCTGATTTAATGAAATCTGATGTATACGCTTTAGGAACATTTTTACAAATTCCGCAGTCAATTTTAACAGCTGCTCCTACAGATGGATTATTTGGCGATAATCGTACAGATGAGGATCAATTAGGTGCAAGTTACGACGAATTAGAATGGGCAATGTTAGCCGCGGAGTCAGGAAATACGGCATCTGACTTCGAGGGGAGAGAAAAATCTGTCTTTGAAATTTATAAAAGATTAAACACCAGCAACAAGCATAAAATGGATCCAATTCCAGTTTGTTTGATACCAAAAACGTTAAAATAATAGATTTTAACATTCTCTGCGAGTTATTACAGAATTTATTTATTAATTTTACCACTCCAAAAACATGAACAATTCTAAAAAAGGTAAAAATTATGATTAAAGTATGTCTAGCAGACAATCATCCTGTGACGCACTTTGGCGTTAAGTCTTATTTTAAAGACCACGATCAAATTTCAATTGTTGCCAACGTAGGCAATTTTTCAATGGTTAGAGATATTCTTCAGACGAAGGAGATCGATATTCTAATTCTAGATTTAGAGTTAGAAGGTCTTTCGAGTATCTTTGAAATTAAATCTATCCTGAAAAATTTCCCAAAAACAAAAATTGTTATTTTCAGTGATCTTGCTGAGCAAATGTACGCTCCAAACGCAATTAAAGCAGGAGTTTCTGGGTATGTACACAAAACAGAAAAACTTGAAACATTAGGTCATTCTATTATTAAAGTACACGAAGGAAAAATTATCATCAACGAAACAGTACGCAAAAACATGGCACTTATCGCTAAACAAAGTAAAAGCGAGCGTCTGTACAGAAAACTTTCAAATCGTGAGATCGAGGTTTTACGCTACTTAAGTGATGGTAAGAAAAACAATGAAATCTCTAAAATCTTAAATCTGAACGAAAAAACGATCAGTACTTACAAACTGAGATTATTAACTAAATTAAATGTTACTAATTTAGTTGACTTAGTAAATAAAGCTAAGACTTTAGAAATTATTTAATTACAATCTCGACTACCTTAATTTTAAGCAAATCGAAAACCTTTATAAAAACTCTATCTTATTTGATGAATCAAAAAAGATAGAGTTTTTTTCTTTTTAGTGATAAGGCACCACTACTCGGCCTAATTTCTTCGAAAAATTATTCAGCAGTTTAGAATAATCGACAACCATGCTCAAAACTTCTGAATTATCTTCCTGCGGATCATTGAGCAGCGAATTTTTTAATTCTGCAATAATTCCAGAAACCAAATACCATCGCATTGAGAAAATTGTATCCGAAACATTCAACTCGATAGTTTCCGTTTTATGTTTTGGATAAATATTCTGTCCTTCCCAATTATGAATGGTTAACCTTTCGTCTTCCATCAAAATATTGGTTACTTCCTGAGCAAATTCGGGCTCTAAATGCATTAAATATTTATCTAAACTAAAAGTTTCATTTTGGTTATAGAAGTCAATAATATTATTATAAATGCTTTTGAACAAAGCATTTGAGAGTTCTACCTCATCTTCCTGCAGACTCAAGTAAATTTTTTCAAATACTTTATATTGTCGTTTTTCAGAAACCTCTTTTACATTTCCTTCTTCATCAGCTTTTAAGAAAACATCTTCAAAATTTTCAACTACACTTCCGTACAATAATAGAATCTCTATGATTTTCCTTTCAAAACCATATAAAATATCTACTTTTTGAGCTTGCTCTTGCGGATGATATCCTGGATCGCCTGGATAATCATAACCTTCGGGCGGCCCTGTTCTTGGATCTTCTGGATCTCCTCCCGAAAAGGTTCCTGCTTGCGGGGGCTGATTTCTATGAACTTCAAAAGGTTTTTGCTCTTGTTTCTGCTTTTTATTGGCTTCAGCTATATCTTTTTGAATCAACTGCGCCAGAGTACTCGTCAAGACCTGTTCCGAAATATCCATAATTCGAGCACATTCTTGAATATAAACTTCACGCTGAATACGGTCTGGTATTTTAGAAATACTCGCAACCATATCACGAATCAAATCGGCTTTTTTTATTGGATCGTTTTTAGCTTCGCCCATTAAAATCGAAGCTTTGAACTGTATAAAGTCTTTGCTGTTATTTTCTAGGTAAGCAACTAAATCGTCATGAGAATTTTTTCGCGCAAAACTATCTGGATCTTCTCCATCAGGAAAAGAACAAACTCTTACATTCATTCCTTCTTCCAAGATCAAATCGATTCCTCGGATAGAAGCTCTTAAACCAGCCGCATCTCCATCAAAAAGAACGGTTATATTTCGCGTCAGACGATTTATTAAACGAATCTGATCTGGCGTTAAAGCTGTTCCAGAAGAAGCTACAACATTCTCTATTCCAGCTTGACTGAACTGAATCACATCGGTATAACCTTCAACCAAATAACAATTGTTTTGTTTGGCAATAGATTGTTTGGCATGATAAATTCCGTAAAGAACTTTACTTTTATGGTAAATATCACTTTCTGGTGAATTCAAGTATTTTGCGGCTTTTTTATCATTCGTTAAAATACGTCCACCAAAACCCAAAACACGGCCCGACATACTTTGAATCGGGAACATTACGCGTCCTTTAAATCGGTCAAATGGTCTATCTTCTCTCGGAATTGTTAAACCTGTACTTTCTAGAAATTCTAATTTATAACCTTTCCCTAAGGCTTCTTTCGTCAAAGCATCCCAAGTTTCTGGAGAATATCCTAAATTGAATTTTTTGATGGTTTCATTGGTAAATCCTCTTTCTTTAAAATAAGACAAACCAATTGCCTTTCCTTCTTCAGAATTTATTAAAACATCTTGAAAATATTTCGCTGCAAATTCAGAAACCAAATACATACTTTCACGAAGATCTGTATTTGCTTTTTCTGCTTCAGTCTGCTCCGTTTCTTCAATTTCGATATTGTATTTTTTGGCTAAATAACGAATGGCTTCTGGATAGGTAAATTGCGAATGTTCCATTAAAAATTTAACAGAATTTCCGCCTTTTCCTGTACTAAAATCTTTCCAGATTCCTTTTGCCGGAGAAACCATGAACGAAGGAGAACGCTCATCTGAGAATGGACTCAGCCCTTTAAAATTACTTCCTGCGCGTTTTAAATTGACAAAATCACCAATAACCTCCTCTACTCGAGCAGTTTCAAAAACAGAATCTATGGTATTTTGTGAAATCAAAGTGTTTTAAATTTTAAAAGTTGAGAGCTAGCAAAAATACGTAAATCTTGTTGGAATTTTAATCATTTTTAAATCAAAAAAAGCATCTCAACAGAGATGCTTTTTTCACTAACTAAACGACAATATTTTTAGTTTAAATCTACGCGAAGTCCTAACGATATGTTATTCTCTTTTACTAGATTATTTTGAAATAATGGATTTAAATCATACTTACAATACAAACTCAATTCTCTATATCCGATATATGAGCTCAGACCATAAATAAAATTATTTACATTGTAATCGCCTTTTATTGTGGTTTTATATTTTAAATCTTCTTCTTCAAATTTTAAAATCTGTTTTGATTTCACGTTAATTCCTGCATAACCTCCAATTCCAAAACGAAAACTTTTATGAGTTTTAAAATACGTTTTCCCGTTACTTTCTATGGGTCTGGTAAAATCAAACTCTAAATGTACCGGCGCAACCAAATACACATTTCTAAAACGAGATTCAGTTAAATGAACTTGATTTTCTACAAGATTAGTCTGTTCTCCATCTACGACAAAACTTCTGTTACTTGTTGGACGTATATTATTATACATTAACGAAAGTCCATATTTTGCATGAAGCAGATTGTCATTTTTCATTAATCTTGAGTTATACGTAAAACCCCATTCGTAAAAATGCGATCCCATAAACTTATAATTTGAATCTTGAAGTTTTCCATCGACCATCATATTATTTAATCCCATTGCAAATACAAACTGCGATGTTGTTCGCTTTTCACCATGAATAGAATCTTTATGATGGCTATATGACTTCCAGCGAATCATGTAGATTTTTGCAGAATCTTCTTTTATTTTCCCATCTACTTTTTTCTGAACTAAATCGTTTAGTTCATTTTGGGCCAGAGTAATTTTTTCTTCCATAATTACAGCTCTTGCCTCCGCTAATTCTTTTTTACGTTTTTCAGCCTGTTCCTGAGTAATTTTTCCTTCAGATAACTGAACGTTTACTGCTTCAACTTCTTCTTTTAAAGCTTCTTTTTCTTCTTTTGTAATTTTCTCGATTTTATTAGCGATTCTTTTTGTTTCAGATTCAAAAGTTTCTTGTCCAATTACTTTATTTACCAAAAGGAAAAAGAAAAGAATGAAATAAATGGTAATATTTTTCATGATTGATTTTTTAAAATGATTGATTAGTGATTGATGATTTTATTTATTAATGCTTTACTCTTGTTGATTTCTATTAGACAAAGCGACTTTTACTTCCTGAAAGTTTTTGTTTACTTTAGTAATTACTTTTTCTCTAAATGAAAGCTCTAATTCGCCGTCGACTTGATTCAATAAATCATTGGCATTGATTTTTACTTTTGCTTTTTTAACGCCGCTTTCTGCCAGAACTTTATTTTCTGCTGTTTGCAATAATTGATCAACATTTTCTTTTTTAGGATTCTCTGGGATTACGGTTTGATTGTTTGTTGATTGTTTTTCTTGATTGTTTTTGATGATTGAAGACTCCGCTATTTGATTTGATTCATTTTTACTGGTTCTATTTAAAATTTGATTGCTAATTTTTTTGTTTACTGTTTCTTCAGAGGTTTTTTCGGCAATTGCAGTTTCAGTTTTTACTGAATCAACAGTATTTAAAACAGGTTCTGTTACCGATTCTTTTTCGATTACAGTTTCTTTTTCTTTTTCAACAACTACTGTTTCTGGCGTTTTAACCACATTTTTATTTTGATTGAAAAACAACGTTCCAACCAATAAAAACCCAATGAGACTTGCTGCGATATACAGCCATTTTCTTTTTGATTTTTTTTCTGGCTTTTTCTCTTCTGCCACACTCAACATTGCATCCAATCGATCCCAGGCTTTGTTGCTTGGCTCAATTTCACGTTGATTTAGTTTTTCACGGAAATCCTTTTCAAAATTATTCGGTTCCATTATCTTGTTTTTTTAAAATAGTAATTTGTGTTTGCAGCATTTTTCTAGCGTGCGATAATTGTGATTTCGATGTTCCTTCATTAATTCCTAACATCTTGGCAATTTCATTGTGTTTGTAACCTTCAATTGCGTATAAATTGAAAACCATTTTATAGCCGTCAGGCAAAGCATCAATTAAAAACTGAATCTGTTCTACGGTAAATTGGCTGTCGATTTCATTAAAGCTTTCTTCAACAAAAAACTCATCTTCGGCAAATTTTACCTTTTTCTGAACTCTTAAATACGAAATACATTCGTTAACCATAATTCGGCGGATCCAGCCTTCAAAACTTCCTTTGTGTTCAAACTTGCTTAAATTGGTAAACACTTTCATGAAAGCGGTTATCATTACATCTTCTGCTAATTGTATGTCTTTTATGTATTGACGACATACACTTAACATTTTCGAAGAAAACTTACTATAAATCTGCTGCTGTGCCTGACGATTGTTCTCGGCAGCCAGCTTTATGATTTTGGTTTCTTCTTGATGTAAATGAATAATTTTCATTTATAAGCTTTTCGGTTTTGGTTTTAGAAACAGACTTCTATTAGCATAGACGATTGTCGATTTGAAATGGTTGCATGAGGGTGAAAAAAAATAAATAAAATTTTTCAATTTTAAAATTCCAAATCCCAACACGACAACAACAGCCAATTGATTTATAGAAAAATACAACTAAAGCATTTAGTCCTTTTTTTAATATGTTAATTCAAATAAAAATAAAACATACTCTACCAATTTAGAATCTTTAATTAGATTTAAAGTAATAAAAGAAAAATAACTAAATTTAATTTTGTTTATTTGTACGTTTTTATTTACAATTAAAGAAGAAAGAAAAATGAGTTTAGATATGAATGTCTTTGTCGAAGATTTATCAGACAGCATAATTCCAGAAATTTTAAAAAGGTTAAATGATTTTGATATGAAGGTCGAAATTCATCCTGATTTTTCATTTCAAACACAGACAGGTTTTCTTCCATTCAAGTTTACTTTAGAAAACAGCAAATTTGATATTTTGAAAGACAAAGAGCTTCTGAGCGGTTTTGAATTGTATATTGATGATTATGATTTTCAAAAAGAGAAAAAACATCTTCAGTCTAAGAAAAACCTGTTTCAAAAAATATTCAATAAACAAACTGAAACAGAGAAAAGATTATCAAAATGCACTAAAGTTTTAAACTTTAACTGGCATCTAGATATCACTTTTGAATTACGATTCGTATTATTAACCAGCGCAATAATTACTGAAATTACAAACGGAGTCAGACATGATCCTGCCACTGATTATTGGTATGAGAATAAGAATATCGTTAAGGAAGCTTTTGAAGATGTAGAAAAATTTGAATTATCAGTTTCTCATGATAGATTACGATTTCATGAATTTGAGGGATGGTAAAAGATTACTTCTTCCTCTCAATCACATAATTCACCATCAAAGTCAAAGCGTCTTTATACTCAGAATCTTTGAAGTTTTGAAGTAATGCAAGTGCTTCCTGTTGGAATTCGACCATTTTGTTTTCGGCGTAAGCCAAACCATTATTATCTTTTACAAAAGCAATAACTTCTTTTACGCGTTTTTTGTCTTTGTTGTGGTTTTTGATGGAGTTTATCAGCCACTTTTTTTCTTGTGGAGTACAAGTATTTAAAACATGAATTAAAGGCAAAGTCATTTTTTGCTCCTTAATATCTATTCCGGTTGGTTTTCCGATGGCTTCTTCGCTATAATCGAATAAATCGTCTTTAATTTGAAATGCCATTCCGATCAATTCACCAAATTTGCGCATGTTTTCTACCTGAATATCGTCTTCGATTACAGCTTTCGCGCCAAGCGCACAACAAGCTGCAATAAGCGTTGCAGTTTTCTTTCTGATGATTTCGTAGTAAACGTCTTCGGTAATATCAAGTCTTCTCGCTTTTTCGATTTGAAGCAATTCTCCTTCGCTCATTTCGCGAACGGCTACAGAAATGATTCTCAATAAGTCGAAATCGCCATTATCAATAGAAAGCAACAAACCTTTAGACAATAAATAATCCCCAACTAAAACGGCAATTTTATTTTTCCAAAGTGCATTAATAGAGAAAAATCCGCGACGGCGATTACTATCGTCAACCACATCATCGTGTACCAAAGTTGCGGTGTGAATTAACTCAATTACCGAAGCTCCGCGGTAGGTTCTTTCGTTTACAGTGCCTCCAGAAACCATTTTTGCAGTAAGAAAAACAAACATCGGACGCATTTGTTTTCCCTTGCGGTTTACGATATAATAAGTGATTCGGTTTAGTAACGCAACCTTCGAAGTCATCGACTCATGGAACTTTTTTTCGAAAAGTTCCATCTCGGTAAAAATAGGCTGTTTTATTTGAGACGTAATATTCATTTAGACTTCAAATATACTATTTTTAATAAAAATACGTTGTGTATTTTAAGGCCGGATTTAAAAAAAATTATGCCTTAATCTAAAAACAACTACCAAAAATAGCTCTAACTAATACTGATTTGAATTCATTAATTAAAAAAGAAGAACCCAAAACTATTTATTTATGAAAACAAAATTTTTATTAATTAGCACTTGTATTACTATGTCTTTTTTTGTCAGCTGTAATTCTGATGAAAAAACAAATGATGGATCTGGAACAGCGATTACAAATGAAGAGATTATAACCAACTCTAAAATCGATGCTTCTGTAGAAGATGTTACTAATATTGCCGAGGATCAATTTAGCTCTCAGATTAATGTAAATGCAAAACCAGGCGGACCTATAAAAAATTACCTTCCTAGCTGTGCCACAATTACTACGGTTTTAACTAATAATACTTGGACAAAAACAGTAGATTTTGGCGTTGAAGGCTGTACTCTAAATAACGGAAATACAGTAAAAGGAAAAATGGTTATTTCGTTTTCAAACGATTTTAGCACTTCTACACAAACTATAAGCTACACTTTTGAAGGATTTTATCATAATGGGAAAAAACTTCAGGGAAGTAAGAGTATTGTAAGAACTATTAAAGAAACTGATTTATTGGTTACACCTCACCCTGTTTCTACAGCTTCGATAGATTTAACGATTACTTTTGATGATGGCGGTGTTTATACCAGAAAAGGAACTTTGATAAAAGAAATGACTTCTGGTTATGATACTTGGTACGATTGGGATGACAATGTATTTGTTGTTACAGGAAGCGGTTCTACAACTTTCCCTAACGGAGATACTTTTTCGGCAGAGATTACAACTCCTTTAGAGTTTAATGCAGAATGTAGAAAATGTTTTGCGGTAAAAGGTATTGTTTCTATAACTAAAAATGGTGCGGCTGCAACTATTGATTATGGAAACGGAGAATGCGATACGATTGCAACAGTAACAAAAGACGGAGTTACAGAAGAAGTAGATTTGAAAAAATAGCATCCTTTTTGCCCAAAAAAAGAAGCATTAAAAACAAGAATTATTTTCTCGTTTTTAATGCTTCTTTTTTTATTGTCTAAAACCAATCAAATGTCCCTATGGGACATAATATCATTGTCAATATTTTTTTTTCTACCGATCATATACTCCTAGCGGAGTATTTTTTAGCAAATATTATTCTGCCTCTTTATTGGCTAATTGTCCGCAGGCGGCGTCGATGTCTTTTCCTCGGCTTCTTCTTACTTTTACTACGACTCCAATATTTTCTAACGCTTTTATGTAAGCCATAATCGATTCTTCTGAAGCTTGCTGGAATTCGCCATCATCAATTGGGTTATATTCAATTAAATTGACTTTGCATGGAACATATTTACAGAATTTCACCAATGCATCAACCGAAGCTTTATCATCGTTAATTCCTTTCCAAACCACATATTCGTAAGATATTTTACTTTTTGTTTTTCTGTACCAATATTCTAATGCTTCTCTCAAATCTTTTAAAGGGAAGTTTTTACTGAATGGCATAATGCGAGCGCGAGTTTCGTCTATTGCTGAATGCAAAGAAACTGCTAGTTTAAACTTCACATCGTCGTCTGCCATTTTTTTGATCATTTTCGGAATTCCCGAAGTAGAAACCATGATTCGTTTTGGAGACATTCCTAAACCTTCTTCAGAAGTAATCATGTCGATTGCTTTAATGACATTATTATAATTCATTAAAGGTTCTCCCATTCCCATAAAAACAATATTCGAAAGCGGATGATTATAGTATAAACGGCTTTCTTTATCAATAGCTAGAACTTGATCGTAAATTTCGCCTGGTTCTAGATTTCGCATTCTTTTTAACCTCGCTGTTGCGCAGAAATTACAATCTAAACTACACCCAACTTGACTAGAAACACAAGCAGTCGTTCTAGTTTCTGTAGGAATTAAAACAGATTCTACCACAAGTCCGTCGTGAAGTCTAACGGCATTTTTAACTGTTCCGTCACTACTTCTCTGCATTGTATCAACCTTAATATGATTGATCACAAAACTGTTTTCAAGCATTGATCTTGTAGCTTTTGCCACATTTGTCATATCCTCAAAACTGTGAGCCCCTTTACTCCATAACCATTCATAAACCTGATTTCCGCGGAAAGCTTTATCTCCATTTTCAACAAAAAAATCGCGAAGCTGGTCTTTTGATAAGGCGCGTATGTCTTTTTTCTCCATTTGCATGCTGCAAAGTTAATTTTATTTCCAGTATTTTCTACAACTTAAAGCGTTTTCCATCCTTTTTTTCTTTATTTCTCTAATAAGAATTGGATCGAAAAAAACGATACTTCCTCTTTCGCTTAAAAACACAACAAACTAATAAGCAATTACTTATGTTTTGTTTTTTACTCTTCAAAAGCTAAAATCCTAGCACTAATAAGGATTCGCACCCTTTACTATAACAATTTAATAAAACTTTAGCCATGATTTTTATCATTTCGTTTTCTTCGCGCGCGCGATAATTTTGGTCTAAGAAATAAGGATAACTGCTAATTCTTTAACCACTAACAGAATTTGAAACTTCCTTATTTAAATGATTAACCTATACTTTATCAAAATGAAAACAATTCAATCAATTTTACTGACAGTGATTTTTACAACACTTTCATTAGAGGCAAATGCACAAAGAAATTATACCGTAAATACAAATTCTACTTTTGAAGTTGCAGGAACTTCTACTGTGCATGACTGGGTAATGAAATCTACAGAAGGAACAGGAACTGCAAACCTAACAGTTAAAGATTCTAAACTGGCTGGCATACACAGTCTATCTATTTCAATATTAGCAGAAAGTTTAAAAAGCTACAAAGAAAGCATGGATAAGGTGGCTTATGAAGCTTTAGATACTGATACGCATAAAAACATTGAATACGTTTTGAAATCTGCTGAAAAAATAGATGAAACAACTTGGAACCTAACTGGAGTTTACACTATTGCAGGAGTAAGTAAAGAATATCAAACTCAAGTAAAAGTAACTACTAATAAAGGAACAATCACACTGCAAGGTTCTAACCAAATTACATTTGGCGATTTTGAAATGACTCCACCAAAGGCTGCATTAGGAGTTGTTAAAGCTGGAAAAGATTTGACTGTGATTTTCAATATTATTTTAAGCTAAAGAAAATCAATTTCTAATGTTAAAATAAATACCCTTTTTAAGTTTTTATTTCCTCTAACTAAATGTTAAAAATTGACAACTTAACAAAATTCAATACCCGTTTTTGCTTTAGTGATCGATTTTACAGAAAATGAAAACGTTGTAGTTATTAAATACTTATTTAATAAAATTTTAACAATGATTTTTATCATGTATTTCACTGATTTATAGAAGGATCTTTGATACAAGTTAAAACAACATTCTTAGTACTAAATAGAAACTGGCCGATTTATTAACTTATTTTTTATAATAAAAACATGACAAAAATGAAAACAAGTACAATGAAATTTTTAGCATTCGTAACCGCTTTCTTCGGAATTACAACAATTGTTACTGCACAAAAATCATACAATTTAGATAGCAAATCTACATTCTCTGTTGCGGGAACTTCAACACTTCACGATTGGGAAATGAAATCGGCTTCAGGAACTGGAACTGCATCACTAAATCTTGCTAACGGAAAATTAACTGATATCGATGCATTGACAATAACCCTTCCAGCAGAAACCATAAAAAGCGAGAAAAAAAGCATGGATAAAGTAGCTTATGAGACTTTAAAGACAGATAAAAATAAAAACATTAAATACGTTCTAAAATCTGCCGAAAAAGTAAACGAAACTACTTGGGAGTTAACTGGAACTTACACTATCGCAGGAGTTAGCAAAGTATACAAAACAACTGCAAAAACAACTGTTACAAAAGATGGTTTAAATCTGCAAGGATCTAATAAAATCACTTTTACAGAATTTGGAATGAAATCGCCAACTGCAATGCTAGGCACAATTAAAACAGGTCAAGACCTAACCCTAAAATTTAATTTAAACTTTAATTTATAACCGCCATGAAGAAGATTTATATCCTATTTATTACAGTAATAAGTACGTTTGCTGTAAACGCACAAGTAAGCTTTGGAAACATGCAAAACCAAATCTCTAGAGGGAAAGACGGTATCAACGTTTTCGACGTACAAAAAGACACTAGAGAATTTAAAGGTCTTAGTATTGATCTTGGTGCTGCTTTCAACATGGATTTCCAAGCAACAAATTCATTTAACGATCAACCTGCTAACATTACAACTACAACTACTACAGCTACTGGAACTACCACTAGAACAATTTCAGGATATCGCTTAATGAATACTGAGAACAATTTTACGCTTCCTGCTGCTGATATGTATATTGGTGCTCAATTATTTGATGGAGTAAGAGTAAATTTAGATATTTATTTAGCTTCAAGACACCATAATGATTCTTATGTAAAAGGTGGATACTTACAAATTGACAAGTTAGATTTCATCAAAAAAGACTTCTTGGCTGATGTAATGAAATATGCTACAATTAAAATTGGGCAAATGGAGAACAATTTTGGTGATGCTCACTTTAGAGGTTCTGATAATGGTAATACAATCAGAAATGCATTTGTTGGAAACAACATCATGTATTCTTTCACTACAGAAATGGGTATGGAGGTTTACTACAACAGAAGTGGATGGGTAAGCATGTTGGGTGTTACAAATGGTAATTTAAATCAAAGTAATGAAGAAGTTTTTTACACTACTGGACCAAACACTAACACAACACATAGCCCTTCAATCTTAGCTAAATTTGGTTACGACAAACAGCTTAATGACGATTTAAGAGTAAGATTAACTGGTTCTTATTATCATAATGCAAATCTTGGCAACGCAAACATCTATTCTGCTAATAGATCAGGATTTGGTTATTGGGGTATATTGAATAATAACGCTTATAAAAATACCATTACTAAGACCGATGCTGATGGTAACGTTATTTCTACAAATACTACTGATGTTGCTACTAGTTTCAGTAAAACATCTACTCCAGAGGCAACGTTCAACCCTAATTTCAAAAATTGGGCTACTACGTACATGATTAACCCTTTTGTGAAATATAAAGGACTTGAATTCTTTGGAACTATCGAATTAGCTTCAGGAGGAGACAAAGCTGGAACTGATGACAAACGTACAGCTAATCAATATGCTTCAGAGCTTATTTACAGATTTGGAAAAACAGAACAATTCTATATCGGAGGAAAATACAATACTGTATCTGGAAAATTATCTAATGCTGATGCTAAAGAGGCTACTGTAGATAAATTTGAAGCAAGCGCTGGTTGGTTTATGACTAAAAACATTTTAGCTAAATTAAACTACGTTAATCAAAACTATAAAAATTACTCACAATTTACAGGAGATCCTGCTACTGGAAATCTAAACAACTTTTATGGTGGTAAATTTAATGGTTTAGTATTCGAAGCAACAATTGCATTCTAATATAAAAAAAATGAAAACAAGATTTTCAATATTAATTATGGGTTTAGCAATTTTCTTTTTCTTAGGAAGTGCTAAACCCACTTTTTTTGCTGAAGATACAGCTGTGGCAATAAATAAAATTAAAATAGAAATCACAGGACTATCTACTGTTGGCAAATACAATTGTTCTAATACCTTTAATATAAAAGACACTGTTTATGTAAACTCAGCTAAGAAAAACACTTTTAATACAGATATTAAAATGTCAAACTTTGATTGTGGCAACAGAATAATGACCAAAGATTTACAAGGAACAGTTAAAGTGAAACAATTTCCAAATAGTACTGTAAGCATTACGGATATTAAAAAAGACGGAAAAAATTACAAATGCAGATTAAATTTTTACATCACAGATAAAACACTGAAATACAAAGACTTCATCTTATATAATTCTGATGATAAAATTCAGGGAACTCTTAATTTAAAGTTTTCTGATATCGAATTGGAAGCTCCAGTAAAAATGGCGGGATTAATTAAAGTGAAGGATGATATTGTGATCAATTTCAGCTTATACAAAAACTAACTTTTTTCGCATTAAAAAATTTAAAACAGCAAAGTAAAAAAATTAAAATTTGGCACAAGAATTGTTTTGCTCTTAAAAGAAAAATAATCTTACAAAGAGCTCAGTAATTTTAAAAGTTGTAATTTTATTTTTCAGCCATTTAACCTTTAAGTTTTATCAACCTAAAAAAAATTGAAATTATGAAAAAACAAATTTTAAGTTTAGCTGTTATTGCCTTATTAGCATTTGCTGTTCAATCATGCGAGAAAAAAGAGCCAAAACCTGCAGAAGACGAATTAACTCTTGGCAACAAAGTAGATTCTCTTACATCTGATATCGAAGAGGTAAAAGACAGTGCGGTAAGCAAAGCCGAAACTACAGCCACAAAAGCTAAAGATGCTACAGAAAAAGCGGCAAATGATGTAAAAGACGCTACTAAAAAAGCAGCTGAAGATGTAAAAGATGCCACTAAAAAAGGTGCCGAAAAAGTTGAAAATGCTGCTAAAGCTGCTAAAGACGGAACTGTAAAAACAGCTAAAGAAGTAAATGAAGCTTTGAAAAAATAAATTTCATCTAAATCTGAAACAGAAACCATTCGCAAAACGAATGGTTTTTTTATGCCTAATACTAAGGGTATATTTTTGTATTTTTGCATTCAAATTACAAGATTCTACAACATGCATTTTATATCTCAAGAATTAGAAGATTACATCGAACAACATTCTGAAAACGAACCAGAATTGTTAGCAAAACTCAATAAAGAAACGTACCAAAAAATACTTTTACCAAGAATGCTTAGCGGTCATTTTCAAGGTCGTGTTTTAAGTATGTTATCTAAATTAATTCGTCCAGTAAATATTCTTGAAATCGGAACTTATACTGGTTATGCCGCTTTGTGTTTATGCGAAGGAATGCAGGAAAACGGGCAATTGCATACGATAGATATCAAAGAAGAATTGGTCGATTTTCAGCGAAAATATTTTGATATGTCTCCTTGGGGAAAACAAATTTTTCAGCATTTGGGCGAAGCAGTAAACATCATTCCAGATTTGGATGTAAAATTTGATTTGGTTTTTATTGATGCCGATAAAGAAAATTATCTGAATTACTGGGAAATGATTGTTCCAAAAATGAATAAAGGCGGAATCATTTTATCAGATAATGTTCTTTGGAGCGGAAAAATTCTAGAACCAGTTCATCCAAATGATGTTAGTACAAAAGTACTTTTAGAATACAATCAGCTTTTAAAAGACGATCCTAGAGTTGAGACGGTTTTATTGCCAATTCGTGATGGATTGACTGTTTCGAGGGTATTGTAAGTTTTTAGGTTCTAAGGTTCTGAGATACTAAGATTCTAAGTTTTTTAAACTGAAAATATACTATTGGGTTTCCTCCAGCTTTAGCTGGAGGAACATAATTTAAGATCAAAGGCTTTAGCCAAATACTCGAAGGGGTTTTGGCTAAAGCCTTTTTTATTTGCCTATAAAAAAACCTCCAGCTAAAACTGGAGGCAATTGATATATAATTCTTAGTACCTAGTACCTCAGAACCTTAGCATCTAAAAAAAACTATCCTGGAAAATACTGTGGTTTCAATTTTCTGTACACTAAATAAATAAGTGATCCGAAAAGAGCTCCAAAGAAATATCCTGCTAGAATATCACCTGGAAAGTGTAATCCTAAATAAATACGGCTGTAAGCAAAAACTAAAGGCCATAAGAATAGAAGTCCGAAATATTTAAAGTGGCGTTTTAAAACTAAAAATAAGAAAGTCGCAACCGCCATTGTATTGGCTGCATGTCCTGAGAAAAAGCTATATGATTGCCTAACCTGAACCACTCGAATAATTGTGTTTACTTCAGGATCATTACACGGACGTAAACGCTGGAAAGTATGTTTGAATAAATTACAAGTCTGGTCTGTAAAAGCAATTAGAATCGCTATAAAAAGCAATAAATACAGGGTTTGTTTTCCTCCTATTTTTTTATAAATAAGATAGAATAGAAGTAAGAAAAATGGCGTCCAATACAACTGATTGGTAATAATAAGCCATAATTTATCGTATGTTTCAGAACCTAATCCGTTAAGAAAGATTAAAAGATCTTTATCTAATTCCTGTATTTTTTCAAGCATTACATTTGGCGTTTAATAGGTCCAGAGAGTGTGTCAATATCTTCTTTTACTTTTTCGATTTCAGTAGCTGTATCTCCTAAAAGATTATTACCTGTATCTCCAAGTAAATTAGATTTTGCATTATTAATTTCTGCATTGATATTTCCTGTAAGATCATTCAAAGATTTTGCATCAAGACCATTAGCCTCTGCTCCTTTCTGAATTTCACTTTTAATATCATTAGTTGCATTTTTTAATTGAGCCATAGCTTTCCCCATTGTACGAGCGATTTCTGGCACTTTATCAGAACCAAAAAGCATTAGTACTATAAACAGTATGAAAACTAATTCTCCTCCTCCTATACCAAACATAACTTTTATTTTTGTTGTCGCAAAGATATTAAACTTTTCAGGTTAGAGTTTTAAAATTAACTTAAAAAGTCCTTTAAAATGCATTTATAAAAAGAAAAAAGCTCATCAAGCTTTTGTAAACCTGATGAACTTTTTATTCATTTTTTATTTTCTTAGTCAAATTTTGACTTTGTTTCTACTTTTGGCCAAGAGTTATTGGTTACATCAATATCTGCCGTCATCAATTGAGGATCTATTTGAATACTCTTAATTGCTTTTGTTGTAGCATAAACTTTTTTAGCCGTTTCGTTACTTTTTCTCCAAATCTGTGCTGGATATTTGTAACTGTCTTTAGAACCGTCTTCATAAGTAATCTCAACTAAAATTGGCATAATCATACCTCCTGGTTTATTAAACTCGACTTCATAGAAATATTTAGGAGATTTGATGTTTGCTTTTTCGTCAGCAGTAAAAGTCTGATCTACGTAATCTGCCAAAGTTTTAAAGTCTTCTACTTTTAAGGCTTTTTTCTTAGAATCACTTACTTCTGCATTATCTCCAGAAACCAAGTAAACAAAAGGTCCTTTTTCATACCCAAAACGTCCTTTTCTTACTTTTACATCTTTAATATCTGCAGTTGGAGTTTCTGAAACATAATATTGTTTTACATCTTTAATTCCGATATCAACAAAATCTGTTGAGTAGAACCAACCTCTCCAGAACCAATCCAAATCTACTGCCGAAGCATCTTCCATTGTTCTAAAGAAATCTTCTGGGGTTGGATGCTTAAACTTCCATCTGTTTGCATACGTTCTGAATGCATGATCAAATAATTCTCTTCCCATAACCACCTCTCTCAAAATATTAAGACCTGTAGCTGGTTTTCCGTAAGCATTATTTCCAAACTGGTGAATCGTTTCTGAATTCGACATAATCGGCTCTAAAAACTTTTGATCACCGCTCATATAAGGAACAATATTTTTTGCTGGTCCTCTTCTTGAAGGGAAATTTGAATCTAATTCTTGTTCTGCTAAATATTCTAAGAATGAATTTAAACCTTCGTCCATCCAAGTCCACTGACGCTCATCAGAGTTTACAATCATTGGAAAGAAAGTGTGTCCAACTTCGTGAATAATTACACCAATCATTCCGTTTTTAACTTCTTTGCTTGTTACGCCATTTTCATCTGGACGACCATAATTCCAGCAAATCATTGGATATTCCATTCCTTGATCTTCAGCTGAAACTGAAACTGCTTTTGGATAAGGATAATCAAAAGTATGAGCAGAATAACTTTTTAAAGTATGCGCTACAACCATTGTAGAAGTTTCACCCCAAAGCGGATTTGATTCTTTTGGATAAACAGATTCTGCCATAACTGTTCTGTCTCCAATTTTCACAGCCATTGCATCATAAATGAATTTTCTTGAAGAAGCAATTCCAAAGTCACGAACATTTTTAGCACTGAATTTCCAAGTTTTTTTCTTTTCAGAGAAACCTTTTTCTGCTGCTTCTGCTTCTGCTTGTGTTACAATTACAACAGGTTTATCAAAAGATTTTTGAGCGTCTTGATATCTTTTTACTTGTTCAGCCGTAAACACTTCGCTTCTGTTCATTAATTCTCCCGTAGCATCAATTACGTGATCTGCAGGCACTGTAATATTTACATCAAAGTTTCCGAAAGGAAGAGCAAACTCTCCGCTTCCCCAAAACTGCATATTTTGCCATCCTTCAACATCATTGTAAACCGCCATTCTTGGATAGAATTGCGCAATTACATATAATTTATTGCCATCTTTCTCGAATAATTCATATCCAGAACGACCGCCTTCTTTTCTATAATTATTAATATTATACCACCATTTGATTGAAAAAGAAATTTTCTCTTTTGGTTTTAATGGCGAAGTCAAGTTAATACGCATCATTGTTTCGTTGATCGTATAAGACAATGCATTTCCTTTAGCATCTTTTACTTGTTCAATATTAAAACCACGCTCTAAGTCTTTTTTCAAATATTTAGAAGAAAACCCATCAAGTGGCAAAACCTGACTAATCTTGTCACTTTCTGCTAATGAAGTTTGTGTATTTGCTTTTGCCTGATTTTGATCCAATTGTACCCATAAATATTCTAAACTATCTGGCGAATTATTCGTATAAGTAATCGTTTCAGATCCGCTTAATCTTGAATTTTTATCATCCAATTCAACATCAATTTTATAATCTGCTTGTTGTTGGTAATAAGCTGGACCTGGTGCTCCAGAAGCTGTACGAAACATATTTGGAGTTGCCAGTAAATCATACATCTGGCTAAACTTATTGGTATCGTATTTTCCCTGCTGTCTTGTAGGCGTGGTTGCTGCTTTCTCCTGCGCGATTAACATTGCAGGAAAAAGTAATAATAATGAAAGTTTTTTCATAAAAATCTAATGGTAATTTCTCAAGGCGTGAAAATAGTAATTAAAACACTAATTTTGCGGATTCGTTAATACTTTAACAATTCTTTCCTTGAAGATTCTGTAAAAAGCACGCTTCTTTTGGTATCAAATGCTGAAATATGTGTAATGTTTTGCTGTTCTGCATTCCAATCCACTAAAATAGTATTCGAAATTTCAAGCGTCTTAAATTTATCGATATCCTTAATTCTTGAGTAACAAACCAAAACGTCACCTGCTTCTACTTCTTTAGACAAAAAAGTTATAGCTTTTGACTGTCCGTTTACTTTGATTAAAAAATGTTCCGACAAGTATTTTTTCAATAATTCAACATCTGCTGGAGTTTCTTTGCTTGTACCCACAAATGCTTTTTTGTGATACTTTTTCTCCATTGCATTATTCAAATCATCAATAAAAATGCGGGAAGTAATTTGCAGCATCTTTTTCTCAGCTGCATAATTGACCTGAAAAACCCCAACATAAAATTTATGAAAAGTAAATGCTGAAGACAATACAAACAAAACTGCCAGCAAACAGTAAATTAATTTATTTTTCATTTTTGAATAGCAGGAGCTTTCTTAAATTCTTTATTCTTGTTAACCATAAAATCTATTAACTGAAATTTTTGATCAGGATCAACCAAATGTTTTGAATGCGGATCATTTGAACAGTACATTAAAAACAACTCAATTTCATCGTCTTTAAGATTCAATGTTTTGGTATAAAAATCTTTTGTAAAATTGTCTTTAGCATATTCTACAAAAGCAATATCTGTAACTTCTTCTTCTTTCACATCTTCTTTCTTGCTAAGCAGTTTTTTGACATCTTTAAAAATACGAACAAAGTCCATTCCGTATTTAATAGTTTGATCTGAGAGCATTGCTTTATTTTCAGGAGAAGACAGTTTATCATCTTCAAACTGCATATCTACAATTCCTTGAGATCCGCCTCCCAGCGCCTTAACTTTTAATTCTTTTTGAACAACAACCTCTTTTAACTGATTATTTACTAAATCCAATTTTATTTTAAACAAAATTTCAGCGCAGTCTTTCTCAGTTAAAACAATTTTTTTTGATTGAAATGCTAAACCAGAAAACAGCAAAGTATCTTTTGGCCGAGCCATGATATCAAACAAACCGCCTGAACCAATAAATGTTCTGACATTTGCATTAATATTCATTACATAACCACTTTCTATGGCTAAAAAATCATTTAAAACCTGACCGTGTAATGGCTTTCTTGAACCGTTTTGTCCTAATACAATTTGACAAAATAAGCAGACAACGAGTACTCCTAATTTATTTTTCATTTTCGAGAATTGTTAAATATTTTCTTGCTAAATCTGTGATCAAAAACATACTCATTGTTTTGTTTTTAGTATTCAAAGATACAGCAAAATCAGCATCATCTACACAAAATAATTGAAATCCTTTTATATCATCAACAGGAATTCTTAATCTTTGCGTGTAATAATTCTCTTCAAAAAGATATTCCAACTTTCTAAAAAGAGCCTCCTTTTTCTCGACATTTACTTCTTTCTTCAACATGGCAGTTCTTCCCGAAATAGCATTTAACAGCTTATCAACAGAGGTTGAAGTTGCAGTATAAACTTTTCGTTCTGCTGGCGTATATTTTTTTTGTCCGTACGGAATAATTCCTAAATTCTCCGCAGTTATGTTCGCATTTTCATTAACAACTACTTCTTTTAATTCGACTTCTTTTGCCGTCATTTTAATAACCAGCACATTTGGCGAAATATCTTCTAAAGCAATTCTTCGTTTAACTGGTTCTAAGTTTACAGCAGAAAAAACTAAAACATCTCCTTCTTTTACAGTAATTGAAAAGCCACCATCAGAATCAGAAACAGTTGCTGCTTGAGTGTTGTTATTAATAATATTCACCCCTTCAATTGGAGTGGATTGTTCCATAACCTTTCCGACTAACTGCTTGTAGTCGCTTTTTTGTCCAAAACTAAGTTGAACAAAAATCAAAAAAACAATAATTGATATTACTTTACTTATTTTCACCTGCAATTATTTCTTTATACTTTACAGCCAATTCCCCTAAAAGAAATTCTGTTGAAGTTTTATTTTTTGAATTCATAGTTGCACAGAAACTTTCATTTTCAACTGCATAAAATTTAAATTCATTTATATTTTCTTTGGGTATACTTAAGCGCTCAACAAAATAAACCTCATCAAACAAATAACCTAATCTCTCAAAATTCTTTTCCTTTTTCTCGATTTCAACATTTGCTTTTAACCGCTTCGTTCTCCCATTTATTTTATTTATCAGAGGATCAAGTTGCATTGAACCTCCCAAAAGTCCAAGCAACATGACAGGTTTAAAATCTCCAGCTGTTGCTAATTGCCTTTCTGCCTGCGTATATTTTTTTTGCCCTCGCGGAATAATTCCTAAATTTTCTGCAGTGATAGCTGTATTATCATTTACAATGACTTCTTTTAACGCTACTTCTTCTGCATTCATTTTAATCATCAGTAATTCGGAACGAATATCATCAGATGTAATTATTCTTTTAACAGGATTCAGACCTACAGAAGAAAAAAACAAAACTTCACCTTCTTTTACATCAATAGCAAAATTACCTTCTGCATCTGAAATTACAGCAATTTCCGTATTACTATTAACAATATTAACACCTTCAACTGGATTAGACATTTCCATCACCTTTCCATACAATCGTTTAGCTTCTGTTTGCCCAAAATTATTTTGAGCAAAAAACAGAAAAAATACAGCTGATATGGTTTTACTTGTTTTCACCCGCAAGCATCTCTTTATACTTTACAGCCAATTCCCCTAAAAGAAATTCCGTTGAAGTTTTATTTTTCGAATTTAAAATAATAGTAAATTTTTCATTTTCGATTGCATAATACTCAAATCCTTTTACATATTCTGCTGGAATTTTCAATCGGTCAATAAAATGATCCAGACTAAACATATTCTCCAACAGCCTCATAAAAAACTCTTTCTTTTCGACTGCAACTTCTTTTTTAAGCATTGCCGTTCTTCCTGAGAAGAAATTCAGCAAGGGATCTGCAGAAATAGAACCACCAACCATACCACCTCCATTAGCCGTTGCATTAAGAGCCGTTGCAGTTTCTAATTTTCGTTCTGCAGCAGTATATTTCTTTTGCCCAGCTGGAATTATCCCTAATTTTTCGGCATTAATATTATCATATTTTTTCACCACAACTTCTTGCAATTGATACATGACCATACTAAGATTTACCATGAAATTAAGGTTTGAAAAATCTTCAGGTTTCAGCAAAATTCTTTTTTCCTTAAAACTAATCGAAGAAAAAACCAGAATATCATCTGCTTTTGCCAAAATCGAAAAAGATCCTGAAGCATCAGTCGTTACTGTTTCTTCCGTTTGTGCGTTAATCACATAAACACCTTCTAAATCTGAGGTATTCGAAACTACTTTACCACTTAAAATAGCACGATCCTGAGTTTGAGACAAACAAGTCTGTCCCGCTAAAACAATTAAAAAACAAGTAATTTTCTGAAACAAAATGAAATAAATTAAAAATATTCTTAAAAGGGTAAAAATATCCTAATATGATCCAAATTAAGTATTAACGAGTTGGTAAAAATATGTTAATTAAAATGATAAATTTTTAGACAAAAGAGAGAGTTTTTAATACCTTTAACAAACAAAATTTTGAGTTAAAAAAATCATGAAAAGCGTTATTATTGCAAGCACTTCTACATTACACGGAGGCAACTATTTAGAATATCTTTTACCTACTTTAGAATCGCATTTTAAAAACTGCAAAACAATCCTATTTATTCCTTATGCGCGCCCAAGCGGAATTTCGCACGATGAATATACGCAAAAGGCAGCAGAAGCATTTGCAACGATTAATATTGATGTTAAGGGAATTCATGAATTTGAAAATCCGCAAGTCGCTGTAAAAAATGCAGAAGGAATATTTACTGGCGGAGGAAACACATTTTTGCTAGTAACCCAACTTTATAAAAACAACGTTATGCAGTTGCTTTCTGAAACTGTAAAAAACGGCACTCCCTATTTAGGATCGAGCGCAGGAAGTAATATTTGCGGTTTGTCAATGCAAACTACAAATGACATGCCTATAGTTTATCCTCCAAGCTTTCAAACTTTAGGATTAATTCCTTTCAATTTAAATCCACACTATCTGGATGCTGATTTGCAATCTAAACACATGGGAGAAACCCGTGAAACTAGAATTAAAGAATTTCATGCATTCAATTCTATTCCGGTTTTAGGTTTAAGAGAAGGAAGCTGGCTGGAAGTTAAAGGTGAAAAAATTACCTTAAAAGGAGATTTGAAAGCCCGTTTGTTCAGGCAAAATCAAGATCCAACAGAATTAGAAACAGAAAGCGATTTGAGCGATTTGAAATAAAAAATTCAATATTTTAAATTCCAAATTCCAAGATTAAAACAATAAATGAATGCAGAACTGGAATTTAGCCCCTAACGATAGTGAAAAGGCGAAGCAATTTAAAAATTGGAAATTACATTTTAGAATTAAAAACAAAAAAGCCTCAAACAATGTTTGAGGCTTTTGAAGAGCGAAAGACGAGGCTCGAACTCGCGACAACCAGCTTGGAAGGCTGGAGCTCTACCAACTGAGCTACTTTCGCATTAACCG
>Ga0160502_100433_pt1 | contig 30026 bp, 27 predicted proteins | sample DIDnMG_14_FD_108237 | JGI IMG/M metagenome (GOLD analysis project Ga0160502, IMG submission 108237) | Enriched soil microbial communities from UW Madison campus, WI, USA - DID2933_E24_Xylan MG | ecosystem: Environmental > Terrestrial > Soil > Unclassified | place: USA: Madison, Wisconsin... | reverse complement strand
GTTTCTTAGGAATACAAATGGGGTTTGCACTTCAGAATGCAAATGCCAGTAGAATTCTTCAAATTTTCGGTGCCGACGTACATGAACTTTCTTGGTTCTGGATTATTGCTCCTCTAATGGGATTAATAGTGCAACCAATAATTGGTCATTACAGCGATAAAACTTGGGGAAGATTCGGCAGACGAAAACCTTTCTTTTTAGTGGGCGCTATTTTAGCTTCGGTAGGATTAATTTTAATGCCGCAGGCTAATATTTTCATTTCTATTTTACCTGCTTTATGGGTTGGTGCTGGAATGTTAATGATCATGGATGCTTCTTTTAACATCGCCATGGAGCCGTTTCGCGCGCTTGTTGGTGATAATTTAAGAACAGATCAGCGTACTGCAGGATTCAGTATTCAAACTTCATTAATTGGTTTTGGAGCCGTAATTGGTTCAGCATTGCCTTATGTTTTAACGAAGTACTTTCACATTTCAAACAGCACGGTTCCAGGAAGTGTGCCTTTAAATCTGACTTTGTCCTTTATAATTGGAGCCGCAGTTTTAATTGGTTCTATTTTAGTAACCTTATTCACAACCAAAGAATATTCGCCAGAAGAATTGGCAAAATTTGAAGATCCGCAAAATGACGTGGTTTCTGATTCTGAGGAAAAATCAAAAATTACAGACATCTTTACCGATTTTGCAAAAATGCCAACAACAATGCGCCAGTTAAGCTGGGTGCAGTTTTTTTCTTGGTTTGGTTTATTCGGAATGTGGGTTTTTACCACTCCAGCAATTGCACATCATATTTACAAACTGCCATTAAATGACACTTCAAGCCAGCAATATCAAGATGCTGGAGACTGGGTCGGAATTCTTTTTGGTGTTTATAACTTAGTTTCGGCTATTGTCGCTTTGTTTTTCTTGCCATATATCGCAAAAAAAATCGGGCGAAAAGCAACACATTCACTTTCATTGGTTATTGGAGGAATTGGTTTAATATCAATTTATTTCATGCCAAATGAAGACTGGGTTGTATTGCCAATGGTTTTAATTGGAGTTGCTTGGGCAAGTATTTTGGCAATGCCTTATGCAATCCTTGCAGGATCTATTACACCTAAAAAAATGGGTGTTTACATGGGAATTTTCAATTTCTTTGTCGTTATCCCACAAATCGTAAATGCATTAATTGGAGGTCCAATTGTAAAATATCTTTACAACGGAGATGCCATTTATGCTCTAGTCACAAGTGGAGTTAGTTTTCTAATCGCCGCTGCTTTAGTTTCTAAAGTAAAAGATGTAGACGACTTTACTCAAAAATCATAATTTAAGAATAATTTTTCCCTCACAATGAACAAAAAGGCATTTATATTCGACCTTGACGGCGTAATTGTAGACACCGCTAAATACCACTTTTTGGCCTGGCAGAAAATCGCTCAGTCATTAAATATAAATTTTACACACGAAGACAACGAACTTTTAAAAGGTGTTAGCCGAGTTCGTTCCTTAGACATTATACTTGGATTAGGCAATGTCCAAGCTTCTCAAGAAGACAAAGACAAATGGCTAATTCAAAAAAATGAAGATTATTTATCTTATCTAGTTGACATGGATGAAAGTGAGATTCTTCCAGGAGTTTTAAAAGTGCTACAACTATTGAAAGATTTAAATCAAGGAATTGCATTGGGTTCTGCCAGCAAAAATGCAAGACCAATTCTAGAAAAAACTGGGATCCTATCTTACTTCGATGTTATTGTTGACGGAAACGATGTCAGCAATGCAAAACCAGATCCGGAAGTTTTCTTAAAAGCGGCTCAATTATTAAATATTGATCCAAAAAATTCAATTGTATTTGAAGATTCTGTTGCTGGAATTCAGGCAGCAAATATTGCAGAAATGGTAAGTGTTGGAATTGGTGAGGAAACAATTTTACATGAAGCTGATCATATTTTTAAAGATTTTACCCAAATCACACCAGGCTTTATTGAGAAACTAATTGGATAATTAGAAAATATGTCAATGAGAAAATTAATCTCATCGACAAATATTCTAATGCTAATTACTCAAATGAATGTAAAAAAGTTAATAAGAACCAAGGCAATTATCTAATTATCAAATTGCCATATTTTCTAATATGAAGAAAAAATGAATCAAGATTATATAAAACCAGACAATTGGTCCATTATCGAAGAAGGATTTGATGTCGAAAGAGTAAAATCGTCTGAAAGTCTTTTTAGTATCGGAAACGGTGCTATGGGACAACGTGCGAATTTTGAAGAAAGATATTCTGGCGAGACTTTTCAAGGAAGTTATATCGCTGGAATTTATTATCCAGATAAAACAAAAGTGGGCTGGTGGAAAAACGGTTATCCAAAATATTTTGCCAAAGTTCTAAACGCTCCAAACTGGATTGGAATTGATATTGAAATCAATGAAGAAAATTTTGATTTAAACAATTGTACCGAAGTTAGAAATTTCCGTAGAGAATTGAATATGAAAGAAGGATGGTACAATCGTTCTTTTGAAGCAGTTCTTCAAAACGGAACTGAAATCGCAGTAAATATTCGTCGTTTTCTTTCATTAGATTTAGACGAAGCTGGGATCATAAAATATGATATTACACCTTTAAACAAAGATGCAAAAATCGTTTACAAACCGTATATCGATGCTGGTGTAACCAATGAAGATGCAAACTGGGAAGAAAAATTCTGGGAACCGCTTGAAGTTAAAAAAGGAACGAACGAAGCTTTTGTAACTGCTCAAACTTTCAAAACCCATTTCAAGGTTACAACTTTCATGCACAATACGATTTTGGCAAACGGAGAAAATGCAAATATTTCACCTTCAACAATCGATTCAACGGTAGATAAAGTTCAGTATACTTACGGAACTATTATTGCAAAAGGACAAACATCAACAATTCAAAAAATTGGTGGTTATACCGTTTCTTTAAACCACGAAAATACTTTGGCTGGAGCCGAAAAAGTAATCAAATCTGCTGTTGCTTTAGGATATGATGCTTTACTTCAAAATCAAATTGAAGCTTGGGCAAAAATCTGGGAAATGTCTGATATTACAATCGAAGGCGATGTAAAAGCACAACAAGGAATTCGTTTCAACATCTTCCAATTAAACCAAACCTATTCAGGAAAAGATTCTCGTTTAAACATTGGTCCAAAAGGATTTACCGGAGAAAAATACGGAGGATCAACATATTGGGACACTGAGGCTTATTGCATTCCGTTTTACATGGCTACAAAAGATCAACAGGTTGCAAGAAACTTGTTGACATACCGTTACAATCAATTAGACAAAGCGATTGAAAATGCTAAAGATAATTTAGGTTTCAAAAACGGTGCAGCTTTATACCCAATGGTGACCATGAATGGTGAAGAATGCCACAACGAATGGGAAATCACACACGAAGAAATCCACAGAAATGGTGCGATTGCTTTTGCAATTTATAACTATAACCGCTACACGGGAGATTACTCTTATATTCCAGAAAAAGGATTAGAAGTTTTAATCGGAATTGCGCGTTTCTGGCACCAAAGAGCTTCTTTCTCTAAAGATAAAAATCAGTACGTAATTTTGGGAGTTACAGGACCAAACGAATACGAAAATAACATCAACAATAATTTCTACACCAATTATATTGCAAAATGGTGTATTGATTTTGCTTCAGAACAAATCGAAAAAGTAGCTTCAGAATATCCTGCAGATCACAAACGTGTTCTTGAAAAAGTTAATCTTTCATCTGAAGAAATCAAAGAATGGAAAAAAGTGGCAGACGATATGTACTTCCCTATTTCTAAAGAACTTGGGATTTATTTACAGCAAGACGGTTTCTTAGACAAAGATTTAGTTCCGGTAAAAGATTTAGATAAATCACAGCGCCCAATCAACCAAAAATGGTCTTGGGATCGTGTGTTGCGTTCACCTTACATCAAACAGGCAGACGTTTTACAAGGTTTTTATTTCTTCGAAGATCATTTTTCTAAAGAAGAATTAAAACGCAATTTTGAGTTCTACGAATCATTTACGGTTCATGAAAGTTCACTTTCGCCTTGCGTACACTCGATTCAAGCTGCTGCATTAGATAAAATGGATATGGCCTATACTTTTTATTTAAGAACTTCTCGTTTGGATTTGGACGATTATAATAAAGAAGTGGAAGAAGGTTGTCATATCACGTCAATGGCTGGAACATGGATGAGTATTGTAGAAGGTTTTGGCGGAATGCGTGTTAAAAATGACCAGCTTCATTTCTCTCCAAAAATTCCAAAAGAATGGAAAGGTTATTCTTTTAAAATTAATTTCAGAAACCAAATTTTAAAAGTAGCTGTAAATCATAACGAAACAACTTTTACTGTAGATGGCGATCAAGATTTAACAATTGTAGTTAATGGAAATCCTATAATTGCAAGTAAATTTGTACAAATAAATTAAATTACAATACACTTAAAAACTAAAAAACATGAAAAACTTATTTTTCGCAAGTTTAATTTTGTTTGCGTTTAGCACCGTTGCAAAAGCGCAGCAATTAAAATCACCCGAAGGCAAGTTCGTAATGGAATTTTCTCTTCAAAACGACGGAACTCCAACGTACAATTTAAAATATAAAAACAAAGAAGTTGTAAAAACCAGTAAACTTGGTCTTGAACTTAAAGATGATAAAAAATCTTTATTGAATGACTTTACGGTTGTTGATACTAAAACTTCCACTTTTGATGAAACTTGGAAACCAGTTTGGGGAGAAGTAGATCACATCAGAAATCATTATAATGAATTGGCTGTGACTTTAAACCAAAAAGGAACAGACAGACAAATCATTATCCGTTTTCGTTTATTCGAAGACGGACTTGGATTTAGATATGAATTCCCAGCGCAAAAGAATCTTACTTACTTTGTAATCAAAGAAGAAAGATCTCAATTTGCCATGACTGGAGATCATACTGCTTTCTGGATTCCAGGAGATTATGATACACAGGAATACGATTATACAAAATCTAAATTATCTGAAATTAGAGGTTTGTCTCAAAAAGCATATACAGCAAACGTTTCGCAAAGATCTTTTTCACCAACAGGAGTTCAGACTTCTTTGATGTTAAAAACTAACGACGGAATCTACATCAACTTACATGAAGCTGCTTTGATCAACTATTCTTGTATGCACTTGAATTTAGATGACAAAAGCTTCGTTTTCAACTCTTGGCTAACACCAGATGCAAAAGGTGACAAAGGTTATATGCAGGCGCCAAGCCACTCACCATGGAGAACGATTATGGTAAGTGATGACGCTAGAGAAATCTTAGCTTCAAAAATGACTTATAATTTAAATGATCCTTCAAAAATTGATGATACTTCTTGGATTAAACCAGTAAAATACGTTGGTGTTTGGTGGGAAATGATTACAGGAAAAAGCTCTTGGTCATACACAAACGATTTCCCTACAGTTCAATTGGGAGTTTCAGATTTTTCAAAAGCAAAACCAAACGGAACACATGGAGCAAACAATGCTAACGTAAAAAAATACATTGATTTTGCTGCTGCTAATGGTTTCGACGCTGTTTTAGTTGAAGGATGGAACGAAGGTTGGGAAGACTGGTTTGGTCACTCAAAAGATTATGTTTTTGATTTCTTAACGCCTTACCCAGATTTTGATGTAAAAGGTCTTCACGAATATGCAAAATCTAAAGGTGTAAAAATCATCATGCACCACGAAACTTCAGGTTCTGTTCGTAACTACGAGCGCCACATGGATGCAGCTTACAAATTCATGAATGATAATGGATATGATGCTGTAAAAAGCGGTTACGTAGGTGATATTTTGCCAAGAGGCGAAAATCACTACAGCCAATGGATTGTAAACCACTACCAATATGCAATCGAAAAAGCGGCAGATTACAAAATTATGGTGAACGCTCACGAAGCAGTCCGTCCAACGGGAATTGCAAGAACGTATCCTAACTTAATTGGAAACGAAGCGGCAAGAGGAACAGAGTACCAAGCTTTTGGAGGTTCTAAACCAAACCATGTAACGGTTTTACCTTTTACACGTTTAATTGGTGGTCCAATGGATTACACTCCTGGAATCTTCGAAATGGATATTAGCAAAATGAATCCTGACAACAAATCGCATGTAAACAGTACAATCTGTAACCAATTGGCATTATACGTTACAATGTACAGCCCGTTGCAAATGGCTGCTGATACCCCAGAAAACTACAACCGTTTTCCAGATGCATTCCAATTCATTAAAGATGTTGCTGTAGATTGGTCAGAAAGTAAATATATTGAGGCTGAGCCTGGAGATTTTATCACAGTTGCCCGTAAAGCAAAAGGTACAAACAACTGGTTTGTTGGAAACGTAAACGGTGAAACGCCGCGTACCTCAAACATCGATTTCAGCTTCCTTGAAAAAGGAAAGAAATATACTGCAACAATTTATGCTGATGCAAAAGATGCGCATTACAAAACGAATCCGCAAGCTTACACAATCAAGAAAATTGCTGTAACAAGTAAATCAAAATTATCTCAGTTTTCTGCTCCGGGAGGAGGCTATGCGATAAGCATTATTGAAACTAAGTAATTTTTTAAAAGACAAGTAATTTTCCCCCATAGATTACTTGTCTTTTTACTATAAATTCAAATTAAGAAATTAAATTTGAGGTAACTATTTTATTCATCTCTAGATAAATTAATATGAGCTTCAAACTTAATTTCTTGATTTTCCTTTTTACCTTTTTTGGTTTTAATACGTATTCCCAAACCAAAACAAAAGCATCTTATGATTATCTTTTGTATTTGCCGAAAGACTATGCAAAAGGAACCAAAAAATATCCGCTTGTAATTTATTTACATGGCGGTTCGCAAAAAGGAAATGATCTGAATAAATTGAAAATCTACGGCCTTCCCTATTTAGTAGAAAAAGGTCAAGATTTCGATTTTATAATTGCTTCGCCTCAATGTCCAGATAATAAATACTGGTCGACAGAAAATTGGTTCGAAACATTATATGCCGATTTAGAAGCAAAATATAGAATCGATAAAAGCAGAATTTACATAACCGGCATTAGCATGGGCGGTTACGGAGCTTATATTACCGCTTTAGATTTTCCTGATAAATTCGCAGCTGTTGTTGCATTTTGTGGAGGAATTAACGACAGTGATCTAACGAGAGTCTGCAATCTCAGTAAAATTCCTATTTGGGCTTTTCACGGAACAGCAGATGATAAAATCCCATTTAGCGAAACGGAGAGAATTGCTAAAGGTCTTGAATTGTGTGAATCCAAAAACAATTTCAAGTTCACACGTTTAGAAAATGAAGGTCATGAAATTCAGTATCTATATGAGAAAAATCCAGAAATATATAAATGGATGCTCGAACAGAAGAAATAAAAAATACAAACTATGAAAAACCAAAAAACCTCACTTATCTATAAATTAATTCTATTGGTTTTGTTGTTTTCCGCTTCCGCGAAAGCGCAAATCCAAAAAGTAGAACCACCTTTCTGGTACGCCGGAATGAAAAATCCGGAACTGCAAATTATGTTCTACGGAAAAAACATTTCACAATATGAAGCTTCGGTTTCAAACAATGTGGTAATCAAAAATGTAGAAAAAACAGAAAATCCAAATTACCTTTTCATTACAATTGATACTCAAAACCTAAAAGCATCTGAATTAGTTTTCTCTTTCAAAAACAAAAATAAAGTTGCCTTTACTCAGAAATATTCATTTAAAGAAAGAAGAGCAAATTCGGCAGACAGAAAAAGTTATGATGCCTCTGATTTGATTTACTTAATCATGCCGGATCGTTTTGCTAACGGAAATCCTAAAAACGACAGTGATGCTTCTTTAACTGAAAAAGGAAACCGTCAAGATCCAAGCGGACGTCACGGCGGAGATATCGAAGGAATCATCAAAAACTTAGATTATATTTCGTCTCTTGGCGCGACAACAATTTGGAGCACACCTTTATGCGAAGACAACGACAAACAACATTCGTATCATACGTATGGACAATCGGATGTTTACAAAATCGATCCGCGTTACGGAACAAACGATGATTATGCTCGTTTGTCCGCAGAAATGCATAAAAAAGACATGAAACTGGTTATGGATTATGTTACGAATCACTGGGGAATTACACACTGGATGATGAAGGATATTCCAACTAAAACTTGGTTCAATCAATTTGAAACTTTTACACAAACACACCACAGACGTGAAGTAATTACAGACATTCACGCTTCTCAAATAGATCAGGAAGTTTGTGTTGACGGTTGGTTTGTACCTTCAATGCCAGATTTGAATTTAAGAAATCCTCTTGTTGCAAAATACTTAACGCAAAATGCCATTTGGTGGATTGAATTTGCAAATCTTGATGGATTTAGAGTTGACACTTATAATTATTCGGATAAAACAGCAATGGCAAATTGGGCAAAATCAATTACAGATGAATACCCAAATTTTAATATTGTGGGTGAAATCTGGATGCACAATCAAGCGAATTTAGCTTTTTGGCAAAAAGACAGTAAAATTGGAGCAATTGAAAACTACAATTCAAATCTTCCAACTGTAATGGATTTTACGCTTCAAAGTCAGATTACTTCTGCTTTTAGCGAAGACACACCAAATTGGGACAGCGGATTGATTAAATTCTACAACAATTTTGCAATGGATTTTTTATATCCAAATACCAATAATATTTTGGTTTTTTCCGAAAATCACGATACTGATCGTATGAACGAAAAGTTCAAATATGATTTACCGAAATACAAACTAGCGATGACTTTATTGGCAACAGTTCGCGGAATTCCACAGATTTACTACGGTTCTGAAATCGGAATGGGCGGTGACAAAGGAAAAGGCGGTGACGCCGATATTCGTCAGGATTTCCCGGGCGGATGGGCTGGAGATAAAAACAACGCTTTTACAAAAGAAGGAAGAACTTCAGAACAAGCTGCTTACTTTGATTTCAGTTCAAAATTATTCAACTGGAGAAAAACAAATGAAGCGGTTCATTTCGGAAAAATGACGCATTATATTCCTGAAAATAATACATATGTATATTTCAGATATACAGATGCTAAAACGGTAATGGTTGTTTTAAATAATAATACAAAAGAGCAAGTTGTAAAAACTAACCGTTTTAAAGAAAGCATTAAAAACTACAAATCAGGAAAAGATGTTATTTCAGGAAAAACATTCGATTTAGCTTCTGAAATTACTTTAGAACCAAAATCAGCTTTGGTTTTAGAATTGGAATAAATATTAGCCACACAGCATATAACGTAGAGACGCACTGCAGTGCGTCTACACAAAGTTTTTCCGCCACGAATTCACGAATTTTTATTCTCAAAGATTTTAAAAAATAATTCGTGAATTCGTGGCTATTTTTTTCAACACAATCCATCCTAAAATATTCCAAAATAATGAAAAAATACACTTTCCTTTTTCTATCTTTAGTATACTTAACAATGAGTTGTTCTGGCTCAAAATCAGTTACAATGAATAATACTTCGAAAACACCTTTCGTTTGGGAAGGAGCAAATGTTTATTTTTTACTTACAGACCGTTTTTACAACGGCGACAAATCGAACGATTTAAATTTCAACCGAACCAAAACTCCGGGAAAACTACGTGGATTTGAAGGCGGCGATATCATCGGAATAACTAAAAAAATCGAATCAGGATATTTTGAAAAATTAGGAATAAATGCCATTTGGCTTACGCCGATTGTCGAACAGATTCACGACGGGGTTGACGAAGGAACCGGATTGAGTTACGGCTTTCACGGCTATTGGGCAAAAGACTGGACGGCTTTAGATCCAAATTTTGGAACCAAAGAAGATTTAGCTAATCTGGTAAAAAAAGCACACGAAAAAGGAATCAGAATAGTTTTGGATGGCGTAATCAATCATACTGGTCCAGTAACTCCAGAAGATCCCGTTTGGCCTTCTGACTGGGTAAGAACTGGCGTTGTCTGCGATTATAAATCTTTCGAAAATACTACAATGTGTACTTTGGTTGAAAATCTTCCTGATGTAAAAACCGAAAGCACTCAAAATGTAGAATTACCTCCTTTCTTAATTGAAAAATGGAAAAAAGAAGGCCGTTATGAAAAAGAAATTGCTTCACTTGATGAATTCTTTAAAAGAACAAATTATCCTAGAAGTCCGAAATATTACATTATAAAATGGCTTACTGATTATATTTTAGAATTTGGAATAGATGGTTACCGCGCCGACACCGTAAAACACACCGAAGAAGGCGTTTGGGCCGATTTTAAAAAAGAGTGTGATTATGCATTTGAAACTTGGAAAAAACACCATCCTTTACAGGTTTTAGATCAAAATCCGTTTTACACAATTGCCGAAGTTTACGGTTATGGAATAAGCGGTGGGCAGGATTATGATTTTGGCGATAGAAAAGTCAATTATTTTCAAAATGGTTTTAACAGCATGATCAATTTTGAATTTAAATGGAATGCGGCTCAAAACGATTACGAAGGTTTATTTTCTAAATATTCGAATGCTTTAAATAATGAATTAAAAGGTTATTCGGTTTTAAACTATATGTCTTCGCACGACGACGGTCAGCCTTTTGATGCGAACCGTGTAAAAGGAATTGAAACGGGAACTAAACTTTTGCTTTCGCCAGGAATGTCGCAAGTTTATTATGGCGACGAATCAAATCGTTCTTTAGTTGTTGAAGGTACAAATGGCGATGCAACTTTACGTTCAAATATGAATTGGGACGAAATTCAAAACAATGCTGAAACTCAGAAAACACTTTTGCATTGGCAGAAATTAGGTCAATTTAGAAGAAATCATCCTGCTGTTGGAGCTGGTGTTCACAAGTTGATTAATCCATATCCTTATACTTTTTCTAGAACGTTTACTAAAGGTTCTTTTACAGATAAAGTAGTGATGGGAGTAGATTTACCAAAAGGCAGAAAAGAACTTCCAGTTGGTGACCTCTTCCCAAACGGAACAAAACTAAAAGATGCTTATTCGAATCAAGAAGTTGAAGTCATTGATGGAAAAGTGATTATAGACAACGATTTTGATATTGTTTTATTAGAATTAATTTAACCACAAAGTTCGCAAAGACATACGCAAGGTTCGCAAAGGTTTATAATCTTAGCGAACCTTTTTAATTAAATAAAAAAACTTGTGTCCTTTGCGTAAAACTTTGCGACCTTTGCGGTTAAGAAAAAAACTGTAGAATGCTAAAAATAGCTCACAGAGGCGCCAAAGCCTACGAACCTGAAAATACTTTACAAGCTTTTCAAAAAGCATTAGATCTAAATTCAGACGGAATTGAACTTGATGTTCACTTAAGCTCTGACGAACATATTATCGTAATTCACGACGAAACCATCGACAGAACCACTAACGGAAAAGGTTTAGTCAAAGATTTTACTTTAGCAGAATTAAAATCATTTTTAATTGATGGAAAATACCAAATTCCAACTTTAAACGAGGTTTTTGATTTGGTTGACAAAAGATGTTTAATCAATATCGAATTAAAAGGTTTAGGAACTGCACCTAAAGTTGTTCAGTTAATTGAAAAATACATCTCCGAAAAAAACTGGAATTACGAGCATTTTATTATTTCAAGTTTCGAATGGAATATGTTGGAGGAAACATCAAATCTAAATCCAAATATTCCGATTGGTGTTTTAACAGAAGAAGATCTAAATACCGCTTTGGCTTTCGCCGAAAAAATAAAAGCGAAAGCCATTCATCTGGATTTTCAGTTATTAAATGAAAAGAATGTCCTTCAAATTCAGGAAAAAGGATTCCTTGTTTTACCTTGGACGGTAAACTCAGAAGAAGACATTCAAAAAATAAAAAGTTATAAAGTAAACGGAATTATCTCTGATAATCCAGATAAAATATAAAATCCGCTACGAGAAACTTTGACAAAGTTCATCAGGGTTCAATAAAAAATTCGTGAATTCGTGGCTAACAAAAAATATGATTAAAAATTTCGACATAATAATCGTTGGCGGAGGCGCTGCTGGTTTTTTTACTGCAATTAATATTGCCGAGAAAAATCCGAAACTCAAAATTGCCATTTTAGAAAGAGGAAAAGAAGTCCTTTCTAAAGTCCGCGTTTCCGGAGGCGGACGATGCAACGTTACACACGCCTGTTTTGAACCCAACGAATTAGTAAAATTTTATCCTCGTGGAGAAAAAGAACTTCGAGGGCCTTTCCATCAATTTTGTTCTGGCGATACAATTGAATGGTTCGAAAAACATGGTGTAGAATTAAAAATTGAAGAAGATGGAAGAATGTTTCCCGTTTCTAATTCATCACAAACCATTATCGATTGTTTTTTAAAAGCAACCGAAAAATTAGGCATAAAAGTATTGACAGGACAAAGTGTACAATCGATTTTCAAAAAAGAAAATCACTGGAAAATTGATACGCAAACTGATAATTATGCTACCGAAAAATTAGTCATGGCAACAGGAAGCAACCCTAAAATCTGGGAAATGCTTCAAGAGCACGGACACGCTATTGTGAGCCCAGTCCCTTCCCTATTTACTTTCAACATCAAAGATTCTCGAATTAAAGAATTGCCAGGGGTTGCTGCACAAGTTACGGTTAATGTAAAAGACACTAAACTAGAATCGACAGGACCTTTGTTAATCACGCATTGGGGAATGAGCGGACCAGCAATCTTGAAACTTTCGGCTTGGGGCGCACGCATTTTGCACGATAAAAATTATCAGTTTACCATTTTCGTCAATTGGTTAAATGATGTTGATTTTGAAGATGCCGAAAAAATCCTCAAAGATTTAAAACAGGAACACGCTAAAAAAGCCGTTTCTAAAAAATCTCCTTTTGATTTCCCGAATCGTTTGTGGGAAAGTCTGGTTTTGGCTTCGGGAATTGATTCTGAAACGAAATGGGCAGATTTATCTAAAAACCAATTGCTGAATTTAACTTCACAACTAACAAAAGCTGAATTTAAAGTAAACGGAAAAAGTACTTTTAAGGAAGAATTTGTAACGGCTGGCGGAATCGATTTAAAGGAAATCAACTTCAAAACCATGGAAAGCAAAATTCACGAAAACCTTTATTTTGCTGGTGAAATTGTAAATATCGACGCTATTACTGGCGGATTTAATTTTCAGAATGCCTGGACAAGCGGGTTTATTCTGGCTCAAAATATTTAATACAAAATGAAATTTAAAGGAATTATTTTTGATTTAGACGGCACATTAGTCAATTCATTAGAAGACATCTCAGATGCGATGAACAAAGTACTTACCGCTTTAAATTATCCTACACATACTTACGACACTTATCAATATTTTATTGGGAGCGGTTTACGAAATCTGGTAAGTAAAGCTTTACCTGCTACAAACAATTCTGATGATGAAATCGAAAGTTGTTTTGAATGTATGGTTGAAGAATATACTAAAATCTGTACGCTGAAAACAAAACCTTATGATGGAATTGTTGAGTTGTTAGAAAATTTGACTTCGCAAAATATCAAAATGGCTGTTTTCTCCAACAAAGCCGATGAATTGACGAAGAAAATAGCATCAGAAATATTTCCAAATCATTTCGATACAGCAGTTGGTTTAAGTACAGAAGCACTTAAAAAACCCAATCCGTTTGAGGCTTTAGAAATTGGTAAGAAATGGAATTTAAAACCCGAAGAAATTCTTTTTGTGGGTGATTCTGATATTGATATGCAGACGGCTGTAAATGCCAATATGTTTCCTGTTGGCGTTACTTGGGGCTACAGAACAGAAGAAGAATTAAAAAACAGCGGTGCGAAACTGGTTGTCAATAGCGCTTCAGAGTTAATTGAGATTCTATAAAATGCATCTTTCATTACAAAAACAAATCACAGCAATTGCCTCTTTTTCTGAAAATGAAATCGAGACAATTGCTTCTTGTTTTGAATATGAAAAGTTTAATGCCAAAGAATATCTTTCGTCAATGGGAAAAATCAGCAATAAGATTTTCTTTATTCTAAATGGATTGGCAAGAGTTTATTATCTCAAAGACGGAAAAGAAATCACAACGTATTTAAGTTCTGACGAAGGTTTTATTGCTTCGTATTCTAGCTTTATCAATCAGACGCAATCTTTTGAAAATATTCAATGTATTGAAGATTGCGAAGTGCTTTCGATTACTTTCGAAAAAATGCAATTTCTATATAGCGAAATCCCAAATTGGGAACGTGTTGGAAGAATTCTCGCCGAGCAGAATTACCTTTGTATGGCTGATCGCGTTTTAAAACTGCAAATGATTCCTGCCAAAGAAAAATACCAGACTTTTTTAGCTTCGGCTCCAGCCAAAATAATTCAGCGAACACCTTTAATTTATATCGCTTCTTTTCTCGGAATTACTCCAGAATCGCTGAGCAGAATCCGTCAGGACATTTCTTAACATTTATCAAGTGTATTGAAAAATCGAATTCGAATCTTTGTCAAAATAAAATTTGAAAAAGATGAAGAATATCGCCAAAGACGTTTACCAAATTCCATTATTCCCGCGAAACGCTATAAATTGTTATTTGATTGAAGATGTTTTAATTGATGCAGGAATTAGAACTTCTGCCAATAAAATAATAAAAGCAATTAAAGGTAAATCCATTAACAAACATGCATTGACGCATGCTCACGCCGATCATCAGGGAAGCAGTAAAGTGATCTGCGAAACTTTGAACATTCCGCTTTTATGTAGTGAACCTGAAAAGGAATTCGCTGAAAACGGAAATGTAATTACAGAATACCCAAATCCGAATCATTTTATTTCAAAATTTCAGAAGAATTTCTGGGCAGGAAAAGGACATTCGGTTTCTCAGACTTTAAAAAAAGGAGATCAAATTGGCGGATTCACTGTGATTGAAACTCCGGGACATTCTAGCGGGCATTTATCTTTTTTCAGAGAAAAAGACGGCGTTTTAATCGTTGGAGATGTGATGACCAATATGAATCTTTTAACTACAAAAATCGGTTTGAATGAACCTCCACATTTGTTTACCGCTGATAAAGAAACCAATAGAAAGTCCATTCTAAAATTGGCTTCGCTAAAACCAAAAACACTTTGTTTTGGTCACGGACCTGTTTTATTTAATAATGGAGAACTGGAAAAATTTGTTCAAAACCTGAAATAATTTTATTAACAAGAATTTACATGTTCTGTAAGTTTTCGTTAAGACTATTCTAATAATTTTACTCTCAACTAATCAATCCTTTATGAGAGTAAAATTACTTACCACAATTTCTATTTTCACATATCAAATCAGCGTTTCTCAAAACGAAAAAGTATTAGCTGGAAAGGTTCTTTCGCAGAATATTCCGCTTAACAAGGTGGAAGTGATTAATAAAACTGCAAAAACGAGTACAACGACAAATGAATTAGGTGAATTTTCGATTCTCGTTCGTCCAAAAGACAGTTTGCTTTTTTTCTCTAAAGATTACTTTTTTAAAAGATTAAAAGTTTCCCAAGAAAATATTGATCAAAATAATATCGTAGTCAATATGATTTTGAAACCTGAAGAATTGGATGAGGTTTTAATAACGAACATAAAATTTCCCAAAGTTGGACCAGCTGACGAAAATTCAACTATTGTACCAATGGGGCCAATATCTACAGGTGTTTACAGCGGAACGATCCCAAATGGAATGGATTTAGTCGCTATTTTCAATTTGTTTAGAGGAAAAAGAAAAAAAGAGCAATTTAAGTTCAAGGAATTGGATTTCAAAAAATTAGCCGAAGCAACTGTTCCATTAGATTTCTTTACAAATGATTTGAAAATAAAGCCAGAAGAAAAAGAACTGTTTTTACAATTTTGTGATGCTGATCCGCAAGCTAAAGTTCTTGTACAGCAGAAAAATTTACTTTACACAATGGATTTTCTGCATACTAAAAACAAAGAGTTTCAAAAATTAAATTCAGGAATTAAAAACTAAAAGCCATTACATGAAGGTAAAATTACTTACTACAATTTCTTTTCTTACTTATCAGCTTAGTATTTCTCAAACCGAAAAATTACTTCATGGAAAGGTCGTTTATCAAAATTCTGTTATTAAAGACGTCGAAGTCATTAATAAAACGGCCAAGACAAGTACAAAAACCAACGATTCTGGAGAATTCTCTATTTTAGTAAAAGCGCAAGACAGTTTGCTTTTCTTTTCTAAAGATTACTATTTCACACGATTAAAATTGAAAGCCAAAGACATTGAGACTAATAAAATTACAGTTAATATGGTCATTAAACCAGAAGAACTAGATGATGTTGTTATCACACAAGTGAAATTTCAAAAAGTAGAATTTGATAGAGAAGCTGTAAACAAAATTTATGTTGATAAACAATCCAGAGACTTAAGTTCTTATACAGGAGTTAATAATGGCACAATAAGAAATCCTGCACAAATATCTTTCCCCTTAGGAGGAGGAAAACCGAAGAAGAGATATGAAATTGATGAACGTTTTAAAAAAATGGCGACTGCATATTGTCCGCCAGATTTCTTTCGCAATAATTTAAAATTGAATGAAGAACAAAAGCAACTTTTTCTAGAATTCTGCGATGCCGATCCAAAATCTAAAACACTTATAGATCATCCGAATGTGTTGTCTATAATGGACTTTTTATATACTAAAAATGAAGAATTTAAAAAACTGGAATAGGCTTAAAAATCGAAAAAACTACTTATTCAGCCACCAAATACTAGCATTCAGAACAGTAGCAAATCCAACCCAAGCTAAATATGGGATTAATAAATAGCCTGCAGTTTTATTGATTTTGATGAATTTTAAATACGTTTCATAAATCATCAGCCATAGAAGAACAATTTCGATTAATGCTAACATAGGATTTTTTAATCCGAAGAATAAATAAGACCAAATTGAATTTAAAATCAATTGAATGATAAAGAAAAGAAGTGCTTTTTTAACCTCTTCTGTGTTTTCTTTTATTCTGTCCCAAACTAAAGCTGCAGCAACTGCCATAAAAATGTAAAGAACTGTCCAAACTGGCATGAAAATCCAATTCGGCGGATTAAAAACTGGCTTTTCTAATGTCACGTACCAAGTCTCAATACTTGGTCTTGTAACCAAACTTGCAGAATATCCTACTGTTAAACAAATAATTAAGGCTATAGCTATTTTTACGAACTTATTCATTTTATCAAATTTTGAATTCAAAAATAGTCAAAAGAAAATTTAAACCATAAAAGTGATATAAGTTCATTCTAGCAAAGTCAATTTATATTTTCTTATATTACTTATATGTTGAAAAAACTATCTTTGCCAAAATTTTATAATTCATGTATTCAGCAGCTGATTTTATACCAAATCCATATACTTCAACAATCGAAAACGGAAACTTTGAATGGAGCGCTCCAAGCAACATTGCATTGGTAAAGTACTGGGGGAAAAAAGACAACCAGATTCCAGCAAATCCATCTGTTAGTTTTACGCTTAACAACTGTAAAACAATTACGAAATTGGTTTTTTCTAAAAAAGACGCTTCGACTCCGCTCAGCGAGACAAATGGTTTTTCTTTTGATTTACTTTTCGAAGGAAAACCAAAAGAAGATTTCAAACCAAAGATTCAGAAGTTTTTAGAAAGAGTTGAAGTTTATTTGCCATTTTTGAAAGAGTATCATTTTACAATTGATACTCAGAATACTTTTCCTCACAGTTCAGGAATTGCATCTTCGGCTTCTGGAATGGCAGCTTTGGCAATGAATTTTATGAGTTTGGAAAGAAAACTAAACCCAGAAATGACAGAGGATTATTTCTATCAAAAAGCTTCATTTTTGGCTCGTTTAGGTTCTGGAAGTGCCTGCCGAAGCGTAAAAGGAAATGTCGTTGTTTGGGGAAATCAAACGAATATTGAAGGAAGTACAGATTTGTTTGGTGTTGAATTTCCATATAGGATTCACGAAAATTTCAAGAATTATCAAGATACCATTTTATTGGTTGATAAAGGCGAAAAACAGGTTTCGAGTACCGTTGGACACGATTTAATGCACAATCATCCGTACGCTGAAAGAAGATTTGCTCAGGCGCATGAAAATCTAGATAAGTTAATTGCCATTTTTGAAAATGGAAATTTAGACGAATTCATCAAAGTTGTAGAAAGTGAAGCCTTGACTTTACATGCTATGATGATGACCTCAATGCCGTATTTTATCTTGATGAAACCAAATACGCTACAAATCATAAATGCAATTTGGAAATTTAGAAATGAAACTCAAATTCCGGTTTGTTTTACGCTTGATGCTGGAGCAAATGTGCATGTCCTTTATCCCGAAAACGTTACCGAAAAAGTATTACAATTTATTCAAGACGAATTAGTTGTATTTTGTCAGAATCGTCAGTACATTTGCGACAAAATTGGAAGTGGCGCAATTGCTTTATAATTTTGCGTATCTTTATACAATAATACATATTTTTAAGTCAGAACATGAATACTGCAACTATAAAACTTTACGATTTATTTAGAAAAGAACTTAATCTTGATGAGAGTAAGACTAAAGAATTTGTCGAAGCAATTGACAGAACTATCAGCGAAGAAATAAGACAAGATAAAAACGAGATAGCTACTAAAGATTTTGTGAAAAAAGAAATTATAGATGCTAAAAATGATATGATTAAATGGTTTGTTGGTCTATTTTTTGCATTGGCCATGATGATTATTGGATTATATATTAAAGGCTAAAAATCAACAGAAAAAATCCTGATAAAAAAAGACATAAAATAAATCATGAAAGGACCATTATTTTATTCAAAAATATTACTTTTTGGAGAGTACGGAATTATCCGCGATTCAAAAGGTCTTGCTATTCCTTATAACTTTTACAATGGCGCACTTAAAAAATCTGAAGAACCATCAGACGAAGCCATTGCCTCAAATAAAAGTTTGAGAAGTTTTGCTTCTTACCTTGAAGTTTTACATACACAGCAGCCAGATTTGGTTACTTTCGATTTAGAAAACCTTAAAAATGATGTCGAAACTGGAATGTATTTCGATTCTAGTATTCCGCAGGGATATGGTGTTGGAAGCAGCGGTGCACTTGTGGCGGCGATTTACGATAAATATGCTAAGAACAAGATTACAGTTCTAGAGAATTTGACACGTGAAAAACTTTTACAGTTAAAAAATATATTTTCTCAGATGGAGAGTTTCTTCCACGGAAAAAGCTCTGGTTTAGATCCATTGAACAGCTATTTAAGTATTCCGATTTTAATTAATTCTAAAGATAATATTCAGACAACTGGCATTCCAACTCAAAGCTTGGACGGAAAAGGTGCTGTGTTCTTATTAGACTCTGGGATTATTGGAGAAACCGCTCCAATGATCAGCATTTTTATGGAAAGCCTAAAAGACAAAGGTTTCCGTGCAATGCTTAAAAACCAATTTGTGAAATATACAGATATCTGCATCGACAACTTCCTGCATGGCGACATGAAGTCTTTGATCGGTAATACTAAAAAACTTTCTAAAGTTGTTTTAAATAACTTCAAACCAATGATTCCAGAGCAATTTCACGGAATCTGGCAGCATGGAATTGATACAAACGATTATTACCTAAAACTTTGCGGTTCTGGCGGTGGCGGTTACATTCTAGGTTTTACCGAAGATTTAGAAAGAGCCAAAGCTTCTTTGAAAGACTATAAATTAGAAGTAGTTTATCAATTTTAAAGTTGAACCTCTTAAAATATTGTTGTGATTTACTGAATACCCTTTCCTAACATTTAATCTTAAAAAATTATTGCCTATGAAAAGTATTTTAAAAATCATTAAAGCAACTTTTTTAGGAGGAATTCTGTTTTTAGTGCCGCTGGTTGTACTATTAATTGTTTTGGAAAAAGGATATGGTATTGTACAAAAAACAACACTTCCGCTAGTAAGTAATTTACCAAAAATAAGTGTTTTAGGACTTGCTATTCAAGAACTCATCGGAATATTGATCATAATTCTAATTTGTTTTGTTGCTGGATTACTGGCAAGAACTGCAGCTGCAGAAAAATTAGTCCAAAAATTAGAAGACGGAATTTTAAGTTTTGTTCCTGGCTATTCATTTATGAAAAGCATGAATGAAAATATATTAGGTTTAGAATCTAAAGACGATTTAAAAGTAATTTTAGTTCCTACAGATGCTGGTTTACAATTTGCTTTTTTAATAGAGCAAGTTAGCGATGAAAAATTTACCGTTTTTATACCAGATGCTCCAAATCCGTGGAGCGGATCAGTGGTTTTTGTAGATAAAAAAGATATTACAGAAATCGATATTACACAAAAACAAGCTTTGGCCTGTATTAGAAAACTAGGTTATGGTTCTAAAGAATTGTTAAAAAACAAACTCTAAATTTTTGAATTAAAAAATATCTTTTAACTTCCCTCATCTAACCCAACAAACCAAACTTTATGTTAAGCAGACAACAAAAACTTTTAATAATGAAAATTGTTAGTCTGTTCTCTGTGGTTAGGGGTTATAATATTCCTATAATTGTTTTAGCTCAATATTTATCTGCGATTTTTATATTGGCGCCAGAAATTAGAGCATTGGATATTCTTCTTGATTTTTATTTGTTTCTAATTGTTTTTGCTTCGGCTATTACGATCGCTTCCGGGTACATCATCAATAATTTTTACGACAGTCAGAAAGATTTAATTAATAGACCCAACAAATCGATGCTGGATCGTTTGGTTAGTCAGAAAACAAAATTGAACGTTTATTTTAGCTTAAACTTTCTTGCTGTTTTAATGGCTTCCATTGTTTCATGGAGGGCTTTTCTGTTCTTTTCTGCTTATATTTTCCTAATTTGGTTTTATTCTCATAAAATAAAAAAGTATCCGATTATTGGGAATTTAATGTCGGCGTTGCTCGCTGTGACTCCGTTTTTTGCCATTTTACTGTATTTTTACAATAAGATTTCTTTTGAAGAAATTGAGAATCACATGAGCCATTTTATAGTCATATCGGCGCATGCTATTTTCTTATTTCTACTTTTACTAATTCGTGAAATGATTAAAGATTTAGAAAATCTAAAAGGCGATTTAATAACCCAATATCGAACAATCCCAGTTTTGTATGGCGAAAAAATCTCTAAGCAAATCATTACGGCTTTGACCCTTTTGACTATTTTACCGGTTTATGTTTTGGTTAATATTCATGATGTTGGTTACATGGACATTTACTTTTATGTCTGTTTTGGAGTTTTACTTTTTTTCTTGATTTATCTATGGAGATCAAATTCTAAAGAGCAGTTTTTAAAACTTCATAATGTTTTAAAATTCCTTATTGTTTCCGGTGTTTTTTGCATTGTATTGATTAATCCTAGTGTTTTATGGCACGGAAAGGAATTGATTTCTAATTATTAAGATTTTTATTCTGCGAAGTCAGCTTTTGTGAATGTCTGTGATATAATCAAAATCTTTAAAGAGAAGCCAATTGCTTGATTTTAGCCCCGATTACTTCACTTAATATTTATTTTCATAGGAGTTCAGTCAACTTTGTTTGCAGTGGAAATCTTTTTATTTTTTCCTTTAAAAAATAAAAAATTGAAACGAAAAGCGGGAAACCATATCTCAAAAAAATCCAATTGTACTGCTTCTGAACATCTTAAAACAAAACGCTATTAATCTAAGAACATTGAACTTAAGATTTATTAGCAGGAAAAAACTATCTTTGCACAAATTAATGATTCTATGAACAACAAGGAAGGCAACAATAAAAGAGGCGGATCGAGACCAAATAGCTCACGACCAAACTCTAACAAGCCAAAACCTCCTATGGCTAAGCGCGCGCAAGGGCCTAAAAAAGTAAAACCTGAAGTTAAAGCTGCTCAGGAAGCTGCTGCTGAAAAATTTAGAAAACAAAATCAGCCAGCAAAGAGACAAAAGGCTTCAGATGAAATTCGTCTAAACAAATACATCTCTAATTCTGGTGTTTGTTCTCGTCGTGATGCCGACATTTATATTCAGTCTGGAAACGTTAAAGTTAACGGTACTGTAGTTACTGAAATGGGTTATTTAGTAAAACTGAATGATGTTGTAAACTTTGACGGCGTTACATTAACTCCTGAAAAGAAAGAATATATTTTATTGAATAAGCCTAAAAACTTTACGACAGCTTTTGACGAAGGTCAGGAATATCGTAACGTTCTTGAACTTGTTCGTGGCGCTACAAATGCAAAAATTGCTGCTGTAGGAAGAATGGACAAGAATACAACTGGTTTATTATTGTTTACTAACGATACTGATATGATTCGTAAATTTACGTTGCCGAATCAAAAATCGCCTAAGATTTATCAAGTTTCTTTAGACAAAAACCTGAAATTTGAAGATTTAGAAAAAATCAGCAAAGGTTTAGTTCTTGACGGACACCGCGTTTTTGTTGAAGAAGTAAGCTACATTGATAATGAACCAAAAAGCGAAGTTGGTCTTAAACTGCGTACTTCTAACGTAAAAGTAGTGCGTGCTATTTTTGAGTCTTTCGAATATAATGTATTACGTATCGATCGTGTTTCGTTTGCCGGATTGACCAAAAAGAATCTCCCTCGCGGAAACTGGCGCTTTTTGACCGATCAAGAAATTATCAATTTGAAAAACATGTAATTGTTTTTCAAATTGTAAAATTATAATGAATCCTGTTTTCTTTTGAAAATGGGATTTTTTATTTTTTAGAAACTAAAGAAATTATGTCCGAAAAGGGTAAATATTGATCTTCCGATAGATTGGTTTTTTTCTTCTACTGTTTCGTAATTTGAAAAACCTAGGATGATTTTGATTCCGGGAGGAATGCTGTTTAGGATATCTCTTTTTTGATCGTCTAAAAGGAGTTTTAAACTTTCTATTAATTGAAGATTGAATCTTAAGTAAGACATTACAAGTAATGCTGAAAAGTTAAGTATTTCGCGAGCTGTTTCGCTTTTTATACCTACTTCGTTTGAAACCATTTCTGAAATTCTTCCTTTTTTATTTTCGAATAATTCTTTCAGTAAAACATTTCCTTCCAAACGGTAACAGTCGTCGACTGATAAAATTCTGCCTGCATTAAAATCTACTTCCTGGTAAAAAGTAGAATCTTCTTTGATTAGTGAAACTATTTCAGAGTAAAAATCAGATTCTTCGGCTTTGTTGTAGAGTCCCATTAAAATTGTGCCAATCGAGACGTCTATTCCCTTGATTAAAAGTGCATCGTTCTCAAAATAAAACTTGTTTAACTTGGAGACAACATTAGAAGAAATAAAGCGTCTAAGTTCAATTTGTAGGTTTGGGGTCATACTCATAACTTAAAAAAATGATTATTTATACTCGTTTAAAATAATCGATAAAGTGAGGCTTTTTATCGTTTATCGTGATAAAAATATAAAATATTTTAACATTTCCAAAAATTAAGTTAAAAATTTGCCTACCTAGTAACCAGTTCTTAACAGTAAAAATGTGTTAACACCAATAAACACAACCCTTTCGTATTCAAACACAAAAGAAAAAAATATCAGAAAAACTTCACATTTATTTTTTTTAGCAACGCAAGAGAGTCAAAATTGTTATATAATTAAAAAAAAATGTTTCGATATTCCCACACAATTTTCAAGAAAATACCCAAATAAGTGATTGAAAAAAGAAAGTTTATAAAGCTCGAAGCAAGAAATCCAAGTAAAGATCCTGTAGCTGCTTTTAACGCTCGTTTATGGTTTTGAGAATCATAAATTAACTCTCCAATAAATGCTCCCACAAAAGGCCCAATTATGATTCCGAAAGGTATCGGAGCTATAATTCCAATAATCAAACCAATGTTCGTTCCCCATACTCCGTAAGAGCTTCCGCCAAATTTTTTAGTTCCTTTAGACGGAATCACGTAATCTAATATAGTAATGATGACCATTAGAACAAAAGTAATTCCTAAAACCCAATAATTATTTTCTACTGCTTTGGTAAGATATAGCAAAAGCAATCCAACCCAACAACTGGACAAACCAGGAAGAACGGGAATAAAACTTCCAAAAACACCAACAATTACGCATATAAAACCAAGAATGAGCAGTAATAAATCCATATATTCTTTATAAATTTGTTCTTACAAATTACTATATTTATTCTTTACAAATACAGCTTTTACAATGTATTCTTATACAAGGTTAAGATTCAAAGTTAGAGAAAGATTCTCAAAAAAATAATCGTATTTTTATATCATCATTTGTTTATTCATTCAACACCAAAATCTTGAGGCAGTTTTTTCTTCTTTTTATATGCGTTACTTTTCATTCTTGTCAATATTTTGAGAAGCAGGTTCCGTCTGAAAAAGAGTTACTTCAGAAAGAATTGAAATCAATTAATTGGAAAGAAGTTGACGAATATCCATCGGTTCCAAGCTGCGAAAAAATTACTGATGAAAAATTGCGTCAGCAATGTTTTTTTGAAGTTATGTCTAGTCTTATTCAGGAAAAACTAAATATAGACAGCTTATCCATAATGTATCCGGAATTGGATACAATCGAGGTAAAAATAACTGTTTTTCCTAACTCTAAGATGAAGTTTGAGCCTCAGTTTCCTAAAGATTCTGTAGTCTATGACACCATAAAAATCGATAGCATTCTGCGTGCGCGTCTGGTCGATTTCCCAAAAGTAAATCCAGCCATAAAACGCGGTATTCCAGTAAAAACGCAATTTATTTTGCCTGTTATTATAAAAGCAAAAGACGATAAATAGTTTTATAAGGAGCTCATTCCTGCTGTCCGCTATATTCCCGATAAACAAAAACTACGGCTAAAAAGCCTTGTTTTTATAAATCGGGAGATGCCGCTCCCATCAGGGCTAGGGCACTCAATTTCAAAAGAAGTTATTTTCTAAACTGACGGTCTTTCCATTCGTAAGAACCAAACAAACTATACAAAGCCACACCCGAACTAAAAAATGGATACAGCAAACTACTCAATAAAAGGCTTTTTATTCTAATTTTAGTCAAAAATTGATTCGTTACTGAAAGCAAGATATAATCGATTGCAAACTTAGAAAAAGCAAAAATTACAAAAATTGGATACGACCAAATTCCGAAAAGAAGAAAGAGAAATCCAATTACAAAACTCAAATTTCCAAAGAATACGATCAATCCCAAAAACTTGCCAAAATTGCTATTATACGAACTTGTTTTCGCGGCCCAACGCACTCTTTGATAAAATAAAGATTTCCAGTTTTCGGTTGGTTTTGTTTTTACAATTGCTTCTTCTGCTTTTAAATAATGAACTTTTTCAGGAAACTTTTGAATCGCTTTTTGCAATAAAAAAACATCATCTCCGCTGGCAATTTTATCATTCCCTTCAAAACCATTTAAACTTTCGAAGAATGCTTTTGTATAAGCAAAATTAGCTCCATTGCACATAAAACCTTTACTCAAACCAAAACTTCCAATTGTAGCGCCTTGCAGACTCGTCAAATCCAATTGCTGAAAATGGTCTAAAAATGAATTTCCGCATTTATACGTTACGGCGCCCGCAAGCATCGAAACATTATTTGCCTGAATATAATTATCAAACGTTAAAAGCCAGTTTTCAGGAACATTACAATCAGCATCGGTTGTAATAGCCCAATCGGTATTTACGTGTTGCATTGCAGTTGTAATAGCATCTTTTTTAGGAGATTTGGAAACCCGAATATTGTCAATAATTGACAATTGATAATTGACAATTGATAATTGAAACTTTTCATTTGAAGAATCATCAACTAAAATTACTTCAAATAAATCCGTTGGATAATTCAGCTTTGAAAAACTTTCTAAAAGTATTGGCAAATTTTCTTTTTCATTCCGAAAAGGAACTATAATCGTAAAACTTGTTTTTGGCTCTAAATCTTGTTTTTGATATTTTTTTATTTTTAAAAAACCATAAATCAGCAACGCAATGCTAATTACATAAATTACTGATATGGTGAACAATCCGAAAATCATTCTAGAGTTTTCGTTTTAAAATTCAGCACAAAATAGCTTCCTAAAACTACTGGAAGGACTACGTTTAAAAACCACATTAAAGTGCTTATAAAAACAACAATCCATTCGTTTACGCCCAAAATTCCAAAGAAATAAATCGCTACGCTTCCTTTTACCGCAAAGTCTAAAAACTGAAAAGTTGGCAATGAAGAGGCTAAAAAATAAACTGATGTTATCGCTGCCATCAAAGTTAAATAAGGCAAATCGACATCAAAACCTAAAAACAAAAAGTAATATTGATGTGAAAAAACCAAATAACGGCAGATTCCTAAAAAAATGTTTTTCTGATGAACTGGTTTCGGAATTTCATTGATTTTATGAATCAGTTTTTCAATTGAATATCCTTTGACTTTTATCTTTTTAATTGAAAACAAAATAATCAGAATCAATACAAATCCGCCAAAAAGAATCAAAACTGTTCTGGTCGTAATTACATTAAATTCAGCATTAAAATACAACAGTCCGAAGATCCCAAAAATGATGGTTAAAATCATCTGGATTCCATTGCAAATTAGGTTTAAGAAAACAACTCTTTTGGCTTCAGATTTTGGGTAATACAACGCTTTTCCAGCATACTCTCCTACTCCGTTTGGCGTAAAAATTCCTGCTGTCAAAGCAGCCAAAACCTGTTTTGTAGCTTCATAAACCGATATTTTATGAATTACTTGTGCCAGATTCTGCCATTTCAAAATCTCAAAATAACGGTTCAAAACGCTCAAAAGCAAGATAAACGAAATCCCAAAAACTGACTGATTTTTCTTGAACAAAACAATAAACTTCTGCCAATCCAATTTATCGTTGTTAGCCAACTGATTGTAAATAAAATAAAATGCGCCACCAACAATCAAAAGTTTGACTACGAGAACTAGGAATTGCTTAGCTTTGTGTGGAATTGAAATCATGCCGCAAAAGTAATCAAATGTGGCAATTAGGAAGTGAGAAAATGAGTCAATTTTCTAAACTTGAAACCTTAAACTTGAAACCAAAATCTCTTGACACAAAAACGCATCATATTTGTTTTTTTATTAATGCTAATGATCTCATGTAGCAAAATTGACAATGATGCGCCAAAACAATATGTTAGAATCATGGGCAAAGATTCTTGGGGATATAATGATGAAAAAGGAAATGTAATTATTCCTTTAGGAAAATATAAATTCCTAAATCCATTGGATGAGAAAGGAATGATATTAGCCGAATTAAAGAACAAGCATGGTTACATTGACATTCATGAAAATGTAATTGTCCCTTTTGATTATGATGATATTAGCCTATTTAGTCAAGATTTAGCATGTGTAAAAAAGGGCAATAAATATGGTTTTGTTGATCGAAACGGAAAAATTGTAATTTCCATTCAATTTGAAGATGAAACGTATTTTCAAAAAACAGGATTAGCACTTGTAAAGAAAAATAATCTTAATGGTTTTATATACAAAAATGGAAAAGAGATAATTCCAATCATTTATCAGGATGCGAAAGAAGCCTCTGCAGATAGCTTAGTCTCTTTAAATAAAAAAGGAAAATGGGCATTTTTTGATTCGTTTGGAAAACAAAAATCTGATTTTATATATGACGAAATTGCTTTAACGGATATTCATATTAAAGAAAATGACGAAATTACATTTTGGAAAAATGGTTTAATTCTAGTTCGAAAAAACAATCAAATTGCTTATTTGGACAAAAACTTAAAAGAAGTAGTTTCTTTTGGAAAATACAACACAGGTGAAAGATTCAATAACAACAGAATTGCCATTGTTTCTAAAAATCATAAATATGGGATCATTGATGAATTTGGAAAAGAACGCGTAAAACCAGAATACGACACTATAGAACATCCTGAAGAATCATATCATGAATCTGAAATTTTTGTTGCAAAAAAGGGCAATAATCTTGTTTTACTCGATGAGCAGGGAAAGAAAATTTATGATAAGATAAAAAACTTTTCATTTGATCATGCATCCTTAGGAAACAAGACCCAAAAAATTTATCATATTCAGGACTTAAATGGAAAATATGGTGCAATTAATACCAAAGGAGAATTAGTAATTCCTGTTATGTACGATGAATTTCGAGATTTCAGAAGCAATAACAATGCAATCGTAAAATATAAGGGTAAATTTGGACTTGTTGATTTGAACAACAAAATCACTTATCCTATTGACAACGAAGAAATCGAGCAAAATAGTCGGGATTTAGCTTATTATATCATAAAGAAAAATGGTAAAGTTGGAATTATTAATAAAGAATTAAAAACAATAATAAATTTTGATTATCAAGATTTACAACCCTGTTTTTATGACCAAATTAATAAATTTATTGCCAAGCAGAATGGTTTATATGGTGTTATAGACAGGTTGGGTGGAATTATTATTCCTTTTCAGTATACCGAAATGTCAAATTGGGTAGAATATGGTCCTGGCTCGAACTTTCATTTCGTGACAAAAGATAAAAAACAAGGTTTAATTACTAAAGAAGGAAAAACAGTTATCCCAGTAATCTATGATAGTCTTTTTTATGATAGTGATAAAATAATTATTCTATCTAAAAATGGTAAATATGGTGTTGTTACGATTCAAAATAAACAGGTAATTCCATTTATGTATGAAAAAATATATCTGGAGCCGAGTTTCTTTTCAAAGAAAAAAGAAACTGAATTTTACGTCTTGAAGAATGGAAAATATTCGATAATAAACGATAAAAATGAAGTAATTAAATCGGATCTTTCCAAAAATGAAGTAGAAAATAAATTCTCTTATTATTACAATTAAAAAAATTGACACAAGAACGCATCATATTAGGTATTGACCCCGGAACCACCATTATGGGTTTCGGATTGATTAAAGTAATCAATAAAAAAATGGAATTTCTGCAATTAAACGAATTGCAACTTTCTAAATACGACAATCATTACCAAAAATTAAGAATCATTTTTGAACGAACGATCGAACTAATCGAAACGCATTGCCCAGACGAAATTGCGATTGAAGCGCCTTTCTTTGGCAAAAACGTACAATCGATGCTGAAATTAGGTCGCGCTCAAGGTGTTGCAATGGCAGCAGGACTTTCAAGAGGCATTCCTATTACTGAATACGAACCAAAAAAGATAAAAATGGCAATCACCGGAAACGGAAATGCCAGCAAAGAACAGGTTGCTAAAATGCTGCAACAGCTTTTAGGCTTAAAAGAATTACCAAAAAATCTCGATTCAACAGACGGTTTGGCGGCTGCGGTTTGTCATCACTTTAATTCAGGGAAAGTTGTCGCAGGAAAAAGTTATTCGGGTTGGGATGCTTTTGTGAAACAAAACGAGGATCGAATTAAAAAGTAGTTTTCAGTCGCAGTCACAGTTTACAGCTGAGACTGAGACCGAAAACTGAGACTGAATACTAAATATGAGCGGCATCTACATTCACATACCTTTTTGCAAGCAGGCTTGTCATTATTGTGACTTTCATTTTTCGACTTCGATGAAAAAGAAAGACGATATGGTTTTGGCTTTGGCCAAAGAAATTGGTATGCGTAAAAATGAATTTAAAGAAGAAATTGTAGAAACAATTTACTTTGGAGGCGGAACTCCTTCTGTATTGTCAAATGATGAAATAAACTTTTTAATTTCAGAGGTTTATAAAAATTATAAAGTTGTCGAAAATCCTGAAATTACTTTGGAAGCAAATCCTGATGATTTATCTTCTGAAAGAATTCTAGAATTATCTAAAAGTCCGATAAATCGTTTAAGCATCGGAATTCAGTCTTTTTATGAAGAAGATTTGAAGATGATGAATCGCGCTCATAATTCGGCGGAAGCCAAAAAATGTTTAGAAGAAGCGACAAAATATTTCGATAATATTTCATTGGATTTAATTTACGGAATTCCAGGAATGAGCGACGAAATGTGGAAACAGAATATACAAACAGCTTTGGATTTTGGAATTCCGCATATTTCTAGTTATGCTTTGACGGTTGAACCTAAAACTGCTTTAAGCAAATTAATTCAAACTGGTAAAATTGCTGAACCTCAAGATGAAGTGGCTTCAAACCATTTTATGATTTTGGTTGAAAT
>Ga0160502_100429_pt1 | contig 30312 bp, 20 predicted proteins | sample DIDnMG_14_FD_108237 | JGI IMG/M metagenome (GOLD analysis project Ga0160502, IMG submission 108237) | Enriched soil microbial communities from UW Madison campus, WI, USA - DID2933_E24_Xylan MG | ecosystem: Environmental > Terrestrial > Soil > Unclassified | place: USA: Madison, Wisconsin... | reverse complement strand
TAATGCTTTTTGACCATTTGCTGTATTATAACTTCCTTGAACAACATTTAAAGCCTCATATCCAATCCCTATATTATCGTTAGAGGTCTTGGTTTCACTGATTGCATTTATACCAATTGCAATATTATTATTACCAGAAGTAAGGTACCTAAGTGAACCAATACCTAAAGCTGTATTTTGATTACCACTTTTATTACTATATATTGAGTTATAACCAACAGCAACGTTATTATAGCCATCAACGTTAGAATATAAACTATTTAAACCTACAGCAACATTCCAATTCCCATTAACATTCTTGTACATTGACGAAACACCTATTGCAGTATTCGCACCACCTTCTTTATTAGCATTTAATGCGAAATCTCCAATTCCTGTATTACTATTACCAGAAGTAAGATTTTGCAATGTTGCTCTACCTATAGCTACGTTAGCAGCACCCGTTGCATTTGCACGATTTATTGAAGCATATCCAAATGCTGTATTATTTACTCCTATCAAACCACTTGCAAAATTATTAATTCTGAAAACCAAATCTTTATTATCAGATGTTCCTATAAAATCTGTAGTAGGATTTGTACCAGTGTTTCCCTTTATACTCCATGCTGTATTAGCAATTTGTCTTACTACACCATTCACATCTTTAGTTAATAATGAGTCAGCAGTTGTTCCTGTTTGCAATCCAGCAATTTTTAAGGTATTAACAGAAGTTGTTTTCAAAGTGGTTGGTTTTATTAAATTTCCTCCAAATTGAATGGTATCATTAACTGCTGTTACACCATTATTAGCAGTGTTTAACGAATTTGGATTCATTTTTACTTTTTTCCCGTTTACAGTAACAAACGTTTCGGTTTGTGCCATCATAAATCCACTTTGGATTAAGAACAGCAAACATGCAATCTTCTTCATTTTCATTGTGTATGTTATTTATGTTTATTCTAATGTCTTTTTAATAAGGTTCGAAACTGTATCCCTATTTACTTTTTCCATTTTTATGTAATCTTTTTTGATATCGTCTGCTTTGAGTCCTTTCACAGATCCATTGACACATTGACGGATGTAATATTTTGAAACATTGTACTTTAAAAACAGTGCTTCTAAAACATTAGAATCATAAGATTTATAAATTTTTGTTTTACTTTTACTCATTGTTTTATCTGTTTCAAAAATGGAAACAAATATAGAAGATAATTTTCAACCTTCAAAGCATTTTGAAGAAAATTTCCTACAAAAATGAATATCATTCTGGAGAACATAAAGTATTTAGCTATAAATGAGAATGTTACTATAACTAAATTAGAAAACATAATTGGTGCAAGCAAGGGTGTTTTATCTCGTGCAATTGCTAATGACACCGATATTCAAACGAAATGGATTTTAAAAATAGTTGAAAATTATCCCCAATACAGTTGCGAATGGCTGATAAAAAGAGACGGCCCAATGCTTAAAAATCCAGAAAATATAAATCCGCAAGAATCAAATCTTGAAATTGCTGTTAACTACAAGGAACTTGCCGAATCGAGAAAAGAAACAATTGAAATTCAGAAAAAAGTAATATCCTATTTAGAAGCCCAAATTGAAAATAGCAATCTATAGAGTGAATTGTGAAGAGTAATTAGTGAATAGTGATTAGTGAATAGTGATTAGTAAATAGTGAAGAGTGAAGAGTGAAGAGTAAATAGTGAAGGGTGAAGAGTGAATAGACTATTAATAGTAAAATCACAAAAGTATAATGAAGATTGAATTTAAACTGTCGCTGTTTGACTATTATAAATAAAAAAAAAGGAAGCTTTCGCTTCCTTTTTTTTTATTTATAATTATTTCAATTTTTGTTCGAGTTTTAGTAATCTATTTTCGATTTCTAAAATCTTAGCGTCTTTTGCTCCCAAAAGTTTTTGCTGTTCGCTTATTTGCGTTTGTTGATCTTCTATAAGTTTTTGCTGCTCTTGTACTGCTTTTACCAAAGGCACTACAAATTCTGCATAACGCAAGCTGTAATAATCACTGTCATTTTGTGGTTTTACAATACCGCTAAATTGATAACCAATACTATTAGCAGCCGTTTCTACTTCCTGCGCAATAAATCCCGATTGCAAGTCTGTAGTTCCTTTTTTCATTTTATAAGTTACTGGTCGCAGTTTATTAATAAAGTTTAAACCATAAGTACTTGTCGCAACATCCTTTTTTAAACGAGAATCAGAATAATTAGACCACGCGGTGTAACCTCCAATAGAAGTGATGTTTGCATCACCAATCATTACTGTGTTTGAGCCTCTACCAATTGCATTAGCACCAATTACAATTTCATTATTACTATTGTCAACCAAAGCTTTACTATTAGAACCTATAAAAATAGAAGAATTTGATTGTGTCATTCCTTGCCCATCTAAACCATAACCAGTACCAGCACTAAAACCAAGTGACGTGTTTAAACCTCCTTTTATCAGCTGGCTCATACCTCCAAAAACAACATTACCTGTACCCTCTGTTAATTTGATGAGAGAAGTTGTTAAATTATTATTCCCATTTGTCAAAAATTGAAGAGCAAAACTTCCTATTGCAATATTATCATGTCCATTAGCATGTAATTTAAGAGCTTCATTACCTATGGCAACATTGTTAGTACCATCATAGTTCTCGCTTCCTGCGAGCTTGCCAATAAATGTATTATAATTTGCTTTGTAGCCCTTACTTCCAGCAAGATAACCAACAGCTGTATTTCCGTTTCCAATATTATCTCTTAACGCTTCGTATCCAATTGCAACATTCCATCTATAACTTCCAGTTGACAATGCTCTCACTCCAAAAGCAACATTATATCCATCATCATCAAAATCACCTAAAGTACCATATCCAAATCCAGTATTGTTAGCACCTAAAAACCCACTTTGTTTGCCATTCCTTACAAAGACCACATGCTGGTCATCTAGAGTACCCATCGCATCTTTTTTCCAGTTTGTCCCAGCATTTCCTTTTGTACTCCAACTTGTATTGGCAATTTGTCTTACTACACCAGTTGCATCTGTAGTTAATAAGTAATCGGTCGTTGTTCCCGTTTGCAATCCTGCAATTTTTAAGGTATTAACAGCCGTTGTGGTTAAAGTGGTTGGTTTTGTTAAATCTCCACCCAATTGAATTTTACCATTATCTGCAGTTAAACCGTTATCTGCAGTACCTGCATTTGGTGCAACTTGTACTTTTTTTCCATTTACTGTAACAACAGTTTCTGTTTGTGCCATCATTAATCCGCTTTGGATTAAGAATAGTAAGCATGCAATCTTCTTCATAATTATTTATTAAAACTTGATAATTAACTTTCAATTATTGAAACTTCTAGAATAGAAAAATTTCAATTTTTAAAAACCAATGCAAATATATAATACAATTCTTACTTATTAAAGTTTATGTAATTATTTTCTTATTTATTTGTTTTGTTTTTAGAAAAATGAAGGAAGCATTGTAGTTCAAAAAGGTAATTTCTTATTTAGAAGCGCAAATTGAGAATGATAGTAGAAAACTGATTAAAAAAACAAGAATTAAATGACAAAAAATAACGAAAAACAATCTTCTTAATTATAATCATTTGCTATCTTGCTCTCCTAAAAACTTTCTTCTATTCCTAAATATGAAACCAAAATTACCTGCTTTATTATTCGTTTTAAGTATTTTTTTATTCAGTTGCAGTTCAGATTCTGACAATAATTCAGAAGACCAAGATGTAAAATACATGAAAGCTTATAAGACCGACACTCCTGAATATCCTGGTGATTACGATTCTTTTTATGAATACAGCAACGGTTATCTAACAAAAGGAACGGGTTTTAATTTATTTTCTGGAACATTTACCTATGATAATTCTAGAAAGCTAATAAGCAGACATGTGTCTGATCAAGAATATACTTTTGAGTATGATAGTAAAAATAGATTAATAAAACAGTCGCGAACAGGATCGCCAGACAATATTACTTTGAAATACGACAACAATAAAATAACTATTACAAACTCATACAATTACGAATCGGCGGCTCATTACGATCAAATTTCCGAGCTTTATCTAGATAACAAACAGCGCATTATCAAATACAGAAATTTATCCCCAACAACAGATTATACTTTTATGGTACAAGAGTATTTGTATGATGACAACAATAATATTACTCAAATAACATTCAAAGAAAACAATTATAATTATGGTGATTTTGTTGTGAAATATGTATACGATAATAAAAAAAATCCTTTCTATTATGCATTTAAAAAACTGTATAGAAGTATCTATTATCTAGAATGCAGAAATGGAATATCAAATTACAAACATACTGGAATAACGCCCAATAATATGACCATTTATGGCACGTCAACCTATGCACACCAATATGATAATGACGGATATCCTATAAGTTGGCATATGGTGTATGAAAATAATGGCCCTGTTCCAGCAACAGCAGATTATACGGTTGAGTATTATTAATTCAATTGTAACTATGTGCTTGTTCTTCTCATGAAGTTACGGGACGTTCAGGAGGAAATAAAATGAGAATTTAGAAATTGAACAAAATACCGTTGTACTTTTTTTAAACTAAAAAAATGACAAAATCAGTAGTATTATTGGTTTTGTTTTTTACTCTATTTCTAAAATTAAGAAATCATATAACAAAAATGTTGTGACAAAAGCATGATTTATACCAATACATTTTGTATGTTTGTCAAGTAAAAAATACATATCTTTCTTACAAAAACTAAGATAGTAACGTCAGCATACAATAAAATACGGCTTTCCGTAAAATAATTTATTAATCAAATATTCATCGCAATGGCAAAGCCAATCAAAAACACTCCCGTTTTAAAAGGTAAAGAAGCCGTTAACTTTTACAAATCTATTGATTCAAATAGAGATAAAAAAGTTAGTGTTGATACCTTGACTTCAATTCGAACTGACGCGAGTAAATTAAAAGAAATTCTAAAGGTAAATTAATGCCTTTCACTGGTTTTTCATTTTCTAAATTAAATTCCAACACAAACATTCTTCCTTTTGAATGTGGAGACGACGATTTGAATAGCTTCCTTAGCAATAAAGCTATTCACTATAAAAAAGAATTGTTGGCTACCACTTATTTACTCGAAAGCAAAGATAAAACTATTGTTTATTTAAGTATTTACAATGATGCTTTAGCTGTTCAGGAAAAGGATTTTGCATCAAAAAATGCTTTGAATAGATTATTAAAAAAATGATTTCGCATCCAAAAAGACATCTGAGACAATTCCCTGCAATCAAAATTGGAAGACTAGCTGTTTGTGAATTAACAAAAAAAGAAAGAAAAGGAATTGGCAGAGCATTAGTAAATTTTGTTATTGATCTTGCATTAGAACAAAATAGCAATTGTGCCTGTCAATTAATAACTGTCGATGCATATAGTCAATCATTAGATTTTTATACAAAACTAGGCTTCAAATTTCTTACTGATAGTGATGAAGGCAGTGATACAAGACAAATGTATCTCGACCTTAGACCAATAATGAATACTGCATACGATATATCTACATAGAAAAAAAAAATTAAAATTTTATTCTAATAATTATTGGCAATACCATCTTTCTCATAAAATAAGAAAAAAACTTAGAATCTTAGTATCTTAGAACCTTAGTAACTCTTTTAAAAATTCCCTAATTTCGCTCGTCCAACTAGAAAAGAAAAAATGAAGGTCTGTATTGCTGAGAAACCAAGTGTAGCACGTGAAATTGCATCTGTTTTAGGTGCCAATACCAAGCACGATGGATATTATGAAGGCAATGGTTATGCAGTAACCTATACTTTCGGGCATTTGTGCACCTTAAAAGAACCTAACGATTACAAACCACACTGGAAAAGTTGGGATTTGAACAATTTGCCGATGCTTCCTGAAAAGTTCGAAACTAAAGTCGTTCAGAATTCGGGAATCCAGAAACAGTTTAAAATTATAAAAAGTCTTTTTGATAAAGCCGAAGTGGTTATAAACTGCGGGGATGCTGGACAAGAAGGAGAATTGATTCAGCGCTGGGTGATGAACGAAGCGCATTATAAAGGAGAAATTCAGCGTTTATGGATCTCGTCACTTACAACTGAAGCGATTAAAGAAGGTTTTGAAAACTTAAAACCCTCTTCTAATTATGATAATTTATTCTACGCCGGGTTTTCCAGAGCAATTGGAGATTGGCTTTTAGGTATGAATGCAACGCGTTTGTATACCGTAAAACATGGCGGCTACAAACAAGTTTTATCTATAGGGCGTGTGCAGACACCAACATTGGCGATGGTTGTAGATCGTTTTAGAGAAATCGAAAACTTCAAACCTCAACCGTATTGGGAATTACAGACTTTGTACAGAGAAACGCTTTTTAGTTATGAAGAAGGTCGTTTTCTAAACAAAGAAGATGGAGAAATTGTTGCTGCAAAAGTCAAAGAAAGTGATTTCGAAATTGTTTCTGTTGATAAAAAGAACGGAAACGAATATGCTCCAAAACTTTTCGACTTAACTGGTTTACAAGTGTATTGCAATCAAAAATTTGGATTTTCGGCAGAAGAAACATTGAAGATTGCACAGACTTTATACGAGCAGAAAGTCATTACCTATCCCAGAGTTGATACGACTTTTTTACCTGGTGATATTTATCCGAAAGTGACGGGAATTCTACAAAAATTAACCAATTATGCTGAATTGACTCAGCCAATTTTAGGAAAAAAAATCAAGAAATCTCCAAAGGTTTTCAATGATAAAAAAGTAACCGATCACCACGCGATTATTCCAACGGGAGTTCAAAATAATCTGCCCCATAATCAGCAGCAGGTTTACGATATTATTACAAGACGTTTTATTGCTGTTTTTTATGATGATTGTTTGGTTGCCAACACTACAGTTATTGGAAAAGCTGCCGATGTGACTTTTAAAGCGACAGGAAAAGAAATCTTGAAAAAAGGTTTCCGTGTTGTTTTTGAAGATCCAAATGCGAAAGAAAAAGAACCCGATTTATTGCCAAGTTTTACTGTGGGCGAAAAAGGTCCGCATGAGCCTTCATTTCTTCAAAAAGAAACCAAACCGCCGAATCAGTTTACCGAAGCGACTTTATTGCGTGCGATGGAAACGGCTGGAAAACAAGTTGACGACGAAGATTTACGTGAATTGATGAAGGAAAACGGAATCGGGCGTCCGTCAACGCGTGCGAATATTATCGAAACGCTTTTCAAACGCCAATATATTGTTCGAAATAAAAAACAGGTTTTACCCACTTTAACGGGTATTCAATTGATTGATACGATTCAAAACGAATTGGTAAAATCAGCCGAACTTACCGGAACTTGGGAAAAACAGCTGAAAGATATCGAGAAAGGAACTTTCACCGCCGCGGCGTTCATTAGAAACATGAAACGCATGGTCGAAGCTTTGGTTTATGAAGTACGAAGCGAAACCAAACACGCTAATATTTCGCATGCTGCAACGGTTCAGAAACCAGTTGTAAAAGCAGAAAAAGAGAAAAAGAAAACCTCTGGAATTTCGGCAGAAACTTGTCCGAAATGCCAAAAAGGAAATATACTGAAAGGAAAATCGGCTTTTGGATGCAGTGAATACAAATCGGGCTGTGATTTTGTGCTGCCTTTTGTTTTTCATGATAAAAAAATCACGGAAAGCCAATATTTACGATTGATTCAGAAAGGTTCGACAGTAAACATTAAAGGTTTCAAAACCGATTCTGGAACTGTTGAAGGTTTAATTCGTTTTGAAGAAAACTACAAGCTGAAATTAGAGCCAAAGAAAACAGATAAAAAAGCCGAACCAAAAGAGAGTTCAGATGCATTAGTTTGTCCGAAATGTAAAAAAGGAACGATTCTGAAAGGTAAAACTGCTTATGGCTGCGCCGAGTACAAATCGGGCTGTGATTTCAAAGTGACTTTTGATGAAGTTCGAGCAAAATTAAAAGACCAAAAACCTACTAAGGAATTGGTTTATTCAATTTTGAGTGCTAGCGTTTGATTTTTTTTGCCACGAATTCACGAATTTTTATTGATATACTGGATGTTTTATTTGTCGCGAATTCCACGAAAGCATTAATTTATTTCACACAGATTTGAGCAGATTATCACAGATTTTAAATATATAAAATTTGTAAAATTCATCGCAAACTCATTATTTCGATAAAATTCGTGAATTCGTGGCTAAAAAAATTTTCATACTTTAGTAGCATATTACCAAACCCAAAATCTCATAAATATGTTTCAGAAAATTACCCTTATCGCACTTGTAATCGCTTTCGTTTCTTGCCAGAAAAAAGAAACTGTTGAAAAAGACAAAATTAAAAAAGCCGACTGGTTAATCGGGAATTGGGAAAATAAATCTCCAGAAGGTGTTTTGTCTGAAAACTGGCAAAAGTTAAACGACAGTACTTTCAGCGCTTCTTCTTATTTTATTAAAGGAAAAGATACTCTGCATTTTGAAACTATTGTTTTGGCGCAATTAGGCGAAACACTAACTTACAAAGCAACTGTAAAAGGTCAAAACGAAGACAAACCAGTTTTCTTCCCTTCTACTTCTGAAACAGATCAAAAATTGGTTTTCGAAAATCCAAAACACGATTATCCTCAAAAAATTACTTATACTAAAGGTGCCAATAATACTTTAACAGCTGAGATTTCTGGAAATTTGAACGGAAAACCGAGTTCTGAGAAGTTTGTGATGACGAAGAAGTAATTAAATGTTTTTTGTAAAAAATAAAATGACTAAAAGAAGAATTAGAATAATGATTAATATTATTTTAATTCTTCTTTTTGTGTCTTGCAACAATTATCAATTAAGCTATAAAAGCATTAAATCAGGTTTTTTGTATGACGATGGAATTTACACTATTCCTGGAAAGGATCGAAATATTTTGATTAAAGAATTAAAAGACGGATCAAAAATATTTGCCATAAGAAACAGTAAAAATAAAATACTTTTTCAACAAAGCTTAAATGAAACTTTTAGCGCTTATCACTATTGGGTTTTATATGTTGATAAAAATGCTGATATATGGTACTATAATTCAGATTACTTTTCTTCTCAGGCAGTACTTTTTAATAAAGAAACTCAGCAATATGAGATGAAGGATTTGTGCAGAAATAAAATACAATTGCCTTTAGAATTTAAAAAGGAAATAGAATCGAAAGGATCTAAAATATGCACCTTTTGATTATATAAATTTCAAATGTTAAAAAAATAGTGCATTTTATTAATCGCATCTTCTTTACGAAAGTATCTCAGAACCTTAGCAACTTAAAAAATCACTCATTCTCCCCGATCTTATTCACCATAAAAATCATTAGAATTCCTAGAAGCGCCATAATTAAGAACGCCCATTTCATACTTAGATATTCAGAAATAAAACCAACCATTGGCGGAACCAATAAAAATCCTAAATAACCAATTGTTGATATTGAAGTTAAGGCAGAACCGCTGCTTAATTTTGAAGATCTTCCTGCAATGCTAAACACTAACGGAACCACGCAAGAAACCCCAAATCCGATTAAAACATAACCGAAAATAGTTGGATAAACATACGGCAAAATAAAACAAACTCCAAAACCAGCTGTTATTAAGATTCCGCTGTAAAGCAAGATTTTTTTAGTTCCAAATTTCATTACGCCATAATCACCAAAAATACGTCCTAACGTTACTGCCGAAGCAAAAAATACAAACGCGGCACTGGTTAATTTTGGAGAAGCTTTTAATATATTTTCAAAATAAATTCCGCTCCAATCGTACATTGTGTTTTCACAAGCCATAGAAACGAAACAAATCAAAGAAAATTTTACCAGATTTTTTTCTGGCATTGAGAAGAACTTCTTTTTCACTGGAACAGGCTCATTATGAATACTCATCGGGTAAAAACAAGCCGTTAGCGCAAGCATAAAAATACTTACTCCCAATAAGTGGTGTGAAGGCACGATATGCTGCGTTACCATTACATAACCCAAACCGGCTCCCGAAAAAACGGCAATACTCCAAACCGCATGAAAACGTGTTATAATCGATTTTGGATATAGTTTCTGCACTTCCAGAGATTGTGCGTTTATAGATAAATTGAAAATATTACGAGAAGCTCCAAAGAATAAAAGTATGATAACCAACTGCCAAACAAATGCTGCCAAACCAGGCAAAGACAGCGCAATATTGAACATAACTGCGCCAAGAAGCATTATATAACGACTGCTGTATTTATTCAATAATTTTCCTGTAAAAGGCATTGTCAGCATTAAACCTATCGGAAAAGCAAATAAAACTGCTCCAAATTCGGCTTCAGATAAATGCAATTGGGCTTGTATGTGTGGAATTCGCGAAACCCACGAAGAATATCCAAAACCAGAAAGGAAGAAAAAAACAGTATTGGCAATACGGTATCCTTTTGGTGTATTTTGAATCTTTTTAAAGAATGGTAAAATCATGAAGTCATTTTTCAGACTGCAAAATTAAGGCTTTAAAACTTTATCTCAGTAAAACATCAACTAAGAATTTCATTTAATTATCTCTAAAATCAACATTTAACAATTTCATCAGTAAAGGGCAGAAATAAAAATTGTTAAAGTTATTTTAATTTTTACATTTGCATTGTTTTTATTTATTCTAAATAAATATTATTTATAAACCAATTACTTAATAGCAATGAATTACCTCAGTTTGAAAACTTCGCGTTTTCTATTTTCAGTCAGTCTACTATTTTCGTTTTTATCTGCCTTTGCACAAAACCACGGAAAAATTAAAGGAACAATCACAACATCTGATGGCGATGCTGCTGCCGGTGTCAATATTATCCTTAAAAATACGAAATATGGCACCGTTTCTAATGATGACGGTAGTTTTGATTTTAGCAGAGTAAAACCCAGCACCTACATTATACAGGTATCTTTATCGGGCTATGAAACGCTTGAAAGAGAAATAATTGTCTCTGAATATGAAACCATTACCACTAATTTACAATTAAAGGTTTCTAATAAGGAATTGAATGAAGTGGTTGTAAATGGCAAGAAAAGCAATTTATCAAAAAAGACCGATTATGTTGCTAGAATGCCACTAAAGAACTTGGAGAATCCTCAGGTTTACAATGTTATTCACAAAGAATTATTACAAGAGCAAATTGCGGTTGACATAAGAAGTGCGGTGCAAAATGCTACGGGCGCGATCTCAAAAATATATCCTTCTGGTGGACTTGAAATTAGTTTTAGAGGATTCAGCACAGGTGTAAACGCACGAAACGGAATGGAGACTCTTTCTGGACGAAGCTCAATCTCAATTGATAATGCCGAGCGAATTGAGGTGCTAAAAGGCCCTTCTGGAACTTTGTTTGGTTCTTCTGTTTCTTCGTTTGGAGGAGTTGTAAACTTGGTCACAAAAAAGCCTTTTGAAACTAGCAAAACAGAGATATCTTATACAGGAGGAAGCTTTGGACTGCAGCGTGTTGCGGTAGATTTTAATATGCCTTTGACTCAAAACAAAAAAGTTTTGTTTAGAATGAACGCTTCGGCAAATACAGAAAACAGCTTCTTAAATTATGGCTTTAATAAAACAGTCTTATTTGCGCCGAGCATTATTTATAAAGCAACCGATAGATTAACGCTGAGTTTAGACACAGAGATTTTCAACACCAATAATACCCGTCCAACTTACGGACGTTCTTACGCGGCTGGACTTACCAACCCAACAGATCTAAAAGTAGATTACAAAACAAGCTTATTTGCAGATGATCTTGATGCTAAAACGACTTCTCCTAAAATATTTGCTCAGGCAGAATATAAAATTTCTGGCAACTGGAAATCTACAACATTGTTCTCACTAGTAGACGAACGTGTCGATCATAGTTATCAATACTACACTGCATGGAAATCGCCAACAGAAGTTCAAAGAATGGTATCTCGTTTTGGCCCAATTCATAATAACTTCACCAATTTTCAAGAAAATATTAATGGTGAATTTTCAACAGGAAGCATCAAACATAAACTCTTAGCTGGTATTAATTACAGATTTACAAAAGGAACATTTAAATATGCTACAACACAAGTATTAGATGAAATTGATGTAACAACAGATTTCGAACCAATTCGAAAAAGCGATGTAGACCCAAAATTGAAGGAAATGCAATTTGGTGTTCCAAATGAACAGACTTTCAGTGTCTACGCTTCAGATGTAGTTAGTTTTACAGATCGCTTATCGGCAATGTTAAGTCTTCGTCTGGATAATTTTGTTCAGAAAAAAATCGAAGATACAGAGGGCTACAACCAAACTGCTTTGTCTCCAAAATTAGGTTTGGTTTATGAACTGGTTAAAGAACAGGTTTCTTTATTTGGAAATTACATGAATGGTTTTCAAAATTCTGGGCCAGTAAATCAGCCAGACGGGTCAATATTAATTTTAAAGCCAATTTATGCTAATCAATATGAAGGTGGTGTAAAAGTAGAAGCATTCAATAAAAAATTAAGCACAACACTTAGCTACTACAACATTACAATTGATAATGCTACAAGAACAAATCCTGACGGATATAATATTCAGGATGGAAAACAAGTAAGTAAAGGAATTGATTTTGAATTTATTGCCAATCCGATAAACGGTTTAAACTTGACGGCTGGTTATGCTTACAATGATAACCGTATCGTTAAATCGTCCGACGCTTCCATTGAAGGCAATAAAGCCAGCGGTGCACCAGAAAATGTGTTGAATTTTTGGGTTTCCTACAAATTTCAAAACACATTAAAAAATTTAGGCTTTGGCTTTGGAGGAAATTATGTAGACAAACAATATAAATTTGAAGACGAAAGCTTTTATGCTCCTTCTTATTCGATTTATAGTGCCACTGTATTTTATGACAGACCAGTATGGAGACTTGGGGTTAAATTTAACAACCTGACAAACACAAAATATTGGGATTCTTACGGAATGGCTCAAACTCCCGCAAACTTCTTAGTTAACTTAACAATAAGAATTTAATTTTCTATTCCAGATAAAGCCATTCGAAAACGAATGGCTTTATCTTTTAAAAGATAAAAATCAAGCATTTATAGTTTACATAAACATTCGCTCTTTCGTTGTTCAAGAAATTATAATTTATATTTTTGCCTTGTTTTTATTTGTTCTAAATAAAATAACCAAAATTAATCCAAAAAAAAATTACCATGAACTATTCAAATCGTAGCATCAAACAGATAAGTACCATATTCTGTATGCTATTTTTATTTTGCAGCAATCTCTTTGCGCAGCAAAACTTCGGAAAAATAAAAGGAATTATAACAACCTCTGATGGTGAATTTGCTGTAGGCGTAAATATTATTCTTAAAAATTCAAAATACGGAACAATTAGTAATGAAGAGGGAGTTTTCGAATTTAACCGTGTTAAACCTAATACGTATACTTTAGAAGTTTCATTAACTGGTTACGAAACTCTAGAACAACAAGTGAAAGTTGCGGCTACCGAAACTACTTCGCTTAATTTGCAATTGACCGTTTCAAACAAACAATTAAAAGAAGTTATCATTACCAACAATAGAGGAAAAGCTTTCCCGAAACAAAGTACTTACGTTTCTAAAATGCCTCTTAAAAATATAGAAAATCCGCAGGTATATAACATTGTCTCATCAGAGTTAATGAAAGAGCAAGCCATTACAAATTATGAAGATGCTTTAAAAAATGTACCTGGAATTCAAAAATTATGGGAATCTACAGGACGTGGAGGCGACGGAGGATCTTATTATTCTTTACGCGGTTTTGAAGTGCAGGCAAATCTTGTAAACGGATTGCCAGGATTAACAAGTGGAAGTTTAGACCCAGCAAATATTGAAAGAGTTGAAGTAATTAAAGGTCCATCTGGAACATTGTTTGGAAGTAGTCTTGTTAGTTACGGAGGATTGATTAATACTGTTACAAAAAAGCCATATAGTGGTTTTGGAGGCGAAGTATCTTATCTTGCTGGTAGTTTTGGACTAAATAGAGTTACCGCAGATATCAACACGCCATTGGATGATACTGATAATGTAGCTTTCAGAATTAATGCGGCTTATCAGACTGAAAACAGTTTTCAGGATGCAGGATTTAGAACTTCAATATTTGTAGCTCCTGCCCTTTCCTATAAAGTAAACGAAAAATTATCTTTCTTAATTAATACTGAATTTATGGCCGAAGAGAAAACTACGCCATCGATGTTGTTTTTAGGAAGAGACACTCCTTTACAATTTGCTAATCTTGCCGATTTAAATTACAATACAGATTTATCTTTTTACAGTAATGATTTACCCATAAAAAATCCGAGATACAGTTTACAAGGTCAGATGAATTATAAAATTTCAGATCAATGGACTTCACAAACGGTATTCTCAAGAAGCTCTTCAAAATCGAGAGGCTATTACTCTTATATATACGACAATGAAGACGGAAATCGTGATTTTGCTTTATGGATCACAAAAGAACAATCGCAAACAGCAACCACAGATATTCAACAAAATTTTATTGGAGATTTTAAAATCGGGAATATGAGAAATCGTCTTGTTGTTGGTTTAGATTATTTTGATAGAAATGTTATGTTTGGCGGATCAGGATATGGTCATCTTTACAATGTTACCGCTCAGGGAGAAGTAAGACAATTAGATGATCAAAATCCTTATAATTTAACTCAGACTTCTGTAGATAAATTACTTGCTGGAGAAGCTGGACCAAATTACAATTCTAAAGATGCGACTTATAGTGCTTATGCATCAGATGTACTAAACATTACTCCAACTTTACTAGCAATGGCAAGTTTAAGAGTGGATTATTTTGATACCGAAGGCAATGTCAAAACAGATGATGATAATTACAATCAAACGGCATTATCGCCAAAATTTGGAATCGTTTATCAGCCAATTGAAGATCAATTATCTGTATTTGCAAATTACATGAACGGATTTAGAAATATTGCGCCTTCGAATATTTATGATGCGGATAACAATTTTCTTGGAACCCAGACTTTTAAGCCAGAACATGCTAATCAATTAGAAGCGGGAATAAAAGCAGATTTATTTTCAGATAAATTGACGGCAACCATGAGCTACTACGATATCAACGTGGCAAATTTAGTGGTAAGTGGTCAGACTTTTAGTTCGCAAGGCGGTAAAGCAAGAAGCAAAGGATTTGAATTTGATTTGAATGCAGCACCTCTAAAAGGTTTAAGCATTATTGCGGGATACAGTTACAATGATAGTAAAATTACAAAAGGTGATGAAGGTAATGTTTGGCTAGATCAAGGAAAAAGACCATTTTGGGCGGGCCCAAAAAATCTAGTAAATCTTTGGGCAACTTACAAGTTTAATGAAGGAGTTTTAGAGAATTTCGGTATTGGTTTTGGAGGAAATTATGCCAGCGATAATGCCATTCTAGATAGTGATGTAACTGGTAAATTTATTCTTCCAGAATATACTGTAATCAATGGTTCTGTTTTTTATAACTCCACTAAATATCGCTTAAGTTTAAATGTAAATAATATTACCAACAAAGATTATTTTAATGGAGGATGGTCAACCGTAAATCCGCAAAAGCCTAGAAATGTCGTAGCTACTTTTGCTTACAAATTCTAAGATTTAACCAAAATCTCATAAGAAGCCTCGGAGCCTTTCAAAATATAGAAAGATTCGAGGCTTTTTTTAGTTGTTTTATTTTTAATTATTCTAAATAAGAGTTATGTTTGTAAAAAATATCATTCTAATAATTTAAACTTGATCTTATGAAATCAAATACTTTAAAAACATTAAGCTTTTTATTTCTAATGCTTTTTGCTGCACCTCAGCTTTTTGCCCATGCACTATGGATCGAAACCAAAGCAACAGGAACAAAAGGAAAAGCTCAGGAAATCTCTGTTTATTTTGGAGAATTCTCTGATAACGATATTACAAAAGCTGATAAATGGTTTTCTGATTTAAAAGATTTTACTTTGGTTGTAATTTCTCCTTCAAAAAAAGAAACAAAACTGACTTCAAAAGCTTTAGAAAATAAATATCAAGCGTTCTTTACACCAGACGAAGACGGAGTTTACACTATTGTAATGCACCATACTGTTGGAGATGTTTACGGAACAATGAAATTAGATTACAACTCTAGTGCAAATGTTGTAGTTGGAAATAAAGCTGCTGGAAACAATATTGCTTCTAACACAAACAAAATTGCTGTTTTCTCAGAAAATGTAGATGCTGCAAAAAAAGATACTAAAATTACTGGTGTTGCCTCTTATGACGGAGCTATTGCAAAAGAAACAAAAATTAAAGTAATTGCACCAAACGGATGGGAAAAAGAATTATGGACAAACGATAAAGGAGAATTCTCTTTTACACCAATCTGGTCAGGAAACTATATGGTAGAATATGCTCACACAGATAAATCATCTGGTGAACATAACGGAAAAAAATACGATGAAATCTGGAAAATGGCTACTTACCAAATTGCAGTAAAATAATTTTCGTAAAAACTTCATTCTTAGATTTAATTTCAATTTAAAAAACCTTGCTTAACGGCAAGGTTTTTTTTTGTTGCTATTTATACTAAATTAAAATAATATTAGAAAATTCTTAAGCAAATCTTAAGAAAACAATAAGAAAGGTTTAAGTAAGAAAACGCCCCATAAATTTCCTTAACACATTCATGCAATTGTATATTTGCGGCGATCTATTTTTATTGAATCTAAATAAACAACATGAAATATAATTTACTATTTGCATTAGGATTATTAAGTTTTGCCTCTTATGGTCAAGATTTTTCAAACACCGAATCTACTTCTTCAGTAACCGATACAGTTAAGAATAAAAAAGGAGAAATTTTAAATGAAGTAGTTGTTACTAAAAATAAAGAACCAAAACCAGTTACAGCAGTTCGCTCTGGATTAAAACCAATGGATAATCCTCAAAGTATACAAGTTATTGGTTCTGAAGTTATCGAACAGCAGCAAGCTATTAGATTAAGTGAAGTTCTTAAAAATGCTAATGGTGTTTATGTAAGTTCTGCTCGTGGTGGAGCTACAGAATCTTTTTACTCAAGAGGTTATGACATGTCTTCAAATAATATGTTCAAAAACGGATTTCGTTATAATGCAGGATCAATTCCGGATGTTTCTGGTTTAGATAAAGTAGAATTCTTAAAAGGGGGTTCGGCTTTATTATTTGGAAATGTCGCTCCAGGAGGAGTTCTTAATTTAGTAACGAAAACTCCTCAATTCAAAAGCGGAGGCGAAATCTCAATGCAGATTGGAAGTTATGCTTATTATAAACCATCATTTGATTTTTATGGAGGACTTAATAAATCAATCGCATTTAGAATTAATGGTTCTTACGAGAACTCAGAAAGTTTTAGAGATGTTGTAAAAAATAAACGTGTATATGTAAATCCGTCTTTACTTTTTGTTATTAATCCAAAAACTCAAATTACATTACAAGGAGATTATTTAAGTGCAGATTGGACACCAGATTTCGGAACTGGAATCGTAGGAACTCAAATTCTTGATTTGCCTCGAAATGCTTTCTACGGATCGCTTTGGTCTAATGGTACAACTAAATCTTCTAGTGCATCTGTATTATTAAATCATGATTTCGATAAAAACTGGAAACTTAATTTCAATAGTTCTTTTCAGAACTATGACAGAGCTTCAAAATCTACCGCACAATTATCTACAGTAAAAGAGAATGGAGACTGGACAAGACCTTTAGTTCAAAATGACAACTCAGAACAAATACTAGGAGATCAATTAAGTCTTCAAGGAAACTTTAATACAGGATCTGTAAGACATCAAATTTTTACAGGTGCAGACTGGGAAAACTCGTTTGCAACAGCTTATACTTTTGCTTTTACTCCAGCAAATTATGACACGATTAATCTTTTCAACTTTGATCCATCAACACAAAGAAATGATATTCCTGATGCGAGAGCTACTCAAATTGCAAAAACAGAAACGAATCGTTTTGGTGCCTATTTTCAAGATTTAATCTCTATTACAGAGAAGTTAAAAGTATTAGCAGGCGTACGTTGGTCATGGCAAGAAGCAGAAGTTACAACTTACAAAGAAACTTATGCTAATAATGTACAAACAGTTAAGCCTGAAAATGCAGTTCCTACAGTAGGTGCTAAAAAATTAGACAATGCATTTTCTCCAAAATTTGGATTGATATACCAACCAAGAAAAGACGTTTCTATATTTGGTAGCTACTCCACTTCGTTTACTCCAAACACAGGAACTACAGCAGATTTAAAACCAATTGAACCATCTATTATTGATCAATATGAAGCTGGTATTAAAACTGATTTCTTAAAAGGATTATTAAGCACAAATGTTACTGTTTATCAAATTACAAACAGCAATCTGGCTCAAACAGCAGAATTTAAAGCTGACGGAAGTCCTAATTCAGATACAAACGTAAAAGTTTTAAGTGGTGAAACTAAAAGCAAAGGTGTAGAAGTTGACGTTACAGCAAGACCTATTGAAGGACTTAGCATTATTGCAGGATACAGCTACAACGATATGCGTTATACTAAAACTTCTGGTTTAAACGGAAGTTTTATAGAAGGTGACCGTCTTGTAAGAACTCCAGCAAATACAGCAAACTTAAGTTTCTTTTACACGGTACCAGAAGGTATATTAAAAGGATTATCTGTTGGAGCAATAGGAAATTACATTGGTGATCGTTTAGGCGGATGGAATGATCAATATAGCACTGATCTTGTAAAATATCCTGATGGTATTTACCACAGAGAAATTCCGATTGATGGTTATGTTACAATCGATGCTTCGGCTGGATATACTTGGAATAAGTTCTCTATTCTTTGCAAATTATCAAACATTACAAATGAATTAAATTATACCGTTCACGAAAATTACAGTGTGAACCCAATCGCGCCTCGTCAAGTTATGACAAGCTTGCGTTACAAGTTCTAAAATATTGAATTAGAAGTTTTTTTGATTTATCCCAAGATTTTCTGTTTCTGTGGAAATAGAAAAATCTTGGGATTTTTGTTTTAAACAAGATGTTTTGTTTTAAACAAGATGAAAAGTAATACAAAACTTACTTTTATTTTGGTTTTTGAAAAAATATGCTATTTTTGTATTCAACATTATGAAATATGAATTACAACTTATCATTTCAGGAAAGAGCAAAGTTAAGCATGGAACAATTATCCAAGCAGCAGCCAGTTACCTTAGAAGAAGCCAAAGCGCAGGCACAATGGCTAAAGAATTCAAGCATTTCAAAAAACAAGAAAAAGAGACCTTAGAAAAGTTTATAGAATTAAACAGTCTTTGGATTTTAGATATCAATCTTGATAATTATGTTTCTGAAGGAGCAGAACAAAAAGTTTATTTAAAAGACGGGAAACATGTAATCAAACTTAATGATTCTATTTATTATAACTCTTGGATAGATTATTTCAATAATCTATTATTAAACAATTTCTTTTTCCCAGACACAGCATACAATTTATTAGGCTTTTTCAAAACCGAAGATATCATATATGCAGTTGTTGAACAACCTTTTGTTAAAGCAACTGAGCCAACAGATCTAGAAGTTGTAAAAAATTTTATGCTTGTAAACGGATTTTTAAATACCAAAAATAATGACTACTATAATCCTGACTTAGGAATTATTCTTGAAGATCTTCACGACGAAAATGTATTGACCGAAAATGGCATTCTTCAATTTATAGATACCGTTTTCTATATAAAAGATAATTTTTACGAAATATAAAAACCCGACAGCTTTCAAAAAACTGTCGGGTTTAATATTATTTATAAACTAAGTTTGATTTCTTATTTCAAACCAGCCAAACTCTGCTCGATTGTAGCAATTTTTGCTAGAGCATCTGCTTGTTTTTGTTTCTCTATATTTAAAACTTTCTCAGGAGCTCCGTTTACGAATTTCTCGTTAGAAAGCTTTGCTTCAACAGATTTTAAGAATCCTTTTGTATAATTTAATTCTTCTGTCAGTTTTGCAATTTCAGCTTCAACATCAATATTTCCTGTAATTGGAATGAAGTATTCATTTGATTTTACACGGAAAGACAATGCGCCGTCTACTTTCTCAGAAACATATTCGAAAGCAGAAACGTTTCCTAATTTCGTAATGATTGAATCAAAATAAGCTGAAACATTTTCGCTATTGATTCCTTTTAATTCGATTGCATCTTTAAACGGAATATTTTTGTCTTTACGAATCGTTCTAATTCCAGAAATTACTTCAATTGAGTTTTCAAAATCTGAAATCAATTTTGCATCAAAAGGCTTCAATTCTGGCCAAGTTGAAACGATTAAAGCTTCTTCCGGAGTTCTTTCAGCAATTAATTGCCAAATTTCCTCTGTCAAGAAAGGCATAAACGGATGCAATAACTTCAAGTTGTTTTCTAACATTTCGATCGCTTTCGCAAAAGTTACGCTGTCAATTGGCTGTTGGTATGCAGGTTTAATCATTTCTAAGAACCAAGAACAAAAATCATCCCAAACCAATTTATAAATTGCCATAAGAGAATCTGAAATTCTGTATTTCTCGAAATTATCTTCAATATCAACTAAAGTCTGTTGCAATTTTGCTTCGTACCATTCGATTGCTACTTTTGATGATTCTGGCTGCGCGATAGTTTCCGAAACTTCCCATCCTTTAATCAATTTGAAAGCATTCCAAATCTTATTTGAAAACGCTTTTCCTTGATTACATAATTCTTCATCAAACATAATATCGTTTCCTGCAGAGGCACTTAAAAGCAATCCTACACGAACACCATCAGCTCCAAAAACATCAATTAAATCTAAAGGATCAGGAGAATTTCCTAATGATTTAGACATTTTACGACGTTGTTTGTCACGAACTAAACCTGTTAAATATACGTTTGTAAAAGGTTTTTCGCCCGCATATTCATAACCTGCAATGATCATTCTCGCAACCCAGAAAAACAAGATATCTGGACCTGTTACCAAGTCATTTGTTGGATAGTAATATTTAAAATCTGGACTTTCTGAATCCATTATTCCGCCAAAAACAGACATTGGCCAAAGCCAAGATGAAAACCAAGTATCTAATGCATCAACATCTTGTTTTAAGTTGTCGGTTGTTAGTTGTTGGTTGTTGGTTTTTTCTTTTGCTAACGCTAATGCATCTTCGATATTTTCTGCAACTACGAAATCTTCTTTTCCATCTCCGTAATAATATGCTGGAATTTGTTGTCCCCACCATAATTGACGAGAAATATTCCAGTCGCGAATGTTGTTTAACCAATGCGCATAAGTGTTTTCGAAACGTTTTGGATGTAATTTAATATCTCCCGTTTCTAAAACTGACTTAATTGCTGGTTTTACCAATTCTTCCATTTTCAAGAACCATTGGTCAGATAATCTTGGTTCGATTACCGCTTTGGTTCTTTCAGAAGTTCCAACTTTATTTAAGTGAATTTCTGTTTTTGCTAAAGCACCAATTTCTTCTAGTTCTTTTGCAATTTCTGTACGAACTACAAAACGATCTTTTCCTTGATAGTGTAATCCGAAGCTGTTTAAAGTTGCATCTTCATTAAAAATATCAACGATTTCAAGATTGTGTTTTTCACCAAGAGTTTTATCGTTCATATCGTGCGCAGGAGTTACTTTCAAACATCCTGTTCCGAATTCTACATCTACATATTCGTCTTCAATAATCGGAATAACTCTTCCGCAAATAGGAACGATTGCTTTTTTACCTTTTAAATGTGTAAAACGCTCATCGTTCGGATTGATACAGATTGCAGTATCTCCAAAAATAGTTTCTGGACGAGTTGTGGCAATAGTCAAAAATTCCTCAGTTCCCTTGATTTTATATTTTAAGAAAAATAATTTTCCTTGTTGCTCTTCATAAATAACTTCTTCGTCAGATAAAGTCGTTTTAGCTTCTGGATCCCAGTTTACCATACGGTATCCTCTGTAGATCAATCCTTTGTTGTATAAATCTACAAACGATTTAATTACAGAAGCAGACATATCTGGATCCATAGTAAATTTAGTGCGTTCCCAATCGCAAGAAGCACCCAATTTCTTAAGTTGCTCTAGGATTGTTCCACCATATTTATCTGTCCATTCCCAAGCGTGTTTTAGGAATTCTTCGCGGGTCAAATCGTTTTTATTGATTCCCTCTGCTTTTAACTTCGCTACAACTTTTGCTTCAGTTGCAATAGAAGCGTGATCTGTTCCAGGAACCCAACAAGCGTTGAATCCTTTAAGACGTGCTCTACGAATTAAAACATCCTGAATCGTATTATTCAACATATGTCCCATGTGAAGGACTCCAGTGACGTTTGGCGGCGGGATTACAATGGTGTACGGTGTTCTATGATCTGGTTCTGAATGAAAATAGTTGTTTTTCATCCAGTAATCATACCATTTACTCTCAATCGTCTTAGCGTCAAATTGTGCTGGAATTGTCATTTACTAGGGTTGTTTAATCGTTAATTTGTTTAACCGTTTAATCGGTTTTGATCATCGAATTTCAAATTGAATTGTTTTCTCATTTTCTGTTTAAAAAAATCATTTATAAATCAATCTCCACGATTAAACAAATAAACGATTAAACAGTTAAACAAAAAAATGGTTCAATTTTTGTATTTATAACTGACAGCAAAAGTAAATAATTAAGTAGACTATAAAAAGAGAAATAATAATTTGTGTGTTAATTAAAAGAATGTATATTTACTTACAATTAAAAAAAGATTCATATGAAAAATGCAGCCTCTTTTATTGCAGTTTTATTGTTTAGCGCAATAAGTTATGCACAAAATGGCCCTAAAATTGAATTTGCAGCTCCAGACAATACAATTGATTATGGAAAAATTTCTAAGAGTGACAACGGACTTCGTTCCTTTGAATTTACTAACACGGGAGATGCTCCTTTATTAATTACAGGCGCAGAATCTACAGTAAGTTCGATTATTGTAACAAAACCTTCGGCAGCAATTCAGCCAGGCAAAAAAGGAAAAATCGATGTAAAATATAATATGGTCGCAGGACCTATTCGTAAAACAATTACTGTCGAAACAAACGCAGTAAACTATCCTGACGGAAGAGTAGCTCTTAAAATTAAGGGTGAAGTTCAATAAGAATTTAAAAATCTTTAAATAACAAAAGCCGTTTCTTTAATTAGAAACGGCTTTTTATTTTATTGGTAAAGTGAAACCATCTGACATTTCACTTTATACGTTTTACTTCTCAACGCATTCAACAGAATCAAATTTGTATTTTACACTTTCAAAATCAATTGGTTGGTCTTTTACTAAATAAGTAACCCCCATTGTAGTCTGCATAGTTCCGTTTCCTAAAATAAGCTGATTTTTGCGTTTCAATAACGCCATCGGATTTTTGAAAGTTTTATTTCCGTTTACATTGTCTTTAAAAGTATAGTCAATAAACAAAGTATCTCCATGAAATTCTCCCGCAACTTCTCCTGTTCTAACTGTCGAAGGCGCAACTTTCATAATCAAATCTCCTGCTAGTTTTCCGTTTTTTAAAGTATTCAATTTTAAATCTACTGTATCCTTTTCATAAATTGCTTTGTAGCATGCAGTGCTTACTACTTTTTCACCTTCTGCTTTTGCAGCCTCAGCAGCTTTTTGTTTTTCTTCATTTTTACAGCTTTGCAATCCAATAAAGGACAAAAGCAAACAAGATAAGGCCAGATTTCTCATAATTATTTTTATTTCGTTGATATCAATATAAAATTAAAGAAAAAGGTTTTCTTCTTACTATAATTTTATAAATTTTTGATTACAAATTCAGATCTTCTGTTCAATTCGTGATCTTCTTCAGAGCAAGATTCGTCTGTTTTACATTTTACAATTGGCACCGATTCTCCATATCCTTTTGCTGTAACTCGTTTAGCGTCTACACCTGATTGTATGATAAATTCTCTAGTCGAATTGGCTCTTTTTTGAGACAGATTTTCATTAAATTTAGCATTTCCTCTAGAATCAGTATGAGATCCAATTTCGATTTTCATGTCCGGATATTTCTTCATCAATTCTACAACTCTTCCTAAAACCACTTTCGATTCTTTTCGAATGTACCACATATTATAGTCAAAGTAAATTGGATCTGTTTTAATGATTAATCTGTCTTTGTCTTTTACAACATCTTTTTCATTCGCTAAAATTTCTTTTACCTTTTCATTCTTTTTAACTTCAGCTGCAACGATAGCCGCTTCTTTGGCTTTTTTCTCTTTTTCTTTTAATTGAATTGCGGCTAAAGCCTCTTTTTTCTTGTTTTCTTCTTCTAGAATAATTTCCTGCTTTCTTTTGTTTTCAGCAATTTGCTTTTCTTCCTGTTTGATAACTTCAAGTGATTTTAAAGCTAAAGAACCATCGTTTACTTTATCTCTTGTTTTGTCTAAAGTTAGCGCTTTCGATGCATTTGTATAATTTTCTTTGAAAGCAGAAATTTTATACGAAGTCTCACAAGCAACGGTAAAATTGAATTTTCCGTCGGCAGAAGTTGTGATTGTATTTAAAGTTTTGTTTTCAGAATCTTGTAACAATACTGTTGCATTTTCTAAAGCAAATTGCGTATCCACATCTGTAATAGTTCCAGCAATAAATTGTTTGCAATCTTCAACAATCAAATCTTTTGTTTCTTTGAATTGATAAATATCATCGCCTCCCTTTCCTCCTTCTCTATTCGAAGCAAAAAAACCTTCTTTGGTATTTGAATCAATATAAAAAGCAAAATCATCTAAATTGGAATTCAATGGAAGTCCGACGTTTATAGGTTTTGAATATTCGTTTCCAGTAATTTCAGAAACAAAAACATCTAAAGACCCATACCCCAAATGTCCATCTGACGAAAAATAAAGTTTATTATCTGCCGACGCAAAAGGAAATTGTTCCCTCTTGTTTGTATTAATTTGCGGACCTAAATTCTTCGGCGTATCAAAAGCGCCTTTATTGATATTAACCGAATAAATATCAAAAGAACCAAATGATCCTGGCATATCAGAAGCAAAATACAATACTTTTTCATCTGCGCTTAAAGCAGGATGCTCTACAGAATAATTTGGACTATTGAATGGCAGAGACGTAATATTTGTCCATTTTCCTTCTACTAATTCTGCTTTAAAAATTTGAAGATTGGAGATCTTATTATCGTCTTTTTTCTTCTTTCCGTTTTTAGAATTGTTTCGAGTAAAATATATTGTTTTGCCATCTTTTGTAAAAATAGCATTCGATTCGTGCATTCCTGTTTTTAATTCTTTCGCAAAATAATGAACAATAGAATCTGACGAATTTATATTTTTAAGAGGAATCGCAACTATATTCAAATAGGTTTCGTTATCCCATTTGAATTTTTTATCAAATAAACCCGGTTTCAATTTTACTCCAGCAAAAACTAAATTATCTCCATATTTTACAGCTCCAAATTCTGAATTTGGTGTATTTATAGCGAGATTTTTAATTTCAAAACGTTTGCCTATCGCGGTTACATTTTCTAAAGTTTTAAGATCATTTTCAAAATTGGCACTATCTTCTGAATTGGCTGATTTTGAATAATATTCTTTTAAATTGGCATTAGCATCATCATATTTATTTGTTGCTTTTAAAGTCTGTGCATATCTAAAATAATATTCTCTGTCCAAATCATTATTGTAATTTGAAATTAGAAGACGATAATAACGTTGTGCTTTAACCAAATCATTGGTATAGAAATAAGAATCTGCTAAGTTCTTGATTACTTCTTGCGAAGGCTTTTCATCTGCTAATTTTTGATATAAAACAATAGCTTCGCTGTAATACGTTTTATCAAAAAAACGTTTCGCTCTTGCCAATTCCTGATCTTGGGCGTTTATAAACTGTATTGAAAATACGAATATAATAACGAGTAATTTTTTCATATTTTTCATTTTAGAAGAATCTTGGAGATTTATCAAATCCTTTTCCTAACAAGTCTAAATCAAACAACAGCATAATTTCGTGTGTTCCAGAATTAAACTGACCGAAGTTTGTAAGTGTATAATCATAGGCATAACCTACTCTTAGTGTCGGAGTAACATTAATATTGAACAATGCACTTACTGAGTCATCAATTCTATAAGCCGCTCCAAATTCAAACTTTTCGTTGTACAAAACATTAGCGGTAATATCAATCGCTATTGGCGCACCTTTTACAATTTTTGACATAAATGCAGGTTTTAATTTCACCATATCATTAAGCTGAAAGACATAACCAGCAGTCAAAAAAGTATGTATTTCTTCTGAACCAAAAGCGTTAACTCCCGACTTTTCTTCAATGTATTTTGATTTCAATAAATTCGGAACAGACAATCCAACATAAAGATTATCTCTAAAATAGTAAGCTCCAACTCCAATATTTGGTTTTGTAGCATTTATATTTTCTGAAAAAGCATAATCTGTTTGGGGATCCGTAAATCGAAAACCATTGAAATTACTTTGCATAGATGAAAATCCTGCTTTTAAACCTAGCGACAGTTTGTTTTTGCCACCTAATTTTAAAATATATGCGAAGTCGGCATAAACATTATTTTCTTTTTTAGCGCCATCTCCAATATCATCTGAAATGAATGAGATACCAGCTTCTATTCTGTCTGTAATAGCCGAGTGTCCAAAAAATGTAAATGTTTTTGGAGCACCATAAGCGCCTACCCATTGGGTTCTGTACAATCCTCCAAAATTCATCATTGCAGGAACTCCAGTGGCATAAGCGGGGTTAACAACGCTCATATTATACATATAATGTGTATATTCTGGATCTTGCTGTGCAGCAACTGATAAACAGAAAAGGAAATTTATAAGGAGTATTAATTTTTTCATTTGAAAATTATATTAAAAATGTAAAAGAGATTTATCGATTTAAATAAAGACGGCCTTGTTTTGGTGGTTTATTGTCTTTATTGAAATGCAATACATAAAAATAGACTCCGTTGGGTGCAATACCTCCAGCGATACCGCTTCTTTCGTAATTCTTTCCATCCCAAGCTGGCTTATTTTTATCTCCTTTATACATACCATTTCCATATCTATTATAAATTTCAAGTGTATAATTCGGATATAAAAATTCAATATCTTTTATCACAAACCAATCGTTTACGCCATCACCGTTTGGAGAAAATCCATCAGGAATAAAGAAATCATTTGGCACATTATCGCAATCTGTTAATGTAACCGTAACTTCAATATATTGTGAAGAAAGACAATCTGTACTTGAAAAATTAAATCCATAGTATTTTCCTTGTTCAATTAAAGGAGTTGTGCTTGATAATAAATTTCCATTATTTGGCGAATCATACCAAACTACACTTGAAGGAACATTTGTATTATTTGATAAATCTGAAATTGTCGGATTATTTAATCCGCAGAAGTTTTGTCCCTCTGAATTTAATACTGGAACTGGCGAATCGTCTATAGTTACCAAAACAGTCGTAGCCTCTGAAGTACAGCCTTCAGCAGAAGTTTCTCTTACATAATAATTACCCGATTCTAAAGCCAAAGTACTAGCTAGAGGTGTTGTTGAAGTTGGAGAATTATACCATTTATACTGATTTCCGTTTGGAACTAAATTGGCAACTTCTGCTTCATCAACTTTACAAAACTTCTGATTTTGAGCAGCAGGTGCAGACGGAATTGGATTTATTATAAAATCATCGGTTACATTGCTTAAATTAACATCACAATTTGTTGTTGTATTGATCAAATTTAATAATGTAATTTTAGTTGTCCCAGCATTTAAAAGTAATCCCGCAGGAATAGTAAAATCTAATTTACCATTAACTACAGCCTGAGATATCGTTTGAACGCCAGAAGAATTGCTTTCTGACAATGTATAAGAAATGCTTGCGTTTGTTAAATTTCCTAAACCAGAAATCGAAGCAGAAACAGGATCATTCAAACAGAAATCATTTACTGCAACACTAACTGTTGAAGCATTTGGCAACGGATTTATAACTAGATTTCCCGCCAAAAAAGCTGTATTGCTACATTGCGGAAAAGGATTTGTAATATTTACAATATTTACAATCGTAATTACTGATAAGCCTGCATTTGCACTTAGATTACTTGAAATTGTAAAAGATGCTTTTCCTGCTGTTGCTTGCATTACTGTAATTTGTCCGGTCGCAACATTATCTCCATTAATATTATAAACAATTCGATAGTCTCCATCAAGCAATTGAGGTGCAGTAACTTCAATTAATGCTTCCTTACCTATACAAATAGGAGCAGCTGTTAATACGGCATTATCTAAATTAGGTAATGGCTGTATGATTACTGAAATCTTTGTTGGTACTGAAGTACAGCCCGCTGCAGAAGTTTCTGTAACATAATAATCTTCTGTTTTTAAAACATAATTGGCTGCAAGAGGTGTTGTTAACGTTGCAGAATTGTACCATTTATACTCAGCCCCACTCGGAACTAGATCTGAAGCTGTTGCGTTATCAGATTTACAAAATTCCATATCTTGAGCAATAGGCGCATCTGGTATTGGATTTATTATAAAATCATCAGTAACATTAATTAAATCTACATCACAATTTGTCGCCGTATTAGTTAAATTTAATAATGTTATTTTGGTTGCTCCACTATTTAAAAGTAATCCAGCAGGAATTGTAAAATCTAGTCTGCCATCTGTTACTGCTCCAGCTATTGTTTGCACAGCAGAAGAATTACTCTCTGACAACGAATATGTAATGCTAACGTTTGTTAAACTTCCTAAACCAGAAATCAAAGCAGGAACAGGAGCATTCAAACAGAAATCATTTACTGCTACTTTTACTGTCGCCGCATTTGGCAATGGATTAATAATTAGATTTCCTGCAACGTTTACCGTTTTACCACATTGTGGCGAAGGATTTGTAATGTTAACAATATTAAGAATAGAAATTACAGATAATCCGCTTTTTACATTTAAGTTTCCAGGTATTGTAAAAGTTGCTTTTCCTCCTGCTGCTTGCATTAATGCTGTTTGCCCTGTCGCTAAATTGTCTCCGTTAATATTATAAGTAATACTATAATTTCCATCAAGTAATTGAGGTGCTGTAATTTCAATTAACGCATCTTTACTTTGACAAACAGAAGTCGTTGCAAAAACCGCATTATCTAAATTTGGTAAAGGATGCAAAAGAACCGAAATCTTTGTTGGTGCTGAAGTACAGCCTGCTGCAGAAGTTTCTGTAACATAGTAATCTTCTGTTTTTAAAATATAATTAGCCGCTAGAGGTGTTGTTAACGTTGCCGAATTATACCATTTGTATTGAGAACCGCTAGGAACTAAATCGGCAATTGTTGCTCCACCATTTTGACAGAAATCTTGATTTAAAGCAGGTGGCGGAGGCGGAATTGGATTTATTATAAAATCATCTGTCACATTAACTAAATCAACATCGCAATTTGTTACTCTATTTGTCAAATTTAATAACGTGATTCTAGTTGTTCCAGTATTTAAAAGCAAACCTGCAGGAATAGTGAAAATTAATCTATCATTTAATACTGCTCCACTTATTGTTTGCACAACAGAAGAATTGCTTTCTGACAGCAGATACGAAATGGTAACGGATGTTAGATTTGCTAAACCAGAAACCAAAACAAAAACACGAGAATTCAAACAGAAATCATCAACAGTAACATTTACTGTTGATGCATTTGGCAAGGGATTAATGATTAGGTTTCCTGCAAGATTTGCTGTACTACTGCATTGTGGTGAAGAATTTGTAATGTTGACAATATTTATAATTGTAATTACAGATAATCCACTGTTTACATTTAAGTTTCCAGGAACTGTAAAAGTTGCTTTTCCTCCTACTGCTTGTATTACTGCTGTTTGCCCAGCATTCACATTATCTCCATTAATATTATAAGTAATCCGATAATTCCCGTCAAGTAATTGAGGTGCTGCAATTTCAATTAATGCATTATCATTTTGACAGATGGAAGTAGCTGTTAGCACAGCATTATCTAAATTAGGTTGAGGATAGATTGTTAAAATGGTTGAAAAAGGAGTAAAAATATCTACACAAGATTTTTGGCTCGTTGTTGAAACAATATCTGTTATTGAAATGGTATATTCACCTGCATATAAAAAGTTAGATGAATTAATCGGAAAGTTTAATACTCCATTGCTAAAATATGCTGTTATGGTTTGCGATCTGGATACTCCAGGGCCAACAACATTAAAGGTAACCGCATATAATCCATTAGGGATATTATCGAGTCCTTGGGTAATTTTTGCTGAATAGGTAGCTGTTGAAATTTCTGATTCACAAATATCTTTGCTAACAACAATCGTTGCTCCTGTAAAATCGAGTCTTTT
>Ga0160502_100426_pt1 | contig 30466 bp, 28 predicted proteins | sample DIDnMG_14_FD_108237 | JGI IMG/M metagenome (GOLD analysis project Ga0160502, IMG submission 108237) | Enriched soil microbial communities from UW Madison campus, WI, USA - DID2933_E24_Xylan MG | ecosystem: Environmental > Terrestrial > Soil > Unclassified | place: USA: Madison, Wisconsin... | reverse complement strand
GGTTTCGAGCTCAAACTGGCGGTCGAAATGATCTTCGATGACGCCCTTGTTGCGCCCGGTGACGAAGACGAAATGCTCGATGCCTGCTTCGCGCGCCTCGTCCACCGCATACTGGATCAGCGGACGATCGACCACGGTCAGCATTTCCTTGGGCATGGCCTTGGTCGCTGGCAGAAACCGCGTCCCAAGACCGGCTACCGGAAAAACTGCTGTACGGACGCGTTTGGACATGTCTGTGCCTCTTGGCTCTATGGGAAGTGACGTGCAGTCAAGTGCGGCCGAACTCGTCTTCGATGCGAATTATATCGTCCTCGCCAAGGTAAGAACCGGTCTGGACTTCGATCAGTTCAAGTTCGATCCTGCCGGGATTTGCCAGCCGGTGCACACAGCCAAGCGGCAGATAGATCGACTGGTTCTCAGACAGCGTGGTGACTGTGCCATCGAGAGTGACTTCAGCCGTGCCACGCACAACGATCCAGTGTTCCGCTCGATGGTGATGTTTCTGCAGGCTGAGCTTCTTGCCGGGCTTAACGAATAGGCGCTTGACCTGAAAACGGTCGCCGTTCAGCACCGAAGCGTATCCACCCCATGGTCGATAGGCTGTGCGATGAATCTCGGTCAGCGCCGATGTCTGCTTTTGCGCGCGCAATCGCCTGACGACATCGCCGACTTTCTGGGCCTCTGATAGACGACCGACAAATACGGCATCGGTGGTGGCAATCACAGCAATATCGTCGAGGCCCGTGACGGCGACATGAGGGTGGTCGCTGATCACCAGGGAGTTGGAGACTTCGGTCAGGGTAACCGCGCCCTGAGCAAAATTATTGGCCTGGTCGTGCTCGCTGTTTTTCCAGACTGCATCCCATGAGCCCAAATCTGACCATGCGAAGTTCACGGCAACAACAGAGGCGCGATCAGTCTTTTCAAAAATGGCGTAGTCGACAGAGATGTTGGGGGCTTGAGAGAAGCTGGTTTCGTCCAGTCGGATGAAGTCCAGGTCTTCCCGAGCCGTTTTTACCGAGGCCTCTGCCGCGTTGAAGGTATCGGGGGCCAGGCGCTCAGTCTCATTGAGAAACTGGCTGGCCCCGAGCATGAACATGCCCGAATTCCAGAGATATCCGCCACCATGCAGCATTCCGGCCGCGCGCTCGGCATTCGGCTTTTCGGTGAAGGCAGCGACCGGACGGGCGCCACTACCGACACTTGCGTCGGACTTGATGTAGCCAAACCCGGTCTCGGGATAGGTGGGCTGGATGCCAAAAGTCACCAACTGTCCGGCGACGGCGGCGTCTGCCGCCTGATCCACGGCCTGCCAATAACCAGCATCAGCAGTCAGCTTATGGTCGGATGGCAGAACGTGCAAAATGGTGTCGGTGCCAAAGCGGCGCACCACGAAGGCGGCAGCAGCGGCGATTGCCACTGCCGTATTGCGAGCCGCTGGCTCCAACAGTACCGCGCTCATCTCAATGCCGATTTCGGCAGCCTGCTCGCCAACGATGAACCGGTATTCGGAATTCGTGATAACGATGGCAGGTGCGTAGCGCTCGTTGGCCACTCGCTGCAGCGTTTGCTGAAATAGGCTGGTGGGCCCGGTAAGGGGTAAGAATTGCTTGGGACGCGCCGCGCGCGACATAGGCCAAAGCCGCGTCCCCTGACCGCCTGCCAGAATAAGGGGAACTATGATCTTGCTCAATAGACTTAGTACTCCACAGAGGCCTCATTGCACTATATAAACTACGCAGGTGACAGTGTCTCTTATCGGCCTCGAATGTCGCGTTGATGGTTAATCTTGGCAGGGTGCATCAATATTGTGGAGCCCGTTCTTTTTCATGGGGGCTGTGCGTTTGCGCAAGATGTCATTTGTCTCTGTCGCTATGTTGGGCGGAGACTGGGCGAGGCACGGTGTTTCGTCAGGCATTTATGGTGAACTGTTCCTTAAGCTCTGTCGGGTAGATTTGTCTCGACTTGAGTAGAGTGGCGTTTGCGATGCAATATCAGGCTTTTACCGATCTGAGTCGATCCGGCGACAGCAATGATCGGGGGCATGCTGCTCACCTGGCGGCACTTGCATATCTGGATCATGATGGTCCAGCGGATCAGCATGCTGCGCTATATGCGGCACTCATAGGCTTTCTTGATGACTCTTCGGTCAAAGTTCGTGCTGCACTTGCCTATGGGCTTCTGCATTCACCTGAAGCGCCCCGACCTGTTATTTTAGCGCTGCTTAATGACAGCCCTGTAATATCGCGTGCGGTAATGCAGTATTCATCGGTTCTGGTCGATGCGGATCTGGCGCCGATTATCCGTTCTGGTGACAGCTCTGCTCTCCTCGCAATTGCGCAGCGTGCAACGCTTAGTACTCGCCTGGTCGCTGCCCTCGTGGGGCGCGACGATCGAAATATCACCTTGCGCCTGTTGCGCAGATCCGATGTCGTTTTCACTATCGAACTGCTTGAACGTCTTTCCGTCCAGTATGGCCGCGATGCAGAGTTGCGTGGCGGGCTCCTGGCGAGAAGCGATCTGCCTCCTGCCGCCCGACTTTCCCTGGTGCGATGCGTAACGGATAGTTTGCGGGATTGCCGTCTGGTCAAAGGCTCACTGGCAAAGGAGCGGTTGGAGCGCGTTCTGCGGGATGGCAGCGATATCGCTGCTTCCACGATTGGCGAAGCGCAAAGCGGCGACGTTCGATTTATCGGTCAGCTTGTCGAAACCAATCAGTTAAGCACGCGTCTTTTGCTGCATGCTCTTGTTACCGGTCGGGTTATGTTCTTTTCCGCCTGTCTGGCCTCTCTGGGGCAGGTATCGGCTGAAAAAGTGTTCGTTTTGCTTGAGGGCAATTCCCGCGCTGCGTTAAATGCGCTGTTCCTGCGCTGCGGGATTGCGCCGATGGTGGCACGGCTGTTCGTTCGTATGGTTCTGCATGCGCGCAGTGTCGATCTTTCAGACGATCTGTCGGCGCGACATTACATTGTTACGGCGCTTACGGAGGAGTTGATTGCCGAATATGACGGCGACATTCCTGAAGAGCTTGAAGAAGCCTTCACCTACCTCAGCGAGCAGAACGTTTCTCTTGCTCGTCAGGCTGCGCGCGGCGTCATGCGAGCCTTTGCGCAGAACCATCAAGGTGCATTGCCTCTGCCGCAGACACAGCTCGAATCCGCTCTGCGATTGCCTGCGGCTTGACGCGCTATTTGTTCTTTAGTTCGGCGTTGACTGCCGTTCGGGAGGTTGAAAGGGCCGTGTCGGCTCGCCTGGGTCGCGGCCAAAGGTTTTTGATCAGAACCGGAACTGTTCGCTGAGCACGCGCTCTTCCAGGCTGGTGCCGGGGTCGAACATCAGAGTTACATGGTGGCTCCGATCTTCGCGCACAGTCACTTCACGGACATTCTGGAATTCCACATTGTCGGCCACCGCGCTGACCGGTCTCTTTTCAGCCTCGCGAGTGACGAAGGTCACCACCGCCCGGTTCGACAGAATGGCGCCGCGCCAACGCCGGGGCCTGAATGGAGAAATCGGGGTTAGAGCCAGCAATTGCGCTTCGATGGGCAGGATTGGACCATGAGCGGACAGGTTATAGGCCGTCGAGCCGGCCGGTGTCGAAAGGATGGCGCCGTCGCAAATCAGTTCGTCCAGCCGCACATTGCCGTCGATGAGAATTTGCAGCTTTGCCGCCTGATAGGAGGAACGGAAAAGCGAGACTTCGTTGATCGCCAAAGCCGATTGGGATTTTCCTGCCGCGTCGACGACGTCCATGGAGAGCGGATAGATACGTGTGTGTTGCGCTGCGGCGAGGCGACTGTCGAGTTCGTCTTCGTTGAAGTCATTCATCATGAAGCCTACGGAGCCGAAGTTCATGCCATAAACTGGCACATCTCGTTCCATAACCGCGTGCAGCGTTTGCAGCATCAGACCATCGCCACCTAACGCCACCACAAGATCGGCGCGTTCGATACCGCATTCGCCATAGCGCGCCCTCAGGCGGTCGGCCGCTGCGTTTGCAGTTGGCGTGCTGTTTGTAACGAAACAAATTCTGGGGTCTGCCAACGGAGCCTCCGGACAAGTGGCGGTTGACCTAGCATGGGCCTGTGAGTGGCGTCTATGCCGTCGGGATGGGCTACAAAGGGCCAATCAATTAGAGGTCTTTGGCGTGGACTTCCTTCATTGCGGCCAGAAAGCGCTTTGCTGTTTCGGAATCAAGTCCTGACGCGGCAGAAACAAATGTGGACTGTGTCGGTGTGAAAGCCGCTACTGGCTCGTGCTGTTCGCGTTGCGAGCGCAGTGTCTTCCAGCCCGCGAACACTACGAGCAGTGCGCATGCCGAAACGAAGGCAAATATCAGAATGGCGGTCCAGGGCAGGGTGGTGATGTCGTCCATGCGTTCATAAAGACATTGCGCTTGCAGCTTGGGCAAGAACGACCGCCCGTTAGGCTTAACCGGCATCGTAAATGCCCGGCGCAATCCTCATTAACGGTTAAGGCGGGATGTGTGTCGAGCTTGGCCGGTGCATTTTAGGGCTTGGCTGCGCCGCCGTGGAAAGACTTCACCAATGCGCTGCTTAGGCTCAGGTGTCCAAAAGATGCTGTTACTCGAGAAGTGTTTCTCTCGTCATGAAATTGATGGGCCGCACCTTGTGGCGTCCATCTAGGCTGGCTGAGGTGGGATACTCACTCCGCCGCGACCCGATCGTGTAGCGTGTGCCGGGCTTTGAGCTTGTTAAGTTGATGTGCTGCATGGCTCAGCAGAGCCGTTCGCACTTGATCATGCGGAACATGACCGCAATCCGCCTTAACGGGCAGATCAAGAGAGTATTGCGTGACATTTCCAAGCAGGCTTTCGCGAATCCGAACGCGAACCGCACCAGTGATCCGGTTTCCTATGGTCTTGTGCGGACCGAAATGCAGAAGCTGACAGCCGATAACTTCGAACGACATCGCTCCCTCCACGAGCTCTGCCACCTTTTGGGTGTAAATTGATCCAACATCCAAAGATGGGCGGTCTGCAAGGGATTTTCGCATTGAATTGCACTTATGCTTTACAAAAATAAGAATCTGACGGTTGGGCGGGTGCGCGATTCTCTTGGGCTTGCCTGTTGCAATGTCTGAACAAAGCCTCTAGATAGCCGGTCTCTAGCCGTGCGGGAATCCTGCGCGGCCTTTGGTTTTGCACCAAGACACGAAGAGTTGGTTAGCTTATGGCCCGTCCGAATCCGATCCAGTTTCTCCAGCAGGTTCGCTCGGAAGTCAGCAAGGTCACTTGGCCGAGCCGCAACGAAGTCCTGATCTCCTCGGTCATGGTCGTCGTTCTGGTTATTCTGGCCAGTATCTTTTTCCTGCTGGCCGATCAGGTTATTTCCTGGCTCGTGTCCTTGATGCTGTCGATCCGCTGAGCGGTTTAATTTTTTAGGTTATCGGGAGCGGCACCCTTTATGGCCAAGCGCTGGTATATCGTTCAGGCGTATTCGAACTTCGAGCGCAAGGTGGCGGAAGACATTCGCCAGAAGGTTGCTCAGAAGAAGCTTGAGCACTTGTTCGAAGACGTGATCGTGCCGACCGAGAAGGTCGTTGAGATTCGTCGTGGCCGCAAGGTCGACACCGAGCGCAAATTCTTCCCAGGTTATGTTCTGGTGAAGATGGATATGACCGACGAGGCCTTCCATCTGATCAAGAACACGCCAAAGGTCACTGGTTTCCTCGGTTCGGATAACAAGCCGATTCCGATTTCGGAGAACGAGGCCATGTCGATCCTGCAGCAGGTGCAGGAAGGCGTGGATCATCCCAAGCCATCCGTCAGCTTCGAAGTGGGTGAGAACGTTCGCGTGTCGGATGGTCCTTTCGCCAGCTTCAACGGCGTCGTTGAAGAAGTGGATGAAGAGCGTTCGCGCCTTAAGGTCGAGGTCTCGATTTTCGGTCGTCCCACTCCTGTGGAGCTCGAATACGGTCAGGTCGAAAAGATCTGATCCGGTCGTTGCGCAAGCACGGCCACTAAAGAATTCCGGCGCAAGCCGGAGCTCCGGGGTAGCCCGGAAAACCCGTGGAAGGGGATGGCGCTTAGCCAGCGTCAGGAAACCGCACCACGGCATCAGAAGCCCTTCGGGGCAAATGCAAAGGATGAAAAATGGCTAAGAAAATTACGGGCTATATCAAGCTCCAGGTGCCGGCAGGCTCTGCCACTCCGTCGCCCCCGATCGGTCCCGCTCTCGGTCAGCGCGGTCTCAACATCATGGAATTCTGCAAGGCCTTCAATGCTGCCACGCAGGAACTGGAAAAGGGCTCGCCCATTCCGACCGTGATCACCGCCTATGCCGACAAGAGCTTCACTTTCGAGATGAAGCAGCCGCCGGTGACCTACTTCATCAAGAAGGCGCTCAACCTCAAGTCCGGCTCCAAGCTTCCGGGCAAGGACAGCGCTGGCACCATCACGCAGGCTCAGCTTCGTGATATCGCCGAAAAGAAGATGAAGGATCTCAACGCCGATGACGTTGAATCCGCAATGACCATGATCGCCGGTTCCGCGCGTTCCATGGGCATCCAGGTCGAGGGCTAAGAATATGGCAAAGATCGCAAAGAAGGTCGCCGCTGGCCGTGAAGGCATCGACCGCAACAAGCTTTATTCGCTCGAAGAGGCCGTCAAGCTGGTGAAGTCGAAGGCTTCCGCCAAGTTCGACGAATCCGTCGAGATCGCCATGAACCTCGGCGTTGATCCGCGTCACGCCGACCAGATGGTCCGTGGTGTCGTGTCCCTGCCTAACGGCACCGGCAAGACCGTTCGCGTCGCCGTGTTTGCCCGTGGCGCCAAGGCTGACGAAGCCAAGGCTGCTGGTGCGGACATTGTTGGCGCTGAAGACCTGCTGGAAATCATTCAGGGTGGCAAGCTCGATTTCGATCGCTGCATTGCAACCCCGGACATGATGCCGCTGGTCGGTCGTCTCGGTAAGATCCTGGGCCCGCGCAATCTGATGCCGAACCCCAAGGTTGGCACCGTGACCATGGACGTCAAGGGCGCTGTCGGCGCTGCCAAGGGTGGTGCTGTCGAGTACCGCGTCGAGAAGGCTGGTATCATCCATGCCGGTATCGGCAAGGTGTCGTTCTCGGAAGAAGCGCTGCTGCAGAACATCAAGGCGTTCACCGACGCTGTCGTGAAGTCCAAGCCTGCTGGCGCCAAGGGTACCTACGTCAAGAAGGTTGCCGTGTCGTCCACCATGGGCCCCGGCGTTCACGTCGAGCCGGGTACGGCTCTCTAACCAATTCGCAGGGCTCCGGCCCTCGAAGTTAGCAGTCTGATAGCGAATAGCTGCGGACTGCTAACGAAAGTCCTGTCCCAGACTGCCGGTAGGCGCGAGCCATTAATTCCGATTTCGGAGCCAGCAATAGACGGGGTGAAAAACCCAATTTCGGGCCTAAGCTCAGGGTTGAGGTTCGAACCTAAGCCAGTTGCCCCTCGGGGCGCTCGGTTGGCAGGCACTAACCGTTGTTCCTCGGTCCCGAATGGGGCAGGGGGCAGCAATTGGCAATGGTCCCAGAAATGGGGCCAGACTAGTGGAGACTAGTGTGGAAAGAGCGGAAAAGAGTGCAGTCATTGCCTCGCTCCAGGAAGCCCTCGCGGGCGCTGGATCGATCGTGGTTGCGCACAATACCGGCCTGACCGTCGCTGCGTTCACTGATCTGCGCGTGCAGGTCAAGAAAGCTGGCGGCAAGGTCAAGGTTGCAAAGAACCGCCTTGCCAAGCTCGCTCTTAAGGAAACCGATGTCGCGGACATTTCGGGCCTGTTTACCGGTCCGACCGTCATCGCTTATGCGGAAGATCCTATCGCTGCGCCGAAAATCGCAGCGGCTTTCGCCGAGAAGAACCAAAAGTTCGTCATTCTCGGTGGTGCCATGGGCTCTACCGCTCTTGATGCCGATGGCATCAAGGCGCTGGCTACGCTGCCGTCTCTCGATCAGCTGCGCGCAAAGCTCGCAGGTCTGGTCAAGCAGCCGGCACAGAACATCGCTTCCATCCTCGTGCAGCCAGGTGCGGGCATTGCTCGCGTCCTCGCCGCTCATGCGGACAAGAACGAAGCGGCGTAAGGCCGTTCCAAACTACCTCAATATTCGAACCAAAACCCAAACTGAAAAGAGTATAAAATGGCTGATCTCGCCAAGCTCGTTGATGACCTCTCGGCTCTGACCGTTCTCGAGGCTTCTGAACTGTCCAAGCTGCTGGAAGAAAAGTGGGGCGTTTCCGCCGCTGCTCCTGTGGCTGTTGCTGCTGCTGGTGGCGGTGCCCCGGCTGCTGCCGCTGAAGAAAAGACTGAATTCGACGTGATCCTCGCTTCGTTCGGCGACAACAAGATCAACGTCATCAAGGAAGTCCGTGCCATCACCGGCCTGGGTCTCGGCGAAGCCAAGGCTCTGGTTGAAGGCGCTCCGAAGGCCGTCAAGGAAGGCGTGTCGAAGGCTGAAGCCGAAGACATCAAGAAGAAGCTCGAAGAAGCTGGCGCCAAGGTCGAACTCAAGTAAGTTCGACTTTAGCCTTGAAATTTGCGAAATGGCGCTTTATGTGCCATTTCGCTTTTCCGTTTATGACGGAACGAATCGCTAGGGCCGATTGAATGGGTCCAGCGCCAATTTGCGGAAATATATGACGATTTTGGATGTCGCGGGCACATTTGAGCCTCTGTTGACCTCGCTGCGGCCTATGCCGTTTGCGGGGCTTTAGTCGCTGATCACGCCTCTGTGATCCCGTTTCCGGGCCTGGAACGGGATTATTTGCGTCATCCATCTCAGGCCCGGAATGAATTGACGACCAGGGCATATATCCCGAGCTCCGACGGCTGATAGTCGGGTCTTTGGATATCTGCCTCCGAGACAAGCAAAAAGGCCTTCTGCAGACGATGGGTTCCCGTCGTTTCTGGCAGGGGTGAAAAATCTGAAAGTAGGAGCTTTCATGGCTACCACGTTCAACGGCCGCCGCAAGGTTCGCAAGTCCTTCGGGACCATCCGCGAAGTCACGGATATGCCCAATCTGATCGAAGTCCAAAAGGCTTCTTATGATCAGTTCCTTCTGGTCGACGAGCCTAAGGGCGGTCGCGGTGATGAAGGTCTGCAATCCGTTTTCCGTTCGGTTTTCCCGATCACCGACTTTGCGAACACGGCTTCTCTGGAATTCGTGCGCTACGAATTCGAACAGCCCAAGTATGACATCGATGAGTGCCGTGCGCGCGACATTACGTTTGCTGCCCCGCTCAAGGTCACGCTGCGTCTGATCGTGTTTGAAGTGGACGAGGAAACCGGCGCCAAGTCCGTCAAGGACATCAAGGAGCAAGATGTCTATATGGGCGACATGCCCTTCATGACGTCGAACGGCACCTTTATCGTCAACGGCACCGAGCGCGTTATCGTTTCGCAGATGCACCGTTCGCCGGGCGTGTTCTTCGATCACGATAAGGGCAAGACCCATTCGTCGGGCAAGCTGCTGTTCGCGGGCCGCATCATCCCGTACCGTGGTTCGTGGCTCGATATCGAATTCGACGCCAAGGACATCGTCTATGCGCGTATCGACCGTCGCCGCAAGATTCCGGTCACTTCGCTGCTCAAGGCGCTTGGTATGGATGCCGAGGAAATCCTCGACACCTATTACACCAAGCTGAACTACGAAAAGACCGAGAAGGGTTGGCGCGTTCCTTACAACCCTGAGAAGTGGAAGACCGCCAAGCCGACCCACGACCTGATCGACGCCAAGACCGGCGACGTCGTGCATGAGGGTGGCAAGAAGCTTTCCGCTCGCCAGGCCAAGAAGCTGGCAGAGAACGGCCTGACGCACTTGCTGGCCGTGGATGAAGACCTGTTCGGCATGTACATTGCTGAAGACCTGGTCAATCTCAAGACCGGCGAGATCTATGCCGAAGCCGGCGACGAGATCGACGAAAAGGTTCTGACCAAGCTGGTCGACCTTGGCTTCGACGAGCTGCCGATCCTCGACATCGACCACATCACCATTGGCGCCTATCTGCGCAATACCTTGGCCGTGGACAAAAACGAGACGCGTGAAGACGCGCTGTTCGACATCTACCGCGTGATGCGCCCGGGTGAGCCGCCGACTGTTGATACCGCTGAAGCCATGTTCCAGTCGCTGTTCTTTGACAGCGAGCGTTATGACCTGTCCGCCGTTGGGCGCGTCAAGATGAACATGCGCCTCGAACTCGATGCGCCAGACACCATGCGCACGCTGCGCAAGGAAGACATCGTTGAGGTCGTTCGCACGCTGGTCGACCTGCGCGATGGCCGTGGCGAAATCGACGACATCGACAACCTCGGTAACCGCCGCGTTCGCTCGGTTGGCGAACTCATGGAAAACTCCTACCGCCTTGGTCTGCTTCGCATGGAGCGCGCCATCAAGGAGCGCATGAGCTCGGTCGAGATCGACACGGTGATGCCGCAGGATCTGATCAACGCCAAGCCGGCTGCTGCCGCTGTGCGTGAATTCTTCGGCTCCTCGCAGCTGTCCCAGTTCATGGACCAGACCAACCCGCTTTCGGAAATCACCCACAAGCGCCGTCTTTCGGCTCTCGGACCTGGTGGTCTCACCCGCGAACGTGCTGGCTTTGAAGTCCGCGACGTGCATCCGACCCATTATGGCCGTATCTGCCCGATTGAGACGCCGGAAGGCCCGAATATCGGTTTGATCAACTCGCTCTCGACCTTCGCCCGCGTCAACAAGTACGGTTTCATCGAGACCCCGTACCGCAAGATCGTCGATGGCAAGCTGACTGACGAGGTCGTGTACCTGTCGGCCATGGAAGAGGCGAAGCACTACGTTGCGCAGGCAAACGTCACCTTCACCAAGGATGGCGAGCTGGAGCACGATCTGGTGGTTGCTCGCCATGCCGGTGACAACGGCCTGACGCCGAAGGAAAACGTCGACCTTATGGACGTTTCCCCAAAGCAGATGGTGTCGGTTGCCGCATCGCTGATCCCGTTCCTTGAAAACGACGACGCCAACCGCGCTCTCATGGGCTCGAACATGCAGCGTCAGGCTGTGCCGCTGCTGCGTGCCGAAGCCCCGTTCGTGGGTACCGGCATGGAGCCTGTCGTGGCCCGTGACTCCGGCGCTGCTATCGTTGCCAAGCGTACCGGTATCGTCGATCAGGTTGACGCGACCCGCGTCGTTATCCGCGCAACGGCAGAAACCGATGCGTCCAAGTCTGGCGTGGACATCTACAACCTGCAGAAGTTCCAGCGTTCGAACCAGTCGACCTGTATCAACCAGCGTCCGTTGGTTGTCGTGGGCGACCACATCAATGCTGGCGACATCATTGCTGACGGTCCCTCCACCGAACTCGGTGATCTGGCCCTGGGCCGCAACGTGCTCGTCGCGTTCATGCCCTGGAACGGCTACAACTTCGAAGACTCCATCCTGCTGAGCGAAAAGATCGCCATGCAGGACGTCTTCACCTCGATCCACATCGAGGAATATGAAGTCATGGCCCGCGATACCAAGCTCGGCCCCGAGGAAATCACCCGCGATATTCCGAACGTGTCGGAAGAAGCGCTCAAGAGCCTCGACGAAGCTGGTATCGTCCACATCGGTGCCGAAGTGCAGCCGGGCGACATTCTGGTCGGCAAGATCACGCCGAAGGGCGAAAGCCCGATGACGCCGGAAGAAAAGCTCCTCCGGGCCATCTTCGGTGAAAAGGCTTCGGACGTTCGCGATACCTCGCTCCGCGTTCCGCCGGGTGATGCTGGTACTGTTGTTGAAGTGCGCGTGTTCAATCGCCACGGCATCGACAAGGACGAGCGCGCCATGGCTATCGAGCGCGAAGAAATCGAGCGTCTTGCCAAGGACCGTGATGACGAACAGTCGATCCTCGACCGTAACGTCTATGCACGTTTGAAGGAAATGCTGTTCGGAAAGGCCGCAACTGCTGGTCCGAAGGGCTATATCGTGGGCACCAAGCTCAACGATTCCATCTTCGAAGCCCAGCCGCGTGCAAAGTGGTGGCAGTTTGCCGTCGAAGACGACAAGGTCATGACCGAGATGGAAGCGCTCCATGCTCAGTATGAAGAGAGCCGTCGTCTGCTTGAACAGCGCTTCATCGATAAGGTCGACAAGCTCCAGCGCGGTGACGAATTACCTCCGGGCGTGATGAAGATGGTCAAGGTCTTCATTGCTACCAAGCGCAAGATCCAGCCGGGCGACAAGATGGCTGGCCGTCACGGCAACAAGGGTGTGGTTTCCCGCATCGTGCCCGTCGAAGACATGCCGTATCTCGAAGACGGTACTTCGGTGGACATCGTGCTGAACCCGCTCGGCGTGCCGTCGCGTATGAATGTGGGCCAGATTCTCGAAACGCACCTGGGCTGGGCTTGCGCCGGCATGGGTAAGAAGATCGACGAAATGGTTCGCGCCTATCATGCCAAGGGCGACCTCAAGCCACTGCGTCTCGAAATCGGCGAACTCTTCGCCAATGACGAGACCATCACCGATCTCGACGATGACGGTCTGATCCGTCTGGGCGAGCACCTATCCAAGGGTGTTCCGATCGCGACGCCGGTGTTTGATGGCGCCAAGGAAGCCGACATTGTCGACATGCTGGAACGCGCAGGGCTCAAGTCCTCGGGCCAGTCGACCGTTTTTGACGGTCGTACGGGTGAGCAGTTCGACCGTCAGGTGACGGTTGGCTACATCTACATGCTCAAGCTCGACCACCTTGTTGACAACAAGATCCACGCGCGCTCGATTGGTCCTTACTCGCTGGTCACCCAGCAGCCGCTTGGCGGCAAGGCCCAGTTCGGCGGTCAGCGCTTCGGCGAAATGGAAGTGTGGGCACTCGAAGCGTATGGCGCCGCCTACACGCTGCAGGAAATGCTCACCATCAAGTCGGACGACGTGGCAGGTCGTACGAAGGTCTACGAGGCCATCGTGCGCGGCGACGACACCTTCGAAGCGGGTATCCCGGAAAGCTTCAACGTTCTGGTCAAGGAAATCCGTTCGCTCGGTCTCAATGTCGAACTTGAGAACCGCGAGCTGGCCGGCCCGGCCAATGAAGCTGAAGGCGAACTCGCGCCTCCTCAGGAAGCGGCGGAATAATCCGGCACTTCCAACCCCATTCACCTTCCGGCCGGATCAGCAGCGTGTCTGCGGTCCGGGCGGATAGAGGAGACAATAGATGAACCATCATTCCCACGTCATGGACCCGTTCAACCCGGCTATTCCGGTGCAGACATTTGATCAGATGAAAATCTCGATCGCGTCGCCCGAGAAAATCCTTTCCTGGTCCTACGGCGAGATCAAGAAGCCCGAGACCATCAACTACCGCACGTTCAAGCCCGAGCGTGACGGCCTGTTCTGCGCGCGTATCTTTGGCCCCGTGAAGGACTATGAATGCTTGTGCGGCAAGTACAAGCGCATGAAGTTCAAGGGCGTTATCTGCGAAAAGTGCGGCGTCGAAGTTACCCTGAGCCGCGTTCGTCGCGAGCGCATGGGCCACATCGAACTGGCCGCGCCTGTTGCTCACATCTGGTTCCTGAAGTCGCTGCCGAGCCGTATCGCACTGCTGCTCGACATGGCGCTGAAGGATATCGAGCGCATCCTGTACTTCGAGAACTATGTCGTTCTCGATCCGGGCCTGACCCCGTTCACGCAGAACGAACTGCTGACTGAAGAGCAGTTCCTTGATGCGCAGGACGAATATGGCGCCGACACCTTCACTGCCAAGATCGGCGCTGAAGCGATCCGTGACATCCTGCTCAACCTCGATCTGGACAAGATCGCGGCCGACCTGCGCGTGGAAATTGCAGAGTCCACCACGGAACTTAAGCCCAAGAAGCTCGCAAAGCGCTTGAAGATCGTCGAGCAGTTCATCATTTCGGGCAACAAGCCTGAATGGATGATCATGACCGTCATTCCGGTCATTCCGCCCGAACTGCGCCCGCTGGTTCCGCTGGATGGTGGCCGTTTCGCTACGTCCGATCTCAACGACCTTTACCGTCGTGTGATCAACCGCAACAACCGCCTCAAGCGCCTGATCGAGCTGCGTGCGCCGGATATCATCATCCGCAACGAAAAGCGCATGCTGCAGGAAGCTGTTGATGCGCTGTTCGACAACGGTCGCCGTGGCCGCACCATCACTGGTGCCAACAAGCGTCCGCTCAAGTCGCTGTCCGACATGCTCAAGGGCAAGCAGGGCCGCTTCCGTCAGAACCTGCTCGGCAAGCGCGTCGACTATTCCGGTCGTTCGGTTATCACCGTGGGCCCGAACCTCAAGCTGCACCAGTGCGGTCTTCCCAAGAAGATGGCTCTGGAGCTGTTCAAGCCGTTCATCTACTCGCGTCTGGAGGCCAAGGGCTTCTCTTCGACGGTGAAGCAGGCCAAGAAGCTTGTTGAAAAAGAAAAGCCGGAAGTCTGGGACATCCTTGACGAAGTGATCCGTGAGCATCCGGTTCTCCTGAACCGCGCTCCGACCCTTCACCGTCTGGGTATTCAGGCGTTCGAGCCGATCCTCATCGAAGGCAAGGCGATCCGTCTGCATCCGCTCGTGTGCTCGGCCTTTAATGCCGACTTCGACGGTGACCAGATGGCCGTGCACGTTCCTCTGTCGCTCGAAGCGCAGTTGGAAGCACGCGTACTGATGATGTCGACCAACAACATCCTGCACCCTGCGAACGGCCAGCCGATCATCGTGCCATCGCAGGACATCGTGCTCGGCCTTTACTACCTCTCGCTGATGAATGACGGCGAGCCCGGTGAAGGCATGGCGTTCGCGTCCTATGCCGAGCTCGAGCATGCGATCGACAATGGCGTTGTGACCCTGCACACCAAGATCAAGGCTCGCGTTCCTGCCTGGGACGAGAATGGCAAGCAGACGACCGAGATCGTGGAAACGACCCCGGGCCGCATGTTGATCGGTCAGATTTTGCCGCTCAACCCGGCTGTGCCATTCGCGACCGCGAACCAGCTGATGACCAAGAAAATGATCTCCAAGATGATCGACACCGTGTATCGCGGTTGCGGTCAGAAGGAGACGGTCATTTTCTGTGACCGCGTCATGCAGCTTGGCTTCAAAAACGCTTGTGATGCGGGCATTTCGTTCGGCAAGGACGACATGGTTATTCCGGCGTCCAAGTACACGCTGGTGGACGAAACCCGTAAGCTGGTCGAAGAGTTCGAGCAGCAGTACAATGACGGCCTGATCACTCAGGGCGAAAAGTACAACAAGGTCGTCGACGCCTGGGCCAAGTGCGGTGACAAGGTCGCCGAAGAGATGATGGACGCGATCCGCAAGGTGCAGATCGACAAGGAGACCGGTCGTCAAAAGCCGATCAACTCCGTCTATATGATGTCTCACTCGGGTGCTCGTGGTTCGCCGGCACAGATGAAGCAGCTTGCTGGTATGCGCGGCCTGATGGCCAAGCCAGACGGCTCGATCATCGAAACGCCGATCACCGCGAACTTCAAGGAAGGCCTGAACGTGCTGGAGTACTTCAACTCCACTCACGGTGCCCGTAAGGGTCTGGCCGATACCGCTCTGAAGACCGCTAACTCGGGTTACCTGACCCGTCGTCTCGTCGACGTGGCTCAGGACGCGATCATCATCACCGAAGATTGCGGCACCGAACGTGGCCTCACCATGGAGCCGATCGTCGATGCGGGTCAGGTTGTGGCTTCGCTGGGCCAGCGCGTCCTCGGCCGCACCACGGCAGACGATGTGTTCCATCCGCTGACTGGCGACCTGATTGCTCCGAAGGGCATTCTGCTCGAAGAGAAGCATGTCGACATCATCGAGGAAGCGCGCATCCAGTCGATCCGCATCCGTTCGCCGCTGACCTGTGATCTGCGTCAGGGCTGCTGCGCGGCTTGCTACGGTCGTGACCTTGCTCGCGGTACGCCGGTCAATATCGGTGAAGCTGTCGGCGTTATCGCTGCACAGTCCATCGGTGAACCCGGCACCCAGCTCACCATGCGTACGTTCCACATTGGTGGCACGGCGCAGGTGGTCGACAGCTCGTTCCTCGAATCCGGCGCCGAAGGCAAGATCGAGATCCGCAATGCCAACCTCGCAACTGTCGAGGACGGCAAGCAGGTCGTCATGGCCCGCAACGTGGCTCTGGTTATCGTCGATGCCGAAGGCAAGGAGCGCGCCACTCACAAGGTGACCTATGGTTCCAAGCTGCTGGTAAAGGAAGGCGACAGCGTCCGTCGTGGTCAGCGTCTGGCTGAATGGGATCCGTACACCCGTCCGATCCTGGCCGAAGTTGAAGGCGAGGTTCTGTTCGAGGATCTGGTCGACGGTGCTTCCGTTGCGGAAAACACCGACGAGGCAACCGGCTTCACCAAGCGCGTGGTCATCGACTGGCGCGGCAACCAGCGTGGTGAGGGCCTCAAGCCCGCTCTCGCGATTGCCCGTGGTGGTGCCGTTGCCAAGGTGGATCGTGGTGGTGACGCCCGTTACCTGCTCTCCGTCGACGCGGTTATCGCCGTCGAGCCCGGTGAAAAGGTTGCTCCGGGCGACGTGCTCGCACGTATCCCGCTCGAAAGCGCCAAGACCAAGGACATCACCGGCGGTCTGCCGCGTGTGGCCGAACTGTTCGAAGCCCGTCGTCCGAAGGATCACGCCATCATCGCAGAGATCGATGGCACGATCCGCTTCGGTCGCGACTACAAGAACAAGCGTCGCGTCATCATCGAGCCGAACGAAGACGGTGCCGATCCGGTCGAGTACCTGATCCCGAAGGGCAAGCCCTTCCACCTTCAGGAAGGCGATGCCATCGAAAAGGGCGAATACATCCTGGACGGCAATCCCGCTCCGCATGACATCCTTGCCATCAAGGGCGTCGAGGAACTGGCACGCTATCTCGTCAACGAGATTCAGGAAGTGTACCGCCTGCAGGGCGTGTTGATTAACGACAAGCACATCGAAGTGATTGTTCGCCAGATGCTGCAGAAGGTCGAAATCGTGGATCCGGGTGAGTCTGGTCTGCTCAAGGACGAGCAGCTCGACAAGCTCGATTTCGATGAACTCAACGATGCTTTGGTGTCCGAAGGCAAGAAGCCGGCAACGGCCAATCCGGTACTGCTCGGCATCACCAAGGCATCGCTGCAGACCCGCTCGTTCATCTCGGCGGCTTCCTTCCAGGAAACCACCCGCGTGCTCACCGAAGCTGCCGTTTCCGGCAAGGCCGACCTTCTCGAAGGCCTCAAGGAAAACGTCATCGTTGGTCGCCTGATCCCGGCTGGTACGGGTGCAGGTCAGTCCAAGGCCAAGCAGATCGCCACCAAGCGCGACGACCTGATCCTGGACGAGCGCCGCCGTCAGGCAGAGACGGTGAAGATCGCCGCTCCTGCTGCCGAGTAAGGCAAGCTACATTGTCGAATTGGGGAAGGGGCCTTCGGGCCCCTTTCTTTTTGTCGGGCCGATGACACGAGCGACATGGCCTGTGCCGCCATACCTGCAAATCTTTGCATTGCCTCTTGACGACAAAATCCAGAAATGGAATGTTTGTTTCGTGATAAGTCTGAAATAGAACGAATAGGCTATTTCTGGCGATTGTTCACGAGGGAGGAAATCAATGAACATTCTTACCAAGGGTCTTGCGGCCCTGGCGCTTGCTGTTGCTGTCTTGCCGGCGACCGTGCTTCCGGCTGCTGCTGAGGGAGAGCGCTTTGTGCTGGTGTCGCACGCGCCGGACTCCGATAGCTGGTGGAACACCATCAAGAACGCCATCGCGCTGGCGGGCGAGCAGATGGATGTGACGGTTGAATACCGCAATCCACCGACGGGCGATCTTGCTGATATGGCCCGCATTATCGAGCAGGCGGCTGCGTCAAACCCGAACGGGATCATTGCCACCATTGCAGACTTTGACGTGCTCAAGGGGCCGCTGTCTGATGCCGTAGATCGAGGTATTCCAGTGATCACCATCAATTCGGGCACTATCGAGCAGTCCAAGGAAATCGGTGCGCTGCTGCATGTAGGTCAGCCAGAATATGACGCCGGTTTCGGTGCTGGCGAGAAGGCCAAGGCCGCTGGCGTGACCAGCTTCCTTTGCGTCAATCACTACATTACCAATCCGGCCTCGGTTGAGCGCTGCCAGGGCTTTGCCGATGCGCTCGGTGTCGATCTTGGCAACCAGATGATCGATGCAGGGCAGGACCCCGGCGAAATCCAGTCCAAGGTTGCGGCCTATCTCCAGACCAATCCAGACACCAATGGCATCCTGACCCTTGGGCCGACGTCGGCTCACCCGACTATTGCGGCACTCAATGCCAATGGCCAGGCCGGTGCTATCTTCTTCGGCACATTCGATCTCTCCAGCGAAATCGCGGCGGCTGTGAAGGATGGCACGATCAACTTCGCCATTGATCAGCAGCCGTTCCTGCAGGGTTATCTGCCGGTCGTCGTGCTGACCAATCTGGCGCGCTATGGCGTGGTGCCGGGCAATTCGATCAATTCGGGTCCGGGCTTCATCACCAAGGATAATATAGCTTTGGTCGAGCAATATGCCGGTCAGTATCGCTGATCGACCTCCCGTCCGGGGCCGCCATAGCGGCCCCGGATGCTTTGACGGGCGCCAGGCGCCTTCCGCATTTCGGAGACATTGAGATGGTTGACCAGCCTTCGGGCGCGCCGGTCGCCGATGAACGTGTTCAACGGCAATCGGCCCTGCGCCGTGCTTTCGTTCGCCCTGAATTGGGCGCCATGGCCGGTACGGTCCTGGTATTTATCTATTTCGCCATCGTTGCTGGCGGCACCGGCATGTTTGCTGCCGATGGGATCATGAACTGGGGCGTGGTTTCCGCGCAGTTCGCGATCATCGCGGTCGGCGCTTGCCTGTTGATGATTGCGGGCGAGTTCGACCTTTCTGTCGGCTCGATGATTGGCTTTGCGGGCATCGTCATCGCCCTGCTCAGCGTGCATCTCGGCTGGCCGATGTGGGCCGCTATCATCGCGGCCTTCGTTGTCGCTATGCTGATCGGTGCCGCAAACGGCTATCTCGTTATCAAGACCGGCCTGCCATCCTTCATCGTAACGTTGGCCTCTCTCTACATTCTACGCGGCCTTACCATCTATCTTTCAATCTCGACGACGCGTCAGACCATTATCGGCGGCGTGCGCGAAGCGGCCCAGGGTGACTGGCTTGCGGCACTGTTCGGCGGCAAGGTTTTCGGGTTCTTCTTTTACTGGCTCGCCGATATGGGTTGGATCGCGACCTTTCAGGCGGGCAACAGGGCAGGGCAACCGGTCGTAGATGGTATTCCCATGCTGATGATCTGGGCCGTCGCGCTGATCATCTTCGCACATGTGCTGCTGACGCGCACCCGTTTCGGCAACTGGATTTATGCCGCTGGCGGGGACGCAAAAGCAGCACGCTATGTCGGCGTGCCGGTGGACCGCGTGAAGATCGCGATGTTCGTGTTCTCGGCCTTTTGCGCAACCATCTTTGCAGCATGTCAGGTGATGGAGTTTGGCTCTGCCGCCGCCGACCGGGGGTTGCTCAAGGAATTTGAAGCCATCATCGCCGTGGTGATCGGCGGGGCTTTGCTTACGGGTGGTTATGGCTCGGTGATCGGCGCCGCCCTCGGCGCACTGATCTTTGGCGTGGTGCAACAGGGCTTGTTCTTTGCCGGGGTGGAAAGCTCGCTGTTCCGCGTTTTCCTCGGCGTCATCCTGCTGCTCGCCGTTATCCTCAATACCTATATCCGCCGCCTGATGACAGGGGAGCGCTGAGCCATGGCTGACACACCTCTTATCGAACTTATCGACATCAAGAAGCAGTTCGGGCCGGTCATTGCACTCAATGGCGTCTCGGTTTCGGTCATGCCGGGCGAATGCCACTGCCTCCTCGGTGACAATGGCGCGGGCAAATCGACCTTCATCAAGACCATGGCCGGCGTGCACAAGCCGACCTCTGGCGAAATCCGCATGGATGGGCAGGTGATGAACTTCGCCAATCCGCGTGAAGCGATGACGGCCGGGGTGGCAACGGTCTATCAGGACCTTGCCATGATCCCGCTCATGTCGGTGACGCGCAATTTCTGGATGGGACGTGAACCGCGCCGGGGCTGGGGGCCCTTCCAGTTTTTGGATATGGATCGCGCCAATCAGATCACGCTTGAGGAAATGCGCCGCATGGGCATTAGCCTGCGCGAACCTGACCAGGCGGTCGGGACGCTTTCGGGCGGTGAGCGGCAGACGGTAGCTATTGCCCGCGCCGTCTATTTCGGCGCCAAGGTTCTAATTCTGGATGAGCCCACCTCGGCGCTCGGCGTGCGGCAGACCGCCAATGTGCTCGCCACAATTGATCGAGTCCGCAAGACTGGTGTCGGGATTGTATTCATTACCCACAATGTCCGGCACGCGATGGCTGTCGGCGATCGATTTACTGTTCTTAATCGTGGCAAGACCCTTGGCACGGCAAAGAAGGGTGAACTCAAGCCGGAAGAATTGCAGGATATGATGGCCGGCGGCGCAGAACTGGCTGAACTCAGCACATCTCTTGGTGGTACTGTCTAGGAATAGAGATATGTCGAACACAATCGGCGTTGGCCTTATCGGCACCGGATATATGGGCAAGTGCCATGCTCTCGCGTGGAACTCGGTCAAGGCCGTCTTTGGTGATGGCCCAAAGCCGCGGCTCGTTCATCTGGCCGAAGCCAGTGCTGAACTGGCGCAGCACCGGGCAGGGGAGTTCGGCTTTGAGCGCTTCACCGGCGATTGGCGAGAGCTGATTGCGGACTCAGCGGTCGATGTCGTGTCCGTCACCACGCCGAATGCCTTTCATGCCGAGATGGCCATCGCGGCGCTCGAGGCTGGCAAACATGTCTGGTGCGAGAAGCCCATGGCCGTTGGCTTTGCCGAGGCGGAGCGCATGGCCGCCGCTGCCCGCGCGAGCGGAAGGATTGCGGTTCTGGGATATAATTACATCCAGAACCCGATGGTTCGGCAGATTGGCGATCTGATCGCCGATGGGGTCATTGGTAAGGTCAATCACGTCCGTGTCGAAATGGATGAGGACTTTATGGCTGATCCCGAGGCACTCTTCTACTGGAAGAGCGAAGCCAGTTCTGGCTACGGCGCGCTGGACGACTTTGCGGTTCACCCGCTCAGTCTGTTGCAAACCCTCTTCGGCAATCCCACGCGAGTCTTTGCGCATCAGGCCAGGCCCTATGCTGACCGGTTGACGACAGATGGCGGTCGCCGCGCCGTCGAAACCTTCGATATTGCCAATGTGCTGTTCGAGATCGGCTCAATCAGCGGTATTCTTGCCGTCAATCGTTCCTCATGGGGCCGAAAGGGACGGATTGCGCTACAGATATTTGGCTCTGCAGGCAGTATTATCTATGATCAGGAGCGCATGAACGAGTTGCAGATCTACCGCGCCTCAGGACCTGCCGAGGCACAGGGCTATTCAACGATTCTCGCCGCGCCAGCTCACAAGCCCTATGATCGCTTCATACCCGCGCCCGGCCATGGTCTGGGGTTCAATGATCTCAAGATCATCGAGTGTCACGAGTTGCTGCAAGCTATTTCGGGTGAACAAGCCCGTGTCATCGACTTCACCGCCGGGCTTGAAATCGAGCGCGCGGTTCACGCCATGGCGCGTAGCCACACCGAGCAACGCTGGATTGATCTGGATTAGGGCAGGGGCGCAGACCTGTCTCATTATGAATCATTGCTGGACGGATTTCATTAACTCCGTCCAGTCGCCAAATTTATGCCATCCGCAGTCGAACCGACCGGAATGCATGGCTCTCCCTCGGTTTTTTCAAGAAAGAATCCTTGACGGGGCGAGTCATCGGCTCTAAACAGCGCCTACCTTAGCGGTCGGTCGTGATTGTCACACCGGGTCCCTGCCACCTAGCGCGGGAATCCAGGACGATCAAACACACTGTCGGGTGACTAGACGAAGTAAATCCTTGTGCGCATGACTGCTGCCTCTTTTGGCTTGTGGTCCGCTGCAATTGGGGCGCTGCCGAATCCTTGATGGTTTCGGGTAAGCGCCGCTTTGGTTTGCTTGTGTAGACCGTATTAATTTGGACCAATGGAATAGAGCGCAATGCCCACCATTAATCAGCTGATCCGCAAGCCACGCGCCAGCAAGCCAAAGCGGAACAAAGTTCCGGCCATGGAAGCGAACCCGCAGAAGCGCGGCGTATGCTCCCGTGTGTACACGACGACCCCGAAGAAGCCGAACTCGGCTCTGCGTAAGGTGGCCAAGGTTCGCCTGACCAACCAGCGCGAAGTGATTTCGTACATCCCGGGCGAAGGTCACAACCTTCAGGAGCACTCTGTTGTGCTCATCCGCGGCGGCCGCGTGCGCGACTTGCCGGGTGTTCGCTATCACGTGCTCCGTGGTGTGCTCGACACGCAGAGCGTGAAGGACCGTAAGCAACGCCGTTCGAAGTACGGCGCGAAGCGTCCGAAGTAAGGAGATCGAGATATGTCCCGTCGTCACCGCGCAGAAAAACGCGACGTTATCCCGGACGCCAAGTACGGCGATCTGGTCCTTACCAAGTTCATGAATTCGCTCATGAAGGACGGCAAGAAGTCGGCTGCTGAGTCGATCGTCTATGGTGCTTTCGACATTGTCGAGACCAAGACCAAGCAAGATCCAATCACCGTCTTCCACGGTGCCCTGGAAAACATCCGCCCGGCTGTTGAAGTTCGTTCGCGCCGCGTTGGTGGTGCAACCTACCAGGTGCCGGTTGAAGTCCGTGCTGACCGTCAGCAGGCTCTGGCCATTCGCTGGCTCATCGAATCCGCCCGCAAGCGCGGCGAGAACACCATGCGTGAACGCCTGTCCGGCGAGCTCATGGATGCGATGAACGGTCGCGGTCAGGCAGTCAAGAAGCGCGAAGATACGCACCGTATGGCTGATGCCAACCGTGCCTTCTCGCACTACCGCTGGTAGTAGGAGCGCCCCATGGCACGCGAATACCCTATTAATCTGTATCGTAATTTCGGCATCATGGCTCACATCGATGCTGGTAAGACCACGACCACAGAACGCATTCTCTACTACACCGGCAAGTCCCATAAGATCGGCGAAGTCCATGACGGCGCTGCGACCATGGACTGGATGGAGCAGGAGCAGGAACGCGGTATCACCATCACTTCGGCTGCGACGACCACGTTCTGGAAGTCCCGCGAAGGTGTGATGCACCGTTTCAACATCATCGACACCCCCGGCCACGTTGACTTCACCATTGAAGTCGAGCGTTCGCTGCGCGTGCTCGACGGTGCCGTTGCCCTGCTCGATGCCAATGCTGGTGTTGAGCCGCAGACGGAAACCGTCTGGCGTCAGGCTGACAAGTACCACGTTCCGCGTCTCATCTTCGTCAACAAGATGGACAAGATCGGCGCCGACTTCTACCGCTGCGTGGAAATGGTCGGCTCGCGTCTGGGCGCTAAGGGTGTCCCGGTCCAGCTGCCGATTGGCGCTGAGAACGAGTTCAAGGGTATTGTTGACCTGATCGAGATGAATGCTCTGGTCTGGCGCAACGAAGAGCTTGGCGCTCAGTGGGATGTCGTTGAGATCCCCGCCGATCTCAAGGAAAAGGCCGAGCAGTATCGCGAAGCCATGATCGAAGCAGCCGTCGAAATGGACGATGCTGCAATGGAAGCCTATCTCGAAGGCGAACTGCCGAACAACGACACCATTCGTCGTCTGCTCCGCAAGGGCGTCATCGAGACCAAGTTCTTCCTGATCTTTGCTGGTTCGGCGTTCAAGAACAAGGGCGTGCAGCCCCTGCTCAACGGCGTTATCGACTTCCTGCCGTCGCCCATCGACGTTCCTGCTATCCAGGGTATCGATGCCAAGACGGAAGAGCCAATCGAGCGTCATGCAGACGACAACGAACCGCTTTCGATGCTGGCATTCAAGATCGCCAACGACCCGCACATGGGCTCGCTGACCTTCTGCCGCATCTATTCGGGTCACCTCGAAGCCGGCGTCAGCCTGGAAAACACCGTGAAGGGCAAGCGCGAACGCGTTGGCCGCATGTTCCAGATGCACGCCAATAGCCGCGAGCAGATCACCGAAGCTTTTGCTGGTGATATCGTTGCTATCGTTGGTCTCAAGGATACCACCACCGGTGATACCCTGGCTCCGTCCAACTCGCAGGTTATCCTTGAGCGCATGATCTTCCCGGATCCGGTTATCGACATTTCCGTCGAGCCAAAGTCCAAGGCCGACCAGGAAAAGATGGGCCTTGCCCTCAATCGCCTGGCTGCTGAAGATCCGTCCTTCCGCGTCAAGACCGACGAAGAATCCGGCCAGACCATTATTTCTGGCATGGGCGAGCTTCACCTCGACATTCTCGTCGACCGTATGAAGCGCGAATTCAAGGTTGAGGCCAATATCGGTCAGCCGCAGGTGGCGTATCGTGAAACGATCACCCGCAAGACCGACAAGGACTACACCCACAAGAAGCAGTCCGGTGGTTCGGGTCAGTTTGCCCGTATCAAGATCACGGTCGAGCCGGGTGAAGTTGGCAAGGGTCTGCAGTTCGTCAACGCCATCGTTGGTGGCGCTGTGCCGAAGGAATACATCCCCGGCGTCAGCAAGGGTATCGAATCGGTCATGGGCGCAGGCCCGCTGATCGGCTTCCCGGTTGTGGACGTTAAGGTAACTCTTACCGATGGCGCTTATCACGACGTTGACTCGTCTGTTCTGGCCTTCGAAATCGCAGGTCGCGCTGGCTTCCGTGAAGCTCTTCGTGAAGCGGGTCCGAAGATCCTCGAACCGATCATGAAGGTTGAAGTTGTCACGCCGGAAGATTACATGGGCGACGTCATCGGCGACCTCAACTCGCGTCGTGGCCAGATCCAGGGCACTGAAAGCCGTGGTGTGGTCCAGGTCGTGAATGCGTTCGTGCCGCTTGCAAACATGTTCGGGTATGTGAACTCGCTGCGCTCCATGAGCCAGGGTCGTGCACAGTACACCATGGTGTTCGATCACTACGAACAGGTTCCGCAGGCTGTCGCCGACGAAGTTCAGGCCAAATACGCCTAACAACAGCGCAAGCTACTAAACTCAACACTAAGTCGGCGATTGCGCTGACGAATTTGGAGAAAAGCGATGGCAAAGGAAAAGTTTTCCCGCTCCAAGCCGCACTGCAACATTGGCACCATCGGTCACGTTGACCATGGTAAGACCTCGCTGACCGCAGCGATCACCAAGGTTCTCGCTGAGACCGGTGGCGCAGCGTTCAAGGACTACGCCTCGATCGACAGCGCGCCTGAAGAAAAGGCACGCGGCATCACCATCAACACCTCGCACGTTGAGTACGAGACGGCTAACCGTCACTACGCACACGTCGATTGCCCGGGCCACGCCGACTATGTGAAGAACATGATCACCGGTGCTGCCCAGATGGACGGCGCGATCCTGGTCGTGTCCGCTGCTGACGGCCCGATGCCCCAGACCCGTGAGCACATCCTGCTCGCTCGTCAGGTTGGCGTGCCGGCTCTGGTCGTGTTCCTGAACAAGTGCGACATGGTCGACGATCCGGAGCTGCTCGAACTCGTTGAGATGGAAGTGCGCGAGCTTCTTTCGTCCTACGAATTCCCCGGCGACGATATCCCGGTCATCAAGGGTTCGGCTCTTGCCGCTCTCGAAGACAGCAACAAGGAACTCGGCCACGACGCCGTTCTCAAGCTGATGGAAGCCGTTGACGCTTACATCCCGCAGCCAGAACGTCCCGTTGATCAGCCCTTCCTGCTCCCGATCGAAGACGTGTTCTCGATCTCGGGTCGTGGTACCGTGGTGACCGGTCGCGTTGAGCGCGGCATCATCAAGGTTGGTGAAGAAGTCGAAATCGTCGGCATCAAGGCAACCCAGAAGACCACCGTTACCGGCGTCGAAATGTTCCGCAAGCTGCTCGACTCCGGTCAGGCTGGCGACAACGTTGGTGCTCTGATCCGTGGTATCGACCGCACTCAGGTCGAGCGCGGCCAGGTTCTCTGCAAGCCCGGTTCCGTGACCCCGCACACCGACTTCACGGCTGAGGTCTATATCCTCACCAAGGAAGAAGGCGGTCGTCACACTCCGTTCTTCGGCAACTACCGTCCTCAGTTCTACTTCCGTACGACTGACGTGACCGGTATCGTGACCCTGCCGGAAGGCACCGAGATGGTGATGCCGGGCGACAACCTGAACATCAACGTTCAGCTGATCGTTCCGATCGCCATGGAAGAGAAGCTCCGCTTCGCTATCCGTGAAGGTGGCCGTACTGTTGGTTCGGGCGTCGTTGCCACGATCCTGAAGTAAGTCTATTAGGACATTCGCGGCGCGCGATTCAGCGCGCCGCGTTCTTTTTCCGTCAGGATTTGAGAAGATGAACGGTCAGAATATCCGCATCCGCCTTAAGGCGTTTGACCACCGCGTGCTCGATACGTCGACCCGCGAGATCGTCAACACTGCAAAGCGCACGGGTGCTCAGGTTCGCGGTCCGATTCCGCTGCCGACCCGCATCGACAAGTTCACCGTCAACCGCTCGCCGCACATCGACAAGAAGGCGCGTGAGCAGTTTGAGATCCGGACCCACAAGCGTCTGCTTGACATTGTGGACCCGACCCCTCAGACGGTCGATGCACTGATGAAGCTCGATCTCGCCGCCGGCGTCGACGTCGAAATCAAGCTCTAAAGAATACGACAATAAGTTTCCGCGCCTGCCGCAAAAAGGGTCCTCTGAAACCATGACCCGGCAGAGCGCCAACAAGAAGGTAAAACCGATGCGTTCTGGATTGATCGCACAGAAGCTGGGGATGACCCGCATCTTCGCAGAGGACGGCTCGCACGTCCCCGTGACGGTGCTCAGCCTGGAGAATTGCCAGGTTGTTGGTCAGCGTACCGTCGAGAAGGACGGCTACGTGGCCCTGCAGCTTGGCGCTGGCCAGGCTAAGGCTAAGAACATCTCCAAGGCCGAGCGTGGGCAGTATGCCGTCGCCAAGGTCGAGCCCAAGCGTCACGTGGCCGAGTTCCGCGTGGATGCCGACAGCCTCATCGAGGTTGGCGCAACGTTCAAGGCTGACCATTTCGCTGAAGGCCAGCTGGTCGACGTGACCGGAACCTCCATCGGTAAGGGTTTTGCCGGCGGTATGAAGCGCTGGAACTTTGGTGGTCTGCGCGCCTCGCACGGTGTGTCCGTGTCGCACCGCTCCATCGGTTCGACCGGTGGCCGTCAGGATCCGGGCAAGACCTTCAAGAACAAGAAGATGCCGGGCCATATGGGTGATCGCCGTATCACCACGCAGAACGTCAAGGTCGTCAAGACCGACGTGGAGCGTGGCCTGATTCTGATCCAGGGTTCGGTTCCGGGCGCCAAGGGTGCCTGGATCATGATCAAGGACGCCGTCAAGAAGCCGGCTCCCGCGAACGCAGCCTTCCCGGGCTCGTTCGAGGCCGCTGCTGCGGGAGAAGCGAAGTAAATGGAACTCAAGGTAACCACACTCGACGGTAAGTCCGCCGGTACGGTCGATCTCAAGGACGATCTGTTCGGCCTCGAAGTCCGTCAGGACATCCTGCACCGCATGGTTCGCTACCAGCAGCTCAAGGCAATGGCTGGCACGCATGACGTGAAGAACCGGTCGGAAGGCGCTGCAACGGGCAAGAAGTTCGTGAAGCAGAAGGGTTCGGGCGGCGCTCGCCATGGCGATCGCAAGGCTCCCCAGTTCCGTGGCGGTGGCCGTGCATTCGGTCCGACTCCACGTAGCCATGCTATCGATCTGCCCAAGAAGGTTCGCGCTCTTGCTCTTAAGCATGCGCTTTCGTCCAAGGCCAAGGCTGGCTCGCTGATCGTCATCGACAGCGTTGCTCAGAAGGAAGCCAAGACGGCTGCTCTGCGTACGACTTTCGGCAAGCTGGAATGGGCAAACGCCCTGATCATCGACGGTGCAGCTGTCGACCAGAACTTTGCTCTGGCCGCACGCAATATCCCGAATATCGACGTGCTGCCGGTGCAGGGGATCAACGTTGTGTCGATCCTGAAGCGTGACAAGCTCGTCCTCACCAAGGCAGCGCTCGAAGCGCTCGAAGCGAGGTTCGCATGAACAAGCTTGCTGCTTACGACATCATCCGTAGCCCCGTCGTGACGGAAAAGTCGACCATGGCGTCTGAGTACAGCCAGGTTGTTTTCGACGTCGCTATCGACGCCAACAAGACTGAGATCAAGGCCGCTGTCGAGCAGCTCTTCTCGGTCAAGGTCAAGGCAGTGAACACCCTGGTCCGCAAGGGCAAGGTGAAGCGCTTCCGCGGTCGCGTTGGTACTCGTAATGACGTCAAGAAGGCTATCGTAACCCTGGTCGATGGTCAGTCGATCGACATTTCGACCGGCCTCTAAGGGACGAGAGACAGACAAATGGCTCTAAAGACTTACAATCCCACCTCCGAAGGCCGTCGTACCCTCATTACGACTGACCGTTCGGAATTGTGGAAGGGCAAGCCGGTCAAGACCCTGACCGAAGGCTTGAGCAAAACCGGTGGCCGTAACAATCACGGTCGCATCACCGCCTTCCATCGCGGTGGTGGTCACAAGCGCTCGTACCGTCTGGTCGATTTCAAGCGCGTGAAGTTCGATGTTGTCGGGACCGTAGAACGTCTCGAATACGATCCGAACCGCACGGCCTGGATCGCTCTGATCAAGTACGCCGATGGCGAACTGGCCTATATCGTTGCTCCGCAGCGTCTGGCTGCTGGCGACAAGGTCATCTCGTCGCTGAACGGTGCTGACGTGAAGCCGGGCAATGCAATGCCGCTGGAACGCATGCCTGTTGGTACCATCGTGCACAACATCGAGCTGAAGCCCCGTAAGGGTGGTCAGGTCGCTCGTTCTGCCGGTACCTACGCTCAGTATGTTGGCCGTGACTCCGGTTGGGCCATTCTGCGCCTCAACTCGGGTGAACAGCGCCGCGTGCATGGTTCGTGCCTCGCCACCGTTGGTGCCGTGTCCAACCAGGATCACGCCAACACCTCGCTCGGTAAGGCTGGTCGTAACCGTTGGCTCGGTCGTAAGCCGGTCAACCGTGGTGTGACCATGAACCCGGTCGACCACCCGCATGGTGGTGGTGAAGGCCGTACCTCTGGTGGCCGTCATCCGGTTTCGCCGTGGGGCAAGCCCACCAAGGGCAAGCGTACGCGCAGCAACAAGGCTACGGACCAGTTTATCGTTCGCAGCCGTCACGTGAAGAAGGGCAGGTAAGACATGACCCGTTCGATTTGGAAGGGGCCGTTCGTCGACGGCTATCTGCTCAAGAAGGCCGAGAAGGCCCAGACCTCTGGCCGCAACGATGTGGTCAAGATCTGGTCGCGTCGCTCGACCATCCTGCCGCAGTTTGTCGGCATCACGTTCGGCGTGCACAACGGCCAGAAGCATGTTCCGGTGAACGTCACCGAAGACATGATCGGTCACAAGTTTGGCGAGTTCGCCCCCACCCGTACCTATTACGGGCATGCGGCCGACAAGAAGGCCAAGAGGAAGTAAGATGAGCAAGCCTAAGACTGAGCGCGCTCTCAAGGATAACGAGGCAAAGGCTGTCCTGCGCATGCTGCGCATCAGCCCTCAGAAGCTGAACCTCGTCGCGCAGTTGATCCGTGGCAAGAAGGTTGAGAAGGCTCTGGCCGATCTCGAATTCAGCCACAAGCGCATCTCCGGCCAGGTGAAGAAGGTTCTCGAGAGCGCCATCGCCAATGCCGAGAACAACCATGGCCTGGACACCGACGCCCTCGTCGTTGCCGAAGCCTTCGTTGGCAATTCGCTGGTCATGAAGCGTTTCATGGCTCGTGGCCGCGGTAAGTCGGCACGTGTTGAGAAGCCATTCTCGCACCTGACGATCATCGTTCGTCAAGTTGAGGAGGCCGCATAATGGGTCAGAAGATCAATCCGATTGGCTTCCGCCTCGGCATCAACCGTACCTGGGACAGCCGCTGGTTCGCCAACAAGGGTGAATATGGCACGCTCCTGCAGGAAGACCTGAAGATCCGTACGGCTCTGATGGAAGACCTCAAGGCTGCTGCGGTTTCCAAGATCGTCATCGAGCGTCCGCACCGCAAGTGCCGCGTGTCGATCCACACTGCTCGTCCGGGCATTGTGATCGGCAAGAAGGGCGCTGACATCGACAAGATCCGCGCCAAGGTGAAGAAGTTCACTGACAGCGAAGTGCACATCAACATCGTTGAAGTGCGCAAGCCGGAAACCGATGCAACGCTGGTTGCCCAGGGCATTGCCCAGCAGCTGGAACGCCGTGTGGCATTCCGTCGCGCCATGAAGCGTGCTGTGCAGACCGCGATCCGTATGGGCGCCGGTGGCATCCGCGTGAACGTTGGTGGCCGTCTCGGTGGTGCCGACATTGCTCGTACCGAATGGTACCGCGAAGGTCGCGTGCCGCTTCACACCCTGCGTGCCGATATCGACTACGGTACTGCCGAAGCCGAAACCACTTACGGCATCATCGGTATCAAGGTCTGGATCTTCAAGGGCGAAGTCCTT
>Ga0160502_100423_pt1 | contig 30909 bp, 31 predicted proteins | sample DIDnMG_14_FD_108237 | JGI IMG/M metagenome (GOLD analysis project Ga0160502, IMG submission 108237) | Enriched soil microbial communities from UW Madison campus, WI, USA - DID2933_E24_Xylan MG | ecosystem: Environmental > Terrestrial > Soil > Unclassified | place: USA: Madison, Wisconsin... | reverse complement strand
GGACTATGAAAGGGAAATCACTCGTAAATACATATTTTTCGCGTTAATTTTGAGCTTTAAACTAATTTCCGAAAACGATTTAGTTGATAATAGATTTGGTGAATATTTGAATATTTCACAAAATAATGTGGTTTTTTATGATTTTATGTATAAAAATGTCAAAATAAATTATGATGGTATCGAAATTATTACGAATTTTGTCGCTCAATACAAAGAAGAATTAATCGAAAATAAGATTCATTTTAACGCTTACATAGTTGAAGTAGGCGAGTTGGAAAATTATTTTGGTCATTATGAATACGACGCAAAAGGTGCAGAATATTCGGACGATTTCCAAAATTTTCCAAAAACGGGTCAGAAAGCAAATTTTTATTTAAATAAAAATGTTAAATTTGTTAACGGATTAATAAAAAGTTAATTTTTATGTGAATTTGTTGTTTTTTATATATAATTTTATACTTTGTAATAGCAATTAGTAATATTAATTAAACAATTATGAGTAAATTTCGTTTAGATGAAGTAGATCACCAGATTTTAGATATGTTAATAGACAATACGAGAGTTCCGTTTACTGACATTGCAAAAAAACTATTGATATCTGCTGGTACAGTACACGTTAGAGTAAAAAAGATGGAGGATGCCGGTATTATCATGGGATCTTCATTAGCCTTAGATTACGATAAATTAGGTTATTCATTTATTGCTTATGTTGGGGTTTTCCTTAATAATACATCTCAAACTAAATTTGTATTAGAAAGAATCAATCAAATTCCATTCGTAACTGTAGCTTCTGTTACTACAGGAAAATTCAACATCTTTTGCAAAATTAGAGCAAAAGATACTAAACACGCGAAAGAAGTTATCTTCATGATCGACGATATTGAAGGTGTTTACAGAACAGAAACAATGATCTCATTAGAGGAAAGTATTAACGATAAGAAGCGTTTGATGCATACTATTTTCAAAAATATGTAAGAACTTTTCTTGAATGCTATATTAAAATATAACCTCAAGTTTATTCTTGGGGTTTTTTTATGACCAATTAACCAACCAACTATAACACGATTTTATGTATACGTTGCCAAAAATTGAACGTTTTAATCAAGACGTTCTTTCAAAATATCACATTTATAATAGTGTTTTCATAACATTGCCTTTTGATTCTATAGATAATACAGGAGTTTTACTTCCTTTATTTACAGAAACTTGCGAAACAGGCTTTAAAAAACAGGAAACACCAAAAGAAATTGTTGATTTTTTCTCAAATAAATTTTTAAATAATACTTCTGAAGCAGAAAAAATCGACCTTATGTTTCGATTTATTCAATATATAGAACGCCAAATCGTATTATTTGACGCTATTGAAGATGCTGCTTTTCCAGAAGTTAATAACATGGAAGGACGCGGATCTTTAAGAGATATCAAGGAAAAATCTGATGCTAAAGAAAAAGATGACGAATTAAGTGAATTTCTAGAAAACTTCAATGTTCGTACAGTTTTAACAGCGCATCCAACTCAATTTTATCCTGGACCTGTATTAGGTATTATAAATGATTTGACAGAAGCTATTCGTCAAAACAATCTACTTCAGATTAAACAATTACTGGCTCAATTAGGAAAAACCCCTTTCATTCAGAAAGAGAAACCAAATCCTTATGATGAAGCGGTGAGTTTGATTTGGTACTTAGAAAATGTATTTTATGCTACAGCTGGAGAAATTGTACATTATCTTCAAAAAAATATTTTAGAAGGAAATCCAATTCAGAATCAATTGATTAAATTAGGTTTCTGGCCTGGAGGTGACCGTGACGGTAATCCTTTTGTAACTACAGATATTACTCTTAAAGTTGCGGACCGTTTACGTACTTCAATTTTGAAATGTTATTACGTAGAAATGAGAAATCTAAAACGTAAGTTAACTTTCTCAGGTGTAGACACTTTAGTAGCTGAACTTGAAAATAAACTTTACCGTTCTGTATTTTATTCTAAAGGTGATATTTTCATCACTTTAGAGGAATTATTGACGCAGTTAAATAAAATCCGAACTATAATTATTGAAAAACATCAGTCTTTATACTTGGATGAATTGGAAGCTTTTTTAGTAAAAATCAACCTATTCGGATTCCATTTTGCAACTTTAGATATTCGTCAAAACAGTAAAATTCATAATGCAGTTTTCAAAGATGTTGTGAATTATTATTTGAATTCTGGTTCAGATGTTTTTCCAAAGAATTATTTCGAATTAACAGAAAATCAAAAAATTGATGTTTTATCGAAAGTAAAAGGGAATTTAAACCCGAGTGATTTCGAAAATGAAATTACAAGATATACTTTAGAATCAATTCAAGCGATTAAAACCATTCAGCAAAACAATGGTGAAGAAGGTGCTAATCGTTATATTATTAGTAATAACGAAAGTGCATTGAACGTGATGGAAACTTTTGCAATGATTCGTTTGAATAATTGGGAAAATCCAACGGTTGATATTATTCCGCTTTTTGAATCTGTAGATGATTTACAAAATGCTCATTCTATTATGGAGCAATTGTATACAAATCCAGAATATTCTAAGCATTTGAAAGCAAGAGGAAACAAACAGACAATTATGCTTGGTTTCTCTGACGGAACTAAAGACGGCGGATATTTAATGGCTAACTGGAGTATTTATCAAGCTAAAATTTCGTTGACTAAAATTTCTAGAGAATATGGAATTAAAGCGATTTTCTTTGATGGACGTGGTGGACCTCCTGCTCGTGGCGGTGGAAAAACACATAAATTCTATGCTTCTTTAGGTCCAAAAATTGAAAACAATGAGATTCAGATAACTGTTCAAGGTCAGACTATTAGCTCTAATTTTGGAACTTTAGACTCTTGTCGTTATAATATTGAAAACTTATTGAGTGCTGGTGTTACAAATCAAGTATTTAGTAAAGAGAAAAATGAATTGACAGCAGATGAAACTCAAATCTTAACGGATTTAGCGAATTTAGGTTATGAGAAATACTTAAGCTTCAAAAATCATCCAAAGTTTATTCCGTACTTAGAAAAAATGAGTACGCTGAAATATTACTCAAAAACTAACATTGGAAGCCGACCTTCAAAAAGAAGCAAATCAGAATCTTTAGATTTTGCTGATTTAAGAGCAATTCCATTCGTTGGTTCATGGAGCCAGTTAAAACAAAACGTTCCAGGTTTCTTTGGAGTAGGATCAGCTTTGAAACATTTTGAAGAAACAGGACAATGGGATAAAGTAAGTAATTTGTATCACAATTCTTTGTTTTTCAAGACTTTACTAGAAAACAGTATGATGTCATTAGCTAAATCATTCTTGCCATTGACGGCTTATATGAGAAAAGATCCTGAGTTTGGTGAATTCTGGCAGATTATTTATGACGAGTTTTCAGAAACAAAACGTCTTTTATTAAAAATCGCTGATCACAAAACTTTAATGGAAAATTATCCAGATGGTATTGCTTCGATCCAGATTAGAGAACGTATAGTTTTACCTTTGTTGACTATTCAGCAATATGCATTATTGAGAATCAACGAGTTGAACAAAGAGGAAACTCCAGACGAAGAATTAGTGAAAGTGTACGAGAAAATCGTAACAAGATCTTTATTTGGAAATACGAATGCAAGTAGAAATTCAGCTTAAAAAATAATAAAAATGAGAGCAGTAGAATTATTAGATAATGAATATTCAGGTCACTTTGGCACTTACATCAAAGCAGCTGGTGATGGAATTTTGATTGAAGATTTGGAAATTTCGCTTCATGAATTCATTCGATTTGTTCAAAATATTCCGATGGATAAATTTGATTATCGTTATGCAGAAGGGAAGTGGACAATCAAAGATATTATTCAACACGTAATAGATACTGAGAGAATTTTTGCATATCGTGCTTTGCGTTTTTCAAGAAACGATAAAACACCTTTGCCAAGTTTTGAAGAAAATGATTATGCTGATAATACAGATTCAAACAGTAGAAGTATTCAAGATTTACTTACTGAATTTTCTGCTGTAAGACATTCAACTTTATTATTTTATAAAAGCTTATCTCAAGAACAACTTAAGCTTATTGGAACTGCTTCAAATAATCCAATTTCAGTTCGCGCTTTAGGTTTTGTTATGATTGGACATCAAAAACATCATCAGAAAGTTTTTGAAGAAAGATATTTGTAAAAGCTTATATTTTTAAACATAAATAAACCCGACAGATTTTTAAAAACTGTCGGGTTTATTATTTTGACTAAATCCTGTAATTAATGAGAGGGAGAAAATGATAAACTATTTTAAATCAAGTTTTTTTAATCTCGAAGTAATTGCTCCATCATTTCTTCCTAATAAATCAGCAATTTCTTTTACACTTTTCCCTTCATTAAAAAGTTTTGCTAGTTTTATGTCTTCTTCTGTATTCCATTTTTTATAAGCTTCACGATGAACTAAACGAATTTCATCAACAGAGTATGCTTTCTCTTTTGTTAAATTATTTCCTTTTCTCTCCAAAAATGCCAAACCAAACCTAATTTTATCATAAGACATTTTTTCTTCAAAATAATCAAAGTAAGGTCTTAACGCATTTGGATTTTCTAATTCTTTATGAGCTTTTTCAATTTGAAGAATTTCATCATCAGAAACAAATTGACTTAAATCTAAATCATGGCCGTCAACGTATAATTTAGCTAAATGCGAAATAATTGTTGTTGGACTCAAATCTCGCTGTTCTGCTATTTCTTCAACTGAAACTCCATTTTGAAATAATTCCAGCGTTTTTTTATAAGTATTGTCTTTTTTCTCTTTTTTGACAACTGATTTATTTCGTTGGAATTCAATAATAGCTTTAATAAATTCAGAGCCATATTTTTCTAATTTAGCTTTACCAACACCTTCAACTGCAAGAAAATCTTCATCGGTCATTGGTCTTAAAACTTCCATTTGTCTTAAAGAAGCATCACTAAAAATTACATAAGCTGGAACTTCTTCTTCCTGTGCAATTTCATAACGTAATTTTCTTAGCGTTTCAAAAAGAGAATTTTTAGTTGCTTTTTGTTTAGTTTCTTTAATCTCGTTTTTATCAATTACCTTTTTAACTACAGTTGTAAGCTTTACTTTTTCTCCTTCAAATAAAACTTTCTTTGCAAAAGGAGTAAGGAGAATTTTATTGTGCTGATGAAAAGCAATTTCGCAATAACCTAAATTAATAAGCTGAATAAGATATTGGTTCCAATCGTACCAAGAAACATCATCGCCAATTCCGTACGTTTTTAGCTCTTGATAATTTTTTTCGTAGATATATGCGTTTCTCGAGCCTCTTAAAAAATCTACAATTACAGCCAAAGGTTCAGATTCCTTTAATCGTGTAATAGCTGACAATGCTTTTTGCGCGAGAATCGTACCATCGAAAAAAGTTGGAGGATTTTTGCAAATATCACAGTTACCACAATTTTCAGTTACTAATTCTCCGAAATACGATAATAAAATTTTTCTTCGACAACTCACCGCATCAGCATATTGTTTCATACGATCCAATTTTGCAAGCTGAATATCTGAGTTAAGTCCATCAGAAGCAAATTTCTGCAATTGAATTACATCTGCATAACTTTCAAAAAGAACAGTTTCTGCAGGCAAACCATCTCGACCCGCACGTCCAATTTCCTGATAATAACCTTCAATGTTTTTTGGAAGATTATAATGAATTACCCAACGAACATTCGATTTATCAATTCCCATTCCGAATGCAATTGTTGCGCAAACAACCTGACAGTCATCATTTATAAATTGATCCTGAGTCTTAGCACGTGTATCATTATCCAAACCAGCATGATAAGCTTTCGCTGTAATTCCGCTTTTCTTCAATTTTTCAGCTAGTTCTTCAGTAGTTTTTCGACTAAGACAATAAATTATTCCCGATTCATTCGGTTTGTTTTCAATAAAATCAATTATTTGCTTTACACGATCTAGAGCTGGACGAACTTCTAAACTCAAATTTTTACGATCAAAAGATGCAATGAAAGTCTTTGGTTTTCGTAAGTTTAGTTGTTTTGTTATGTCTGTACGAGTTGCTTTGTCGGCCGTAGCAGTTAATGCTAAAATTGGAGTAGAAGGGAAGCGGCTCTTTAGATAACCTAAATTAGTATAAGCTGGCCTGAAATCATGTCCCCACGAAGAAATACAATGCGCTTCATCAATCGCTATTAAGCTAATAGTTAATTCGTTAAATGCAACTTCAAGATAAGAAAGGCTTTCTGGTGCAATATAAACCAACTTAAAATTATTAGATTTTAAATTATCTATATAATATTGCTGCTCTTGTGCTGATTGTGAACTATTTATATAACAAGCAGAAATTCCGTTAGTTTTTAAACTGTCAACCTGATCTTTCATTAATGCAATAAGAGGAGAGATCACTATAGTAATTCCAGGTAAGATTAAAGCTGGAAGCTGAAAGCAGATCGATTTACCGCCACCAGTTGGCATAATAGCTAAGGCATCTTGTCCAGATAATACTGTATTAATAATAGATTCCTGGTTGGGCCTAAATTTTTCGAAACCAAAATTTTCTTTTAATGTCGTATGTAAAATTTCTGTAGTCATGGGCATAAAATTTTCGCTGTAAAAATAAAAATAATCTTACAAATGAAAAAATATAAATTTTGGTTAAACTTTAAATTAAAACATAAAAAAAGGAACCCAAATCGAGTTCCTTTTATTTATTTTAAAGAAAATGAATTAATCTTCATCGTCTTCTTCTTCATCATAATCAGTGTCGGCTTTGTCATCATCGTCATCGTCATCATCGTCATCACCACCATCGCTATCAGGCTTGTCTAGATTATCATCGTCGTCATCGTCGTCGTTGCTAATATCTTCATCTAGATCTATGCCTTTAACTGGTGCAATTGCATCTACATCAACATCTAAATCATCATCTTCATCGTAGTTTTCAATTCTGTCGGCAAGTTTAGTACTAATTTTCACCAAATAAATTGTGTCTTCAGTACGAACTTCAACAGCTTCAACCAATTCGTTTTTAGCATTTCTAAAACGGATTACATCCGAATCATCATAACCATCAGGAAATTTCTCTACCAAAAGGTTTAAAATTTCGTTGGTAAGTTTGGCGTAGTCTACTATAACTCTTTTCATAAATTATTCTATAAATCTAATAAATATGCAAAAATTAACGGAGCAACAATTGTAGCATCCGATTCAATAATAAATTTAGGGGTTTTGATGTCTAATTTACCCCAAGTGATTTTTTCATTTGGAACTGCTCCAGAATAAGAACCATAACTAGTTGTTGAATCTGAAATTTGGCAGAAATAGCTCCAAAATGGAACATCGTGCATTTCCATATCTTGATATAGCATTGGAACTACACAGATAGGGAAGTCACCAGCAATACCACCACCGATTTGGAAGAATCCAATTCCGTTTGAACTGTTTTTAGAATACCAATCCGCAAGGAAAGTCATGTACTCAATTCCAGATTTCATGGTAGATGCTTTCAATTCACCTTTAATCACGTATGAAGCAAAGATGTTACCCATTGTACTATCTTCCCATCCAGGAACGATAATTGGTAGGTTTTTCTCTGCAGCTGCATACATCCAGCTATCTTTTAAATCAATTTCATAGTACTCTTCTAAAACGCCAGATAACAACATTTTGTACATGAACTCATGTGGAAAATAACGCTCTCCTTTATCATCAGCATCTTTCCAAATTTTGTAAATGTGTTTTTGTAAACGACGGAAAGCTTCATGCTCAGGAATACAAGTGTCAGTAACACGATTTAATCCTCTTTCTAATAAAGCCCACTCATCTTCTGGTGTTAAATCACGATAATTAGGAACTCTTTCGTAGTGAGAATGAGCTACTAAATTCATGATATCTTCTTCTAGATTTGCTCCAGTACATGAAATAATATGTACTTTGTCTTGTCTGATTACTTCGGCAAAAATTTTACCAATTTCTGCTGTACTCATTGCGCCAGCCATACTTACCAGCATTTTTGCACCATCAGCTAATTGCTGCTCGTATGCTTTTGCAGCATCTACTAATGAAGCAGAATTAAAATGCAAATAATGTTTTTCAATAAACTGACTGATTGGTCCTTTCATTTTTTTTTGTTTTTTTTGAATTAAAAAGTTTAACCTTTTTGGATGTTAATGCAAATTAAGAAATTTTTAAGAAAAATTAGAACTTAATCTGCCGTTTTTTTACACCTTTTTTTTGTAGCCTAGAATCTTTAAAACATCGTCAGAAGTTTGCTGTTCTGAGAACACTTCAGTTGCCAGAATTCCGTTTTCGTCACGATCAATTAAAATGTGTTTAGGCTGCGGAATCAAACAGTGGTGAAGACCACCATATCCTCCAATTGTTTCTTGATAAGCGCCAGTATTAAAGAAACCAATATATAAAGGTTTTTCTTTGTTATACTTAGGCAGATAAATGGCGTTCATGTTTTGCTCAGAGTTGTAATAGTCGTCACTATCACAAGTCAGACCTCCCAACAGAACCCGTTCGTAAGTATCATTCCAACGGTTGATTGCCAGCATGATAAAACGTTTGTTTATAGCCCAAGTATCTGGTAAAGTGGTAATGAAAGATGAATCGATCATATTCCATTTTTCTCTATCATTTTGTTGTTTTTGATACAAAATCTGATAGATTGCACCACCGCTTTCACCTACTGTAAACGATCCAAATTCCGTAAAAATATTTGGAACATCTACTTCAGCTTCTTCACAAGCAATTTTAATTTGATTGATAATTTCATCAATCATATATTGATAATCATATTCAAAGGCAAGTGAGTTTTTAATTGGGAAACCACCACCAATGTTAAGACCGTCTAGAGTAGGACACTCTTTTTTAAGAGCAATGTAAACTTTAATACATTTTACAAGCTCATTCCAGTAGTATGATGTATCGTTAATTCCAGTATTGATAAAGAAGTGAAGCATTTTCAGCTCTAATTTATCATTTTCCTGAATTTGTTTTTTATAGAAAGAAACTATGTTTTTGTAACCAATACCTAATCTAGAAGTATAGAACTCAAATTTAGGCTCTTCTTCTGCAGCAATACGGATTCCAATTTTGAATTTTCCTTTAATTTCTGCTTGAAGCAAATCTAACTCTTCATAGTTATCAATAATTGGAATAGTATTTTTATGTCCGTTATTGATTAACCTACCAATGTTAGTAATGTACTCGTCTCTTTTAAAACCGTTACAAATTACATACGTACTTTTGTTGATTTTACCGTTTTCCAACAAATTTTCAACAATATTAACATCAAAAGCAGATGATGTCTCTATATGAATGTTATTCTTGAAAGCTTCATTCATAATATATTCAAAATGAGAGCTTTTTGTACAATAACAATAGTAGTATTTTGCGTCGTATTTGTTCTTCTCCATTGCTTTTCTGAACCAAGCTTTTGCTTTATTTATGTTTTCAGAAATCTGAGGCAAATAAGTAAACTTTAACGGTGTTCCATATTGTTCAACCAATTTCATCAAATCGATGTTGTGAAACAATAAGTTGTCTTTGTTTAATTTAAATTCCTCTTGTGGAAAGTAGTATGTTTGGTTTATTAGATCAGAATATTTTGTATTCATTTATTTGTCAAAGTTTTAGAGATTGTAATTGTATTTTAAATTTAGTGTTTTTTATGCTAAATCTTAAATTCAAACTCTAATATTGGCAAATATAATCGGCAGTTTTTCGTGCTCGGCTTTTGAACATTGGAAAACATCAAAACAAAACGGACTTTTACTATTATAAAAACGATTCAACATTCTAAGTAAAGAACTGTTGAGGCGGTTTCTATAAGAGCTAAATTGTCTTTGCTGCTTGTTTGTTTTCATGGGGCAAATGTAAAAAATAAAATATACCAAATGCAACGCTTTCGATTAAAAAAAGTTTAAGATTTATAATCTTGAAACGCATCTAGAATCAATTTATTTTCAACGGATTGGTTAATTTTTATTTTTCCGATTCCTTCAATTAATGCAAATTGAATTAAACCGTATTCATTTTTTTTGTCGTGAATTAACAATTCTAAGATCGGATCGATGTCATTTTCTTCAAAAATTATATCCTCATAAATACCTTTAATTATAGTTTTAATTTCTCTATATTCTTCTTGAGAAATTAAACCTTTTTGAAGAGAAATATAACTTTCTAAGATCATTCCGACTGCAATAGCTTCTCCGTGCAGTAAAGTCGTTTTTTCTTCGCTTTCTAGGAAGTATCCTTCAATAGCGTGGCCTAGCGTATGCCCGAAGTTTAAAGCTTTACGGATATTTTTTTCAGTTGGATCTTGAATAACGATTTCATTTTTAATTTCAACTGAACGATAAATTAATTGATCTAATTCATCAAAAACAATTGATTTTAAATCTGAAAACTGTCTCCAATATGGCGCATCATATATCAAACCATGTTTTAGCATTTCTGCTAAACCTGAACGCATTTCGCTTTGTGGCAAAGTTTCTAAATATTTTGTATCAATTAGTACCATTTGCGGTACATTGATAACTCCAATCTGATTTTTAAGGTTTCCTAAGTCAACACCAGTTTTTCCTCCAACAGATGCATCAACCATAGATAATAAAGTAGTTGGGATATTAATAAAATCTACACCTCTTTTAAAAGTAGAAGCCACAAATCCACCTAAATCAGTAACAACGCCTCCTCCTAAATTAATAATAAGAGATTTTCTATCGGCACCAAGTTCTGTCAAAATATTCCAGATCTCAATACAAGTTTGAATATTCTTATTTGCTTCTCCAGCTTCAAACTCTATGATTTCAATTGCCAAATCAGTTTCAACAAGAGGAATAAATTTAGACAAACAATATTCATTGGTTTGATCGTCTACAATTATAAATATATTAGAATATTTATTTTCTCTTAAATGTTTATTTAAAGCTTCGTAAGCATTCTGGTTGAAATGTACGAGATAATTGTTGGCTTGAATAGATTGCATAATTCTTTAGTTAATTGAAAGCGCAAAAATAAGGCATTTTTAGTTTAATAATATTCAAACTTTAAGGCTAATTTGTTTAAAATACTGATCTATATCCTAATTAAGAATAAAACTGATTTTAAGAATGGGTAAACATTTACTTCATAATTAAATATAAACAGCAGTCTGATTAAAGATATTAAAAAATATGATATCTTTTGATGAATAATATTCAAAACACTCTCTATATTTGCATAAAAAATAAATTTAATGGAAAAGATATTCGATAACACTCAAGTTGCTTTTTCACTTAAAAGTGATACGGAACTTGACAGAGCTTATTTCCTTTTCAAAATGATTGACAGCGAGCCTTTGGTAAGAATTGGAACTGCTGTAACTAATTTTGCAATTAAAGCTCATTTACCAGTAGAAGGATTAATTCGTGCAACTGTTTTTGATCACTTTTGCGGTGGTGTAAACGAAAATGATTGCCTTAGTGTTGTAGACAAAATGTTTACAAAAGGAGTTTCGTCTGTTTTGGATTATTCTGTTGAAGGAAAAGAAGAAGAGGAGCAATTTGACGCTGCTTTGGAAATGACACTAAGAACAGTAGATTTTGCAAAAGAACGTCTTGCAATTCCATTTGCGGTATTTAAGCCAACTGGTTTAGGACGTTTTGAATTATATGAGAAATTAGGAGAAAAACAAGCTTTTACTCCGGCAGAACAAGCAGAATGGGATAGAGTAGTAGCTCGTTTTGATAAAGTTTGTAGTGAAGCTCATAAAAAAGATGTAGCATTATTAATTGATGGTGAAGAAAGCTGGATGCAAGATGCAGCAGATGACTTGGTTACCGATATGATGCGCAAATACAATAAAGAAAAAGCAATTGTATTCAACACTTTACAAATGTACCGTTGGGATCGTTTAGATTATTTGAAAAAACTTCATGAAGTTGCAAAAGCAGAAGGTTTCTATATCGGAATGAAATTAGTTCGCGGTGCTTACATGGAAAAAGAATACAAAAGAGCGGAAGAAAAAGGTTATGTTTCTCCAATCTGTGTTTCTAAAGAAGCCACAGACATAAATTATGATAATGCTGTACAATATATGTTAGAGCATATTGATAGAATGGCCATTTTTGCAGGAACTCATAATGAATTGAGCTCTTATAAATTGATGGAAATGATGGAGCAGAGAGGTATCGCTAAAAACGATAACAGAATCTGGTTTGGACAATTATACGGAATGAGTGATAATATTAGCTATAACTTAGCAGAAAACGGGTATAACGTTGCTAAATACTTACCATTTGGACCTGTAAAAGATGTTATGCCATACTTGATTCGTCGTGCAGAAGAAAACACTTCTGTTGCTGGTCAAACTAGCCGTGAATTATCTATGATTAAAGCAGAACGTAAACGTAGAAAAGGGAAATAATTTTTAGTTTTCAGTCTCAGTCTCAGTTTACAGTTAAAATAAAAAAAAGCTCCAATTAATATTGGAGCTTTTTTTATGGAATTTAAAAATTGAAATTTCTATTTAAGAATTGCTAAACTGCAAGTTGCTTAAGTTTTTATAAATTCCGTTTTCTAAGTTTATTAGTTCTTGGTGTGTTCCTTCTTCAGAAATTTTTCCGTTATCTAAAACCAAAATTTTATCTGCATTTCTAATTGTAGAAAGCCTGTGCGCAATAATAATACTTGTTCTTCCTTCCATTAAAATTTCTAAAGCTTCTTGAACTAGTTTTTCGCTTTCACTATCTAAAGAAGAAGTTGCTTCGTCTAAGATCAAGATACTTGGATTTTTAAGTAAAGCTCTCGCAATCGCAATACGCTGGCGCTGTCCGCCCGAAAGTTTAACTCCACGCTCTCCAACCAAAGTTTCAAATTTCTCTGGAAAACCATCTACAAAATTGAATGCATTTGCTTGTTTAGCTGCTGCAATGATTTCCTCTTCTGAAGCATTTGGGTTTCCGTAAGCAATGTTTTCTCTAATTGTTCCTCCAAATAAAATTACATCTTGAGGAACAATACTCATATTTCCACGAAGTTCTTCTAAATCATAATCGTGAATACTTTTTCCGTCAACTAGAATTTCTCCAGAAGTTATATCATAAAAGCGTAACAATAGCGAAGAGATAGTCGATTTTCCGGCGCCACTTGGTCCGACAATTGCTATTTTCTGTCCAAACTCAGCATTGAAATTAACATCTTTTAAAACTTGAACCTCTTTTCTTGAAGGATAACTAAAAGCTACATTTTTAAAAGCTACATTTCCTTTTATTTTCTCAACAGCTGTAAGTCTAGGCTTAGCGTTGATTTCTTCCGGAGTTTCCTCTAATAATTCAAAAACACGCTCAGTTGCACCAACGGCTTTTTGAATCTGCGCATACATTTCGGCAATTCCACCAAAAGAAGCTCCGATAAAAGTAGTGTATAATACAAAAGAGATTAAATCACCAACACCTTCAACTTCTCCTTTAATTGTCAATGTTATTCCGTACCAAACGACAGCAACAACACATCCGAAAAGGCATAGAATAATAAATGAAGCAAAATAACCTCTGTATTGACCACCTTTTATAGCGATTTTTACAATTTCTCTAATCTTATTTTTATAACGCTGAATTTCATACCATTCGTTAGCAAATGCCTTTACATTGCTGATTCCTTGTAATGTTTCTTCAACAATAACTTGGCTTTCGGCTACTTTATCTTGTGTTTTTTTTCCGTATTTACGAATGAATCTTCCAAAGATTACAGCTGCAACCGCCACAACAGGCACAATTGCAAGCATCATAAAAGTTAATTTTGGACTAATGCTTCCTAAGATTATAAAACCTCCAATAATTAAAATAAATTGACGTAAAAATTCAGCGATTGTTGTGCTAAAAGTATCTTGTAACTGCGAAATATCAGCACTAATTCTGCTATTAAGTTCTCCAACACGTTTTTGAGAATAAAACGACATTGGTAATTTTATCAGGTTTTCATACAATGCAAAACGAATATTAGAAAGAGAGTTTTCTGTAAAATTTACAAACAATGAAATTCTAAAAAATGAGAAAATTGCCTGAAGCACCAAAATCCCCATTAAACCAAGCGCAATTTCGTTGGCTTTAGAGAGGTCTTTATTAGTAACACAGTCAACAAGCATTCCCATTAATTTAGGAAAGGCAAGGGCAGTGGCGCTTGTTAGAAATAGAAAAACCAATCCTAGGAAAAATTTCCATTTGTGATTTTTAGAATATTTAAAAATTCTGAGAGCTTTTTGAAGAGAATTAGAGTTTAATTTAGCTTTCGGTAAATCATTTTCTTGAAATCTTGCCATTTGAATATACAATTAAGGTATGCAAAGGTATGACTAAGTCGATTCACTACAAAGTAATATTAAGAATTAGAGCTTTTAATTTGGCTTTTTAACGACATTATAAGAAAGAGTAAAAAAACATTATTTTTTAAAGGATTGAAAAATAGCTTTCTAAATAAAAACACGAAAAAATATTTCATTTTTTTTCTAAAAAAGCTTGCAAATACAAAATCTAAGCGTATTTTTGCACCCGCAATCACAAACGATAGCAGCCTAGTAAAATAGGGCGATTAGCTCAGCTGGTTCAGAGCACCTCGTTTACACCGAGGGGGTCGGGGGTTCGAACCCCTCATCGCCCACAAATTTTTTAATAAAAAGGCTTGCAAATACAAATTCTAAGTGTATATTTGCACACACTATCAGAAACGATAGCAAACCTAGTAAAATAGGGCGATTAGCTCAGCTGGTTCAGAGCACCTCGTTTACACCGAGGGGGTCGGGGGTTCGAACCCCTCATCGCCCACAAAAGACTCCTTAAGAAATTAAGGATTTTTTTTTGATTTTCCTGAATGTAATAGATGATAATTTGCACTCAGATTTTGGGGAGATACTCAAGCGGCCAACGAGGGCAGACTGTAAATCTGCTGTGTGAACTTCGCAGGTTCGAATCCTGCTCTCCCCACAAAAAAAACAAAAGCCTGTAAATCTTTAGATTTATAGGCTTTTTGCTTTTTAGTAAGTTTATTTTGTTTCTATACTTCCACACTCAATTTCTTTATCTCTGATTTTATAAAAAAGTTTTTGTCCTTTTAAACTAAGCTCTGTTCGTAAGACACCATATTTGTCTCCACCTCCAATCACCCGAAGTGTTACAACATAAAATCCAGTCGATTCTTTTGGTTTGACAGCTCTTTTTAATGAAGACGGTTTATCAATATTCTTATCAAAAAAAGGTTCTAAATTCGTTAACCCGTAATTAAATAAAGGTATTTTCTGAATTGTCATCGTATCAGATGGAATCAATGTTTTATAATATTTGCCTGGTAAAGCTGAAATCTCGTAAGAATCAATAGGAAAATTAATTTTCAATTCAATCGGATTGTCCGTTTCATTAATTATTCGAGTCCAAAATACAGCATAGATATATTTGTGTCCTTTAGGATCAGTATATTTTATTCCGCCTTTAGGAAAGCTGTTTTGTATTGTCAATTTCGCACCTTTAGAGTTAGTATACTCATATTTAGTATAAACACCTTTATCTGTATTCGCAGATTTTTGTTGATCTTTTATCAACTCAAAAGTATCTTCACCAACATTTTCTAGTGTAGATTTACTAGTTTGATTACAAGAAAAAAATCCTGTTGATACCAAAATCAAGACTATTATGTTTTTTTTCATAGTTTTCCTTTCATTGAACAAAAATCAACTTTTTATCTTTATACACCCTTATTTAAAACTTACATTTCTTATTACTAAACAATTCTTTTACAATCAAAATAGTTTTTTAGACTCGAAAATTTGTGTTCGTTTTAACAAGTCGTTTAACGCAATTTAACAACTTCATATTAAAATTATTTTATGTTTACTTCAAATTTAAACTATTATAATTTATGAAAAAAACATTACTAGTTATCTTAATTTTCCTTTCATTTTTATCGGTTAAAGCTCAAAATGAAGCAAACGAAAATCCTTATCAGAAAAACAATGAAATCAAAGTAAATGTACTTGGACCTCTTATGGGAGCATTTCAAGCAACTTACGAAAGACATTTGAATTCAAAATCTTCTTTAGGAATTTCTTATTTTTATGTATTTAATAATACCGAAAACGAGGACTTAAACTATTCTATTTCTCCTTATTACAGAAGATATTTCGGAAAAAAGTATGCCGCAGGTTTTTTCCTAGAAGGATTTACAATGCTAACTTCTATTGACGGAAAGAAAATATACACATCAGAAGATCATTCTACTTTTACTGAAAATCCCGATGTGATAGATCTTGCTGCGGGAGTTGGTTTAGGATGGAAATGGGTTTCAAAAGGTGGTTTTGTTTTGGAAGCAAATTTAGGCTATGGATTTTTGTTATTTAATGCCAATAAAACAGATCATAATATCGTAAATAAAATTGGCGTAAGCGCTGGATATAGGTTTTAATTTTAAAAAAAAGCTCCTTAAGAAATTAAGGAGCTTTTTTTTGACTTAAGTTTTTCAATAATTTCTTTATTATTAATCCTAAAAAAAGATTTTATCCTTACTGTAATCTGCTGGCTTTTCGTTAAACTAATAATTAGAAAAAAAGTAATCTAGATACAAAAGGTAAATAAGATGCTATTTTAAATTATACTATTAATCTAGTTTTGATTTTTCAATTTGAAATACGTTTTTAAATTATGAGTGCAAATGCAAAATATAGCTTAAGAGAATTAACCTTGTACTTTTTAAAACTTGGCTCTATTGGTTTTGGAGGGCCAGTGGCATTGGTTGGTTATATGCATAAAGATTTGGTCGAAAATCGAAATTGGATAACCGAAGAGGAATATAAACAAGGCTTAGCATTAGCTCAATTAGCTCCAGGGCCTTTGGCTGCACAATTAGGAATTTATTTAGGATATGTACATTATGGCATAATAGGCGCTACCTTGATAGGATTTGCATTTATACTTCCTTCTTTTATAATGGTAGTTTTACTCGCAATTATATACCGATTATACGGTAGTTTATCTTGGATACAAGCCGTTTTTTATGGTGTAGGCGCAGCTGTTGTTGGAATTATAGCTATGAGTTCTTATAAGCTTACAGTAAAATCAATTGGTAAGTTCAACATTGCTTCTTTTAAATCAAATTGGCTCTTATGGCTTTATTTTATTTTAGCCATTGCAATAACCTATATTACCGAACAAGAACAAATATTATTATTTATTGGCGCTGGGATTTTGTATATGATTGCAAAAGCGCCTCCACGTTGGTGGAATTCAAAAGTAGCAAGTTCTATAATTCTTTTTCAAATATCTTTTTGGGATTATGAAAATACAACCTTACTGAAAATTGCTATTTTCTTTGCCAAAGCTGGTGCTTTTGTTTTTGGAAGCGGATTAGCAATTGTTCCTTTTTTACATTCTGGTGTTGTTGTAGAGAATCAATGGCTAACAGAACAGCAATTTCTAGATTCGGTTGCTGTAGCCATGATTACGCCAGGACCAGTTGTGATAACTGTTGGATTCATAGGATATTTAGTGAACGGATTTTTAGGCGCTTTAGTCGCTGCATTGGCAACATTTTTACCTTGTTATTTTTTTACTATAGCAATGGCACCTTATTTTAAAAAGATTGCCAATAATAAACCTGTTATAGCTTTTGTAGAAGGAATTACTGCGGCGGTTGTAGGCGCTTTAGTCGGTTCTGTTTTTGTTATAGCAAAAAGAAGTATTGTAGACATTCCAACATCAATTATTGCCATAATTACGATTTTAACCTTAATTTATTTTAAAAAACTTCAAGAGCCTTATATTATTTTAATCGCAGCCGTTTGTGGTTTGTTTTTAAAATTTTATATCCTCTAATTTTTTTATAAATCAGCTTTCTTTAGTCAATCTATCCAATTCTTTCAGCAAAGTCGGAAATCTAAATTCTCCGGCCATACTTTTCACTTTTTTAAAAGCTTCATCCAAATCAATTCCGATTGAAGTAATGTATAAAGGTTTCTTGCTATCGCCTCTAAATAAAGCTTTTTTATTCTTTTCTATAGAAGCAAAATTTGTTTTGGCAACGCCAATGATTGGAATTTCTTTATTCAGTTTTTCGTATAAGTAACCGCCTAAACCATATTTTTGTTCATCATCTAAATAAACAAATCCATCAACTACAATAGCCTCAATTGTCGATAGGTCAATTTGTTTTAGTAAACTTAAAATACAAGGCAATTCTCTTTTATAAAACTCACCAGGAATATATTCTTCTACATTGCCAATTATTTCAGAATGAATTTTGAAGTTTTTGTCTTCGTTCCATTCAGCAAATTCAAGACAGATTGTTTTTGCTTTATCATCAAAGTAATAAGTATCAAAAGCTAAGATCATTTGGTATAAAATATTTTAATTTCAGCTAATATAGAAAAACCTTACAAGGAAATCATCTGATCTTTAGTAATTAATTAAAAACTTTCAAAAACAGTTTTTATGTACTTCTAATTCAGATTAAAAGATTTTTAAAAATTCAGTTTTTGAAAGCTTCTGAAATAAATGTAGCTTAGCTAATATTTTAAGAAACAAATCCAAAACTACATCAAAATGAAATGGATTACCAGAGAAAGACCAAAAATTGACCGAATCGCTTGTCCTTGGCTAATTAGAAAATTTGTTGACCACGAAGCTAAATTCATTTATGTCCCTTTTGATGATGTGATTTCTAAAGCAAAAGAATTAGATGCAATTCCATTTGATATACCAAATGTTGAATTTACACACTATAATGAAGAATGCACTTTTGATTATATTGTAAAAAAATATGAAATTAATGATCCTGCAGTTTCAATTATTGCTGGAATTGTCCGTGGCGCAGATACTGACCGACATGAAATTGCGAAAGAATCGGCTGGACTTTGGGCAATTTCTGCTGGGTTAGCTTATAACAATAAAGACGATTATGAACTTTTAGAAAAAGGCATGATTCTTTATGATGCTTTATATAGCTGGGCTACGCATTTATATCAACAGAATCACTTACAGAATAGTCCTTTTGAGAAATTATTGCATGAGGTTTATAACAAGTTTCTGAAAGACAAAAAGACTTCTGGAAAAACGCCTTCTTGGGTTAAAGATTTAAAGAATATCATTCAAGATCAAATAGACGCACAATTTACTTTTGATTTGAAGAAAATTTCAAACGAACTTGATTTGAATCCGTCCTATTTATCCCGAGAATTTTCAAAACATTTTGAAGATTTAAATTTTGGTGAATATGTTAGAAAACTTCGCATCGAGAAAGCAATCAATCTTATTGAGAATTCGTCTCATACATTAACCGAAATAGCTTATATGACGGGGTTTTCAGACCAAAGTCATTTTACTCGAATTTTCAAACTCCATACAGGTAAAAATCCATCTTCTTATAGAAAAAAGGTAAAAAAGTAAACGAGATACAAAAGGTAAACGAGATACTATTTTTTGGTTTTAGAAGCTTCTAATTTTGTTTTTATAACCAAAAAGATAAAAACAATGTTTCTTAAGCACGCTTTCTTTATTGCAATATTATTTTCGAGTCTATCAGCTTTCGCACAATCAGCATATCCTAAAATAACGGGATATTTTGGTATAATGCATCCAATTGTTACGGTAAATAAAGATGAGACAAGTGTCAATTTTAGAGATTATTACGCCGTTGGATTTCCTACCGGAATCAATATCTGGAAAAATGAAAAAATCGGATTCTCTTTCGAAATGGTTCCAAATATAAAAGACGACCAAGGAACAAGCAAAGTAACAGGCTTATTGTTCCATCCTGGGGTTTTAGTCGCTTTAGGAAAGGGGTACACTTTTGCAGGAAGAGCCGCTTTTGAAAGTAATGGCCGATATGGTTTTACGCCAGTTTTCAATAAAACCATAATTAAAAACAACAGCTGCAGTTATTATGTTGCTGTGCCTTTACCAGTTCGCTTTGGAAATGATCATCCTGCTAGTTTTACGGTTGGTTTTCAGTTTGGAATTGCTTTTTAGGACTTCAAAAACAATCATTTACAGATTAATTGATTAACTTAGATAAAAATCAATTAAAGCTAAAATTTATGAAAACTAAAATGATATGGGGCAATTTGGTTTCTCACGATTTACAAAAAACAATTCAATTTTATACGGATCTAGGTTTCAAACAAAACGGACAAGAAACAAAAGAATTGGTAAGTTTTGTTTTTGGAGAAAATGATTTTGTAATTAACTTTTTTGCTCCAAAAAGATTGGAAAATGCTATAAAAGGAAAACTTGTAAATGCCAATAATGAAAATGAAATTATATTTTCTTTATCAGCAAGCAGCGTAGAGGAAGTGGATCTTTGGTACAAAAAAATAAAAGAAATTGGAGGAACTATTTTCTCAGAACCTGAGAATTTTGAAGTTGGCTACACTTTTGGTTTCTCAGATCCTGACGGACATAAATTTAATTTTTTGTATTGGCCAGGAATGTAGTTTAAATCCATTATTCGTCGTCAGAACCACAATATTCATTATAGAAAAAGACCATATCTTTGATATTCTCTTTAGTGAATTTCTTGTTATTGATTCTTTCTACCACTTTTTTACAATCTCCAAAGTATTTTTTTGCTCTTAAATTAAAGCTAAATTCAATATCTATTGCGTAAGGTTCACTTTTACGTTTTACATAAAAAGCTTCAGACATTGTCCAAACTATATCTTCATCTGAAGGTAATTTTCCAATTGGTAAATTTGTATTTCTACCTCTGTAATGTGCTTTTGCGTATCTATAAAGATTTACATTTCCTTCTTCAACAACCTGAAGTAATTTTGGTTTTGAATGCTCAAATTCAACGTATTCATATTTTTCAGAATATCCATAACCAGAAAAAACTAGACCTTTTGCAAAATCATAACTCCATTTATCTGCTTTATCTTCTTGTTTGACTTTAAAATAAATGGCATTATCTTTTATTTCGGCAAAGCCTTGAATGGAACTGCTGTCATTAAAAATTATCGATGCTTCTCTATAATCCTGACTAAATCCTAGATTAATAAAAAGTACAAATAGAAGCTGTAGAATTAATTTCATTTTTTTCTTTTTCTGTCTGCTAATATAAATATATCTACAGTATTTTTTTGCCAAATGGCAAATTCTCAATAAAAACTTATGATTAACTTTCGTGCATGAAAGAATTAGTAAATTACATATTACAGTTTGGTAATTTAAATCAGCAGCAGATTGATTTAATTTTGACGAAAGCCAAAGAAAAAGATATCAAAAAAGAAGAATATTTTTCTGAAGCTGGAAAAATCGCCGCCGAAGTTGGATTTATCGTTGACGGAATAATGCGTGTTTGTTATTACAATAACAAGGGCGAAGAAATTACAAAATATTTTATTGACGAAAATAATCTGGTTGTAGATTTAGAAAGTTTTGACAATAATATTTGTTCATCTGCTTATGTTCAAGCCGTTACAGACTGCAAAGTTATCGTGTTTTCTAAAGCCGATTGGCAGGAATTATTAGATACAATTGTGGGCTGGGACACGATTGTGCACAAAATAATTTCTAAAGCATTGATTCAGAAAGTAGCCAGAAGAAGTCCGTTGGTTTCAGAAGACGCCACAACTCGCTATTTATCCTTTATGGAAATGTTTCCAAAAGTAATCAATCGTGTTCCGCTTTCTTATTTAGCTTCTTATCTCGGAATTACTCAATCTTCTTTGAGTAGAATTAGAAAAAACATCCGCTAAATCGCTTTTTGTCATATGGCAAATGTTTTTGTTTTTTATCGACGGAACTTTGCTTCAGATAATTTAAAAAGATAAAAATGAAAACAGTATTAATTACAGGCGCAAATAGAAGCATTGGTTTAGAAACAGCTAAACAGCTTTCAGAAAAAGGATTATTTGTTTATTTAGGAACTCGCGATCTTGCAAAAGGCGAGGAAGCGGTAAAAGAATTAAGCGTAAAAGGATTTCAAAACATTCAAGCCATTCAAATTGATGTTACAAATGCAGAAAGTGTTTTGAGCGCAAAAGAAATAATAGAGAAGGAGCAAGGCAAATTGGATATTTTAATCAATAATGCAGGGATTTTAGGAGATGTTCCGCAAGATCCTTCTACGACTTCTATAGAAAATATTCAAAAAGTTTTTGATACGAATTTCTTCGGAGTGATTACAGTTACGCAGACTTTTCTTGACTTATTGAAAAAATCTGATAGTCCAAGAATTAGCAATATTACATCTGGTCTCGGTTCGCTAACATTGCACAGTGATCCCACTTGGAAATATTATGCAATAAAAGCGATTTCTTACGTTTCTTCAAAAACTGCTTTAAATGCTTTTACAGTAACATTAGCACACGAATTAAAAGATCTACCGTTTAAAGTAAACTCAATCGATCCAGGTTATACCGCAACCGATTTTAATCATCATAGTGGTTCAGGAAGCGTTGAAAGCGCAGCAAGCTTCATTGTAAAACATACTTTATTAGACGAAAATGGACCAACTGGAAAGTTCTTCAGTAATGATATTGAAGACGAAAGCGAAGAAAGTCCGTGGTAAAAATTAAATTTACAGAACTTAAAACCCTCATGAATTTCTTAATTTATGAGGGTTTTAGCATTTAAATAACGCTTTGTTTTAAAGAAAAGAGGTAATTTAGTCCGCAATACATTTGAATAGAAATTATTAAAGAAAATACCATGTCAATAACAACAGAAGCAGAATTAGTCGGAATGAAAAAAGCGAGTGAAGCTGTTGCTTTCACTTTAAAAGAAATGAGAAAATTTGCCAAGCCGGGAATGTCTACAAAAGAATTAGACGATTATGGCGGACAAATTCTCAACGATTTAGGAGCTAAATCTGCACCGTATTTGACTTATGGTTTTCCGGGTTGGACTTGTATTAGTGTGGATAATGAATTTTGTCACGGAATTCCGTCTGATAAAAGAATTTTACAAGAAGGAGATTTGATCAACATTGATGTTTCTGCAGAATTAGACGGTTTTTGGTCAGATAACGGAGGTTCTTTTGTTATTGGATCTGATGTAAACGAGCACCAAAAATTGGTTGAAGCTTCAAAAGATATTTTACACAAAGCTATTTATAACATTAAAGGCGGTGTTCGCATTTCAGATATCGGATTTTTAATTGAAACTGAAGCTAAAAAACGTGGCTATAAAGTCATAAAGAATTTAACTGGACATGGAGTAGGGAGAAGCCTTCACGAAGCGCCACACGAAATAGCAAATTATAGAGATCGTTTTAATCAGACAAGATTTAAGAAAAATTCTGTCGTTGCAATTGAAACTTTTATTTCTACAACTTCAACTTATGCAGAAACGTTACAAGACGGCTGGACAATGGTTGGAAATAAAGGCGGATTTATGGCGCAACACGAACATACAATTGTTGTAACTGAAGGAAAACCAATTATTCTGACCGAAATGAATGAAATTTGGAATTAAGAAAATATATAAAATAAAAGCTCCATTAGAAATATTGGAGCTTTTGTATTTTTAAACCGATTTATTTTGGTTATTAAATTCATTAACTAAATTTTTATTCGCTTCAATTATCTTACTCGGATGTATCATATTTCGATTGAATATAAAATCGTAATTCATGTCTTTTGGTTTGAATTTATTTACTCCAAAAGCGACACTATTTGGCGGAATGTCTTTCGTAATAATAGAACCAGCACCTATAACAGAATTTTCTCCAATTACTATTGGCCCCAAAATCTTGGCTCCATCGGCAATTATAACATTTTTAGCAATAATAGGATTTCCAACATTTTCCCATTCATTACTAATTTTATTATACTTCAAATTAGCTCCGATTGAAACATTTTGAAAAATTACTACATTTTCGCAAATTTTAGAAGCTACAATTGTACACCCGCGCCCGTGATGCGCAAACAAAACACTTTTGTCCATTTCAGCACAATTGATTTCGCAGCAATACAGTTTTTCTAATAAATTAGAAGCAATTTTACGTAAAAATTTATTTTTTGAATGGCAGTTTACTGCAACCAGTTTATTAAACATATAGCGTTTTTTATTCTTCAATCAACCATCAACAATCAACCATCAACAATCAACCATCAACCATCAACCATTAACAATCAACCATTAACAATTAAGCCGGCTCCCAAAGTTCAACTTTATTGCCTTCTGTATCCATTATATGAACAAATTTACCATAATCATACGTTTCGATATCGTCTAGAACCGTAACTCCATTTGCTTTTAATTGCGCTACAAGTCCTTCGATATTTTGAACACGATAATTGACCATAAAATCTTTTTTAGAAGGAGAGAAATATTCATCACCTTTCTTAAAAGGACACCATTGCGTTGATTCGATTTGCTCTGGATTTTCAAGATTTCGAGATTCAAAACTTGCAGAACCCCAATCGTTTATTTCTAATCCTAAATTTTTGGCATACCAATCTTTAGTTTCTTTCGGATTGTCAAGAAAAAAGAAAATTCCACCAATTCCTGTAACTTTTGGCGTAATTTCATTTGAATTATTTTCCATATAATTAGTTATTTAAGATTGTTTAAAGAATGTAATTTTTAAATCTAAGGTATTAAAATATTCATTGTATTTTCCTTTTTTCTTCTTTTGATTTATCTTTACCTGAAAGCTTTTATCCTAAAACATAGCATTATGAAAACTGAAAGAATTTATAAAATACTGTTTTCTAGCGTATATCCTTTATACATTCAAAAAGTAGAAAAAAAAGGCAGAACGAAAGAAGAATTAGATATCGTAATTAAATGGTTAACAGGATATACTGACGAACAACTTAAAGAGCAAATTGAAAAAAAAGTAGATTTCCAAACGTTCTTTGCCGAAGCTCCAGAACTCAATCCGAATGCTTCTAAAATTACAGGAGTAATTTGTGGTTATCGTGTAGAAGAGATTGAAGATCCATTAATTCAAAAAATGCGATATCTAGATAAATTAATTGATGAAATCGCCAAAGGCAAAAAAATGGAAAAGATTTTAAGAGAATAAAAAAGACCTTCAAAAATATTTGAAGGTCTTTAATTTTTAAACTCTTAGCAAACCGCGAAAACCTCTCGCAGCGTAATAAGAATCAGCACCGTTATGATATACAAAAACGGTATTATATCTAAAATCTGAGAATATTGCTCCTCCAAGTTTTCTAATTTCTGGCGGAGTTAGAATCCAACTAGAAGTTTTTGCATCAAATTTTCCTAGCTTTTGAAGCTCTTTGTACTGCTCTTCATTCAAAATTTCAATTCCCATTTCTTGAGCCATATTTATAGCGCTGTCAGCAGGTTTGTGCTCTTTTCTTTTTTCAAGCGCTTCGTGATCGTAACAAATGCTTCTGCGCCCTTTCGGACTTTCGGCAGAGCAATCTACAAAAAGATATTCATCTGTTTGTTTGTCATAACCAATAACATCAGGTTCACCTTCCGTTCTTTCCATTTCGTCCAGAGACCATAATTTGGATGGATTTGCTTTTAGTTTTGCTTCAACTTTTGACCAATCCAGATTCTCATGACGATTTTTATTTTTCTCAAAACGTTTTTCAAGAACACTTAAAAGTTCCTCTTGCTCGTTTGCTGTCAGTTGTTTTTTCATGATTTTTTGTGTTTTAATTAGAACTGCACTTTCTATTTTCAGGTCTGAAATACCAAGAAATTACAGTCAAAATAATTAATAAAATTGGTCCAAAAAGCGCCGAAGCTTCATCTTCTACAGCTAAATGAGAAACTACAGCGCCAGACATTGCAAAGAAAAAACCAGCATAAGCCCATTCTTTCAATAAACCAAACTTCGGAATCAAAATTGCAATTACTCCCAGAAGCTTCCAAACTCCTAAAAGAGTCAAAAAGTAAAGCGGATAGCCTAAATGTTTTATCATTTCTGCTTCTTCTTTTAATGGTATAAGCTGTACAATTCCTGTAGAAGTCATTCCTAAAGCCAGCCAAAGCGTAGCAATCCAATAGATAATTTTATTTCTTTTACTCATAATACGTTATTTTAGTTTAATTACAATTTCTTCCAATCTATTATGCGCCATATTTAAGCCTTGGGCAAACGGCAGTTTTAATTGTGTTGTTCTATGCTCGATTGATTTGTAAATAATTTGCATAGTTAATTTACTGGTATCATCTGTTAATTTTTCGAACTCTAAGAATTCTAACTGAGGCGCAAAATTGACGTTATCCATTTCAAAAGTTCGTACTATTTTTTGGTTTGGAACAAAATCATGAAAAACCCCATTTGCTTTAAAAACTACATTTCCATTAGGATCGCTTGTTTGAAACTCCCATCCACCATATTTTTTGCTTTCAAGTTTTAGGACTTTTGTACCCATCCATTGTGCTACAATTTCAGATTCGGTATGAGCCTTAAATAATAATTCTACAGGCAAATCAAATTCTCTCGTAATCACAAGATCTTGCCTGTCATCTTCCGCATGAATTTTTGTTTTCTTTTCCATGGTTTATTTTTTAAAGTTTTTCATAATTGATTCTAATTTATTAAAACGATCATCCCACATTTTTCTAAAAGGCTCGATGAATTTGTCAATTTCTTTCATTTTTTCTGGATTTAAATGATAATAAATTTCTCTTCCGTTTTGTGTCTGATGTAATAGTTCACATTCGTTCAAAATCTGAATATGTTTTGAAATCGTCTGTCTTGACGAATTGAAATTCTCGGCAATTGCCCCAGGAGTCATAGCCTGAATGGCAACTAAACTTAAAATAGCTCTTCGGGTTGGATCGGCTATTGCTTGAAAAACATCTCTTCTAATTTCCATTATGCAGTTATTTGACTGCAAATATAATGAAGTCATTTGACTGCGCAATATTTTTTTTCAATTTATTTTTAAAATAAAACCTTCAAATAGAAATATTTGAAGGTTTTATAATTTCGTTTTATTTCCTTTTAATCTAATCCAGCGAATTGAAAAGGCTTAGTTTCCTTGAAATAACTCAATGAATTTCCAGAATAATTTTCGTTATTAGCCAAACTCAATTTTTTAACTTTTGCTTTTTCGCTAAAATCAATTTTATTGAATTCCACCCAAATCACATTCGGATTTAAAACATTATCAAAATAATAAACTAGATTTTTTTGATCTGCAACTGTTCGCCAACGAGTAGAAGAGATGTTTGGTTCAGTTTCTGAAGCAATTCCCAGCGGAACAGAGCAATTTCGAATAACGCCAAAGACACTTGCCAGAGCACGTCTCGTATCATCTGTTTTCGGAATTGCATCTATATAATAAGAAGCTCGCACAAAGCGATCTGCGGCTCTATTGGTTCCAGGGAGCATAATCGTTCCGGGAATACTTTTCCAATAGGTATTTATAGCCAACTGTTCTTCAAAAATTGGAGAATTCGTCATTGTAACATATTTTCGATCGTGATGAATTACGAGTTTGCCATTTATATATTCAAAAATAGCATTATCTCCGCTAGAATCAGAAACAGATAAATGCACCGTTGCAAAAATATTCGTTCCAGGAATATGAGATGAAGCAATAACAAAATCATTCTTTTCTAAAGCAGAAACAGTCTCCGCAACCGAAGAAAAATTATCTAAAACATATTGAAGCCATAAAGAAACCGCCAAACCTTTTACTTTTCCGTTTTTTTCAAATGCTGGATATTGCGATTCTACAAGCCATAAAAGATTACCAACAAGCCCTTTTTCATTCATTCCGTCAGAAGAAGCTATATCCCAAGAACTTGTAATTACACTGCCATATTTAGATTTCCATTTGATAGAACTAGTTCCAACTTCGCCAGATCGTTCTATGCCACGAGGAAAAATCCACAAATTTGCAGGAATTTCTCCGCGCCAGTCCATTGAACGTGCCGTAATGATTGTTCCGTTTAAACCTTCGTAAACAACTCTCGTGCAAGGCAAAACAGTTTCAGTTATTAATAAAGTAAAAGCAAGCAGGGCGGAAAAAATTCTGTTTTTTGGTTTCATAAAATTTTAGATTTTAATTAAACGTGCAATTTGAATTTATAAAAAGCTTTATTTTTATAACAGATTGATTTTTTTATCAGTTTTTACTGCAATTTACAGAATTTTAATTTATTGAATATCAAATTAAAACTAAAAGAAAAGCGCCAAGATAATTCTCAGCGCTAACAGTTTTTATTTTACAGCAAAATACTTTTTTGGATATTAATTTGTTCTAAAAACAATTGATCGTGCGAAATTACAAGTAAAGTTCCTTGATATTCATTGATTGCAGCTGTTAAAATTTCGATATTTTGAATATCCAGATTATTTGTAGGTTCATCTAAAATTATCACCTCAGGAAATTCATTGCTAATTGTTAGGCAACAGAGCATTAAACGCATTCTTTCGCCTCCACTTAAAGAATTGCAAGGCTTGTCCCAATCATTTCTAGAAAATAAAAAACGATTCAATCTCATTTTGATTTCATGTTCTTCCAAACCGCAATCATTAAAAACCTGAGCTTGTTCATAAATCTTAAGGTCTTGATTTAGCAACGAATAATCCTGATCTATATAAATTGTTTTTTTTGCTAAAGAAGTAATGTTTCCTTGTTCTACAGCTAATTTGCCAAGTATAATTTTAATTAAAGTCGTTTTTCCTGATCCATTTTGTCCTTTTATAGCTATGCGATCTCCCGAAAGAATTTCAAAACTTAGATTTTCTTTCCAAAGGAAATGGTCATTGTATTTATAATTTATTTCTAAAGCTTTAAAAATGATTTTTCCTTTATGAAAAGAAGCATTATTAAACCCGAATTTCATTTGATCAATTGCAGGAAGTGAAGAACGTAATTGGCGCAAATCTTCAGAAATACCGCTGATTTTTTCCGCATGAACATCTTTTAGTTTCGAACTGCTGTTTTCGGCTTTATTTCGAAGCGTATTCATCATAATTCTGGCAACACCAGATTTCTCCTGCTTCTTTTTACCTCTCGAATCTAATTTGTTTCGGCGTTCAATAGTTTCCCTTTCTTTTTCTTTGGCTTTTTTTAATGCCTTTTCTTTACTCTGAACGTCTTGTTCTAAAGCATTATTTTCAATTTTTTTCTGTTCGCTATAAAAATCATAATTTCCGCCGTAGACCGAAATTCCGTTTCTGGACATTTCAAAAGTCTTTTCTAAAATATTCAGAAGTGTTCTGTCGTGACTAACAATAAGTAAAGAACTAGAAGTCGATTTAATAAAATCATAAAGCAACGTTCTTCCTGCAAAATCCAAATGATTACTTGGTTCGTCCAGTAAAACTACATCAGGTTCGTGAATCATAATTCCAGCCAAAAAGACTTTTGTTTTCTGTCCACCGCTTAAAGTTTCCATTTTCTGATTCAGATCTAAGTCGTTAAGCTGCCAATAGGACAACGCTTCATTACAACGTTCTTCTATTGTCCAATCGTCATTTAATAATTGCAAATTTTCTTCGGTTACAATGCCTTCAAGTATTTCTTTAAATGAAGTTAATTTTTTCTTTATTTTTAAAGCCTCGGCAATTGTCAAATCATTAAATTGACCAAATAATTGAGGCACAAAATAAGGTTTTGAACTTTGATTTATTTGTCCTGAAAATGGTTGTAATTCGCCAGAAATGATTTTTAATAATGTAGATTTTCCCACACCATTATTTCCAATTAGTGCAGTTTTATCGTGATTATTTAAGCTAAAACTAATGTTTTGAAACAGCATGTCTTTATTCTCATGCTGATATGAGATATTTTGAAGAATAAGCATAATTCCTTTCTTTTATAGATAAATAATTAAGCAACCACAAAACTGTGGCTACTCGTTAAATTTTCTGAAAGAAATTATTTTTCACATACTGTAATAGTTATTTTAAGAGGAGCAAAGATATTTATTTTAATTCTAAAAATCAAAAAACCATTCTTAACGATGGAAAAGAATGGTTTTTTTAGCATTGAATTACGTTGTAATCCTATATTTAAATTTTACTAAATGTCAGTTTGGCTTCTTTGGTATCTAGAATTAATTGATCGTCTGTGATAGTACTTTCACAAACATAAGGTGTACCAACTTCATCTTTTATAACGAGTTTTTTACCTTTTTGTGTTAACGCGTAAGTTCCGTCCGTGATTTCACGAAGCAAATATCCGGTAACGTGCCCATCTTCTGTAAAAGTAAGCGTACCGTTGGCTAAAATCGCGTTTTTTGTAGAATCAGAAACAGTTTCTTTGGGTTCTACTGCAGTAACTTTCCATGAATTCACAAGCTTGTCTCTTTTAAGATGGCATGAAACTATTACGACAGCAATTGCAATTACGAGGGTAAATAATTTAAAGTTTTTCATGATATTGTGATTAAAAGTTAAACAGGAAAAAGTTACAAAAAAAAATGACATTAAAATATTCGTAATCAAATATTTATAAAGATTTTTTTTACTTCTAATTTCAAACTGCCTTTAATCTGAAAAACCTTTGTTTTCGGGTGTTAAACTGATATTCAGTAGATTACAATTATAGTTAAAAAGTTAACCGAATGAGATTTTTGAGCTTTTAGAGGCATCTTAATTAAGGGTTAAAGCCCCTAAAATTTCTTCATACATAAACGGCCCTCCAGGGTAAGTTGCTGTGTAATCCAGATTCATCCAAACTTGTCCGCGTTCGTCTATATGATAATGAAGTTTTTTACCATAACTCTCTTTTACGAATAATACGTTTTTAATCAGATAATTGACTTTTTCAAGATCAATCATTGAACCAATTAAAATTTCAGGATAAATATGTCCTTTAGTATGAATAAGGCGTGGAGTTCCGCCAATAGAACGAACAGCCGCCGCCATCAAAATAGAGTGATCATCGCAATCGCCTGAGAAATAATCTAAAGATTCACTGGCAGTTGCGATGTAATCACCTTCTTTTGGATCGTTTACATAATTCCATCTGCTGTTGATTT
>Ga0160502_100422_pt1 | contig 30926 bp, 31 predicted proteins | sample DIDnMG_14_FD_108237 | JGI IMG/M metagenome (GOLD analysis project Ga0160502, IMG submission 108237) | Enriched soil microbial communities from UW Madison campus, WI, USA - DID2933_E24_Xylan MG | ecosystem: Environmental > Terrestrial > Soil > Unclassified | place: USA: Madison, Wisconsin... | reverse complement strand
GCGGCATGGCAAGCTAATCGCAATGCCACGGCTTCCACCGTCAATTGGCAATTTACTACAGAAGACGCTAGGATCAGGCTTAGAAAGCTATACCCTGTAATTTAAGGTTTACAGAGTACTAGGGCGTGTCTGAAAACTCGTGCAAGGGCAGCTCTTATCGCCTTGTCGCCCCATGATGCGTTGACTTTTCTTGACGTATCCCCGGTACGCCTGCAAAAAAGCAGCCTTGCCTGGAACGAACATTCGGCCAGATTTGATCCGTTCAGAGTGTTCAGACACGCCCTAATTTGCTCTTGCACACACAAACAAAAAGCCGCTGTCCCCTCCCTCTCGGGCGAACAGCGGCGTTATGATGGCAAGACGTTAACGTTCAATTTGATTAGTGCCTCCCTATATAAATAATTGCAAATTTTCAACCTCCATCGTCTGGCTACATCTCCAGTTGCAGCATCTCCATCCGCAGCCCGCTCAGCTTCTCCTTCGATGCGGCAATGTCCTCCTCGCTGCCCGCAGCCAGCGCCTCGCTCAGAACAGACAGCTCATAATCCAGCTCATACCGCAGCACCGCGATCCTCTCCTCGGCCCTTCTGGAGTTGAAGGCCAGCTTGATCTCCTCCAATGTGACGAACGGTTTGCGTTGATAGATAATTTTGTGCTCCATGCCGCACACCTCCACAAGTCGTATAATTTCTCCAAACATAATGCTCTCAATCATAATCTGCCGATCCTTGATCCGCTTGACGACGGCGTGCCCCCGAGTATCATTAATCAGCTTCTCCAGCAGCTCCGACAGCTTCTCATCCTTGATGATGTAATCGCCTACAATCCGGTAACGACTATGCAGCCGTTGGAATCTGAGCTTGACCAGCTTTCGGCCTGTACGGATCGAGATTAAAAATTGCGTCTCCGACTCGCTCCAATACAGGGAGTATCCCTCATGTATGAGATCACGGATGAAATGCTGGATTTGCCGACGGTCGAAACGGAGCTCCAGATTACAATATTCCACCTCATAGCTTTTGTTCATGGCAACCCCTCCCGACGTTTGTAGGATATGTTAGGATGTCTGTTCGAACATATTGACGAAATGTTCTGACAATTTGTTCTTACTTCTATCTTATACCTCATCATATGTTATGGCAACTTGGTTTATTGACTATTTTTCAGGTTCATTTCACCTCCCCGGTTCAATCGCAGCAAAAAAAGGCAGCCGCACAGTACACGAATCCTTCGTGCAATAGTGCGACTGCGAATATTCCCTCCCTTTCCCACCGCCCAGCCCCAGGATGCGCGCAACTGAAAGCCTCTCCAGCGCCCTTGACGGGGGGCCGCCACTCATATCTTGCATAGATTATCTGGACGCCTCACGAGCAGGCTGCAGCACAGTCGCTCCGAAGCCGAGCAGGACGAAGGCGAATAGCAGCAATATGCCGAGCGGCAAAGCTAACTCGTAGACGGTGGCGCCGCGAATGCTCTCCTCCAGCGCGATAATTGCCCAGCGTTGCGGGGTGAAGCCGGACAGCTTCTGCATGAATTCCGGCATCAGCGCAACAGGCCAGAAGCAACCGCCAAGGATGCAGGTCGGACTGACGACCAGATTATTTACATAGCCGAAATTACTGATGTTCTTGACCACTGCCGCTACTGCTGTAGCAATGCCAACGGCGCTTAGCAGGAAGCATTCCATCACCAGCAGCATGCGCGGCAGTGACACGCCAATATCAAAGCCAAGGAGATAGCGCGTCGTCAGCAGGATCAGCACTTGCTGCATCGTGCCGAGCAGTACGCTCCCCAGAAAATTGCCGAGTGCGATCTCTCCAGCCCCGACCGGAGCCGTGAACATGCGTTGCATCGTGCGCTGCTCCCTATCCTGTACAACCGTGAGTATCGACTGATTCGCCAGCAGCATAACGAACAGCAGCATCATTCCGATGACCATGATCGTGACATCCAGCACCTGACCCGATTGCTCCTTCACGTATCCGATCCCGCTACCCTGGATCTCCTCCAGCCAGCCGCGAACGGTCGCATCCCGCTCGGCTGAACCTTGAGCTGCCGCAGCAGCAGCCAGCTTGCGCAGCATGCCGTCTTGTGCCTCCAGCTTCACCGCAAGCGACACATTCCACAGCTCCTCCTTGGCGCGCAGAAGCTGCAGCGGCTCTGCCTGTCGGGCATACAATGAAGCCGTATAATCCTCGGGCACGATGATCCCCGCATCTGCCTTCCCGCTCTCTACCAACGCTCGCAGTTGCTCTGCAGTGAGATCGGCTCCAGCCGCGAGCTCGATCCCCTCCAGACCCCCGAGCGAAGCAGACAACTGCTGCCCCAGCTCGCCCTTGTCGTTATTCAGCAGAATGACCTGCTTGATGGACGGCTCCGGGTGAAATAAGCCGATAATGACGGAGATGACGATGACCGGCAGAATAATATAGAGCAGTACGCCCTTCGGCTTGCCGATCGTGCGTCTGACCATCATCCAGGCAATAATGATGCTGTTCATGTCAACGATACCACCTTTCGCATGCGCCAGAATGCCAGGACTAGCAGCACGCCAGTTATGCAGGCAAGTCCCCCGAGCATATCGGCCGCTCCTGCCGCATCTCCGCTCATGAGCATCCTGATGCTGCCGCTCGACCAGTAATTGATTGTGAAGGGTCCGGCTGCCGCAAGCAAGCCGACATCGGCGATCATCCCGCCGCTGACGAACGTCATCACCACGACCAGCAGTGTATAGAGCGTCTCAGCCGTCTTGGCGCTCTTGGAGAGTGAAGCAACTACGACAGCAAGCGCCACGGCAGAGGCAATCGTCAGCACAATGACGACCCCCAGGCGGAGACTGTCCCCGCCCCAGTCTACCCCGTACAGGTAATGGGAAGCGAGCACGACAATGACGGCCTGGAAGGCCGCGAACAAGAGCATCCCAAGCGCTTTGCCAGCTACAACAGCTCCCAGCGGTGAGGGCATGGCCGCCAGCCGGTGGAGTGTGCGCTGATCCCTCTCCTGCAGCAGACGGAAGATCGTCCCCATAGAGGAATAGAAGAGGAACATGATCATGTACGCCGCCGAGTAGTATTGCAGCGTGCTCAATGTGCCGAGCTCTGAGGCATTGCTCGCGAGCGTGGCGATGCGCACCCCCTCTGTGCTCCCCTCGTTATGGGGCAGCGCCGTCGCCTGCCCGGAGAGTGCCGTGGACGAGAGTACAAGCTGCTGCTTGAGCGTGTCCAGATAACCTGACAGCACCGCTTCGGCAGTCATATTGCGCGTCGATAGCTGACCGGGGTAGAAGGTCCATTGTACGCTCTCCCCTGCCAGAACGCTGCGCGAGAAGCCCGCCGGGATCATAACCCCATAATCCGCGTTCTGACGGTTCATCTGCTGCTCTACCCCGGCAGCCGAGTCTGCATAGTGCACACTCAGGCGCTCCTGCTCCTCCAGATAGCTGCGCACGCTGGCGGCGAGCGGGCCGTCATCTGCCAGATACACCACGGTGCGCACCTTTGCATCAGCCAGTTGAAGGCCGTTGCCGATCAGAAAGATCAGCAGCAGCGGCAGTCCGAGCAAGAGCAACAGCGACAAGCGGTTGCGAAGTATACGCTTGAGCTCATAGTAACAAGAAACGAATAGATAACGCATCGCAACTCCTCCTAATCCCGCAGCTTTCGCCCGGTGAGCTGCAGGAACAGCCGCTCCAGATTCGGCTTATCTCTCATCAGACTGAGCAGACCCATATGATGCTTCCCCAGAATAAACAGGATGTCCTGCATATACGTGTCTGCCTCCTGCATATACAGCTCCAACCGATTGTTGTCCAGCACATGAACCGCCTCTACTCGGGGATGGTGCTGAATCTCTGCTACCGCCTCCTCAGCGATGCGATTCGCCTCGATAACCAGCTTCTCCTTTTGCCCTGACTGTGCGACCAGCTCGTCCTTGGTGCCGCAGGCAATGAGCCGCCCCTGATCGATGATGCCCACACGGGTACCGATCGCCTCAACCTCCTCCATATAATGACTTGTATAGATGATGGTGGAGCCCAGCTTGTTAAGCGTGCGTACCGATTCGAGTATATGATTGCGTGATTGTGGATCAATCCCCACCGTCGGCTCATCCATGATGATCACTCGCGGCCGATGAGTAATCGCGCAAGCGATGTTCAGCCGGCGCTTCATGCCGCCTGAGTAGCTGGACGGGTGCTCCTTCGCCCGCTGCGACAGACCGACGAACTCCAACGCCTCCGTTACCCGCTCCTTCAGCAAGCGCCCTCTTAGGCCGTACAGCCTGGCGAAAAAAGCAACATTGTCATACGCCGTTAACGATTCGTAGATCGCCAGCTCCTGCGGGACAAGACCGAGGCGCGCCTTCGTTTCACGCGGCTGTCTGACCACATCGAAGCCATCGAGCGTTATCGTTCCACTATCGGGCCTCAGCAGCCCAGCCAGCAGATGAATCGAGGTGCTTTTGCCCGCTCCGTTGGGCCCCAGCAGTCCGAATATTTCTCCTTCCTCAATAGAAAGGGACAAATGATTAACGCTAATGTTCATATCATACTTCTTCACAACATCCTTAAAGGCGAGCAGACTCATACCCTTATCTCCTTCCCCGAGCTAACCTAGTGGACAGCAGCGCTCTATTATTCGAAATAGCCGCTGCCCTGTTACTAGTCATTGTAGCCCGCTTGCCCTTCGGTGTCAGGTGTCCAAAGTCAACACATCCAGGATGACAAAAGTCATATTGTTCACCAGGCGTCTTCTCTCTATGCGGAACACAGCGGCAGATATGGTATAATAGCGGGGACTTAAACTGCCAACAGGAGGCTGAAATCCGTATGAGCAATCCGCTGGCTGCTGCCCGCCTGCTGCTGCTCATCGTTCCTGCAGCAGCGACGCTCGTTTTGGCAGATATGGAAGCATCGGACCGATTTATATTTGGGACGCTAGCCGCCATCGCGATGTCGAGAATGAGTGTGCTTCTGCCTCGCTGGGCAGCTCTGCTGATCGCCATGGAGATGATCTGGCTGAGCTGGATGGCCTATCATTACGACGGCCTGATGAGCCTCTTGCTGCTGTCGCCCCTGATCGCTGCCTTCAGGCGTCAGGATAAGCACGAGCCGCTTGCAGGCCTGATCCTGCTGAACGCCGTAGGCTTCCTGATCGGGCTGCAAGGAAGCGAGCCGCTAGTTGCCGGGAGTGCAGCGATCGCCTGGGCAGCGGTCTGTGCGGTGCTGGTCGCTCAGCGCAGAGCAGTTCGCCGTCATGACCGCGTGCATGAGATGCATATCTCGCTCAGCCGCAGCATGGCAGAGCTGGAGCAGGCCAGAGAGCGGCTGCGCCACTATGCCGCCCAGGTCGAGCATTACGCACAGACGGAGGAGCGCAGCCGCATCGCCAGGGAGATCCATGATGATCTGGGTCACCGCCTCATTCGGCTGAAGCTGATGATGGAGGCCGGCCTTCGGCTCCTGGAGCATGATCAGGAGCGAGCCCGCGATCTGCTGGAGCAGGTTCGCCTGCAATTGGAGGAGAGCATGGATAATATGCGCCGAACCGTGCGCAAGCTGTCCCCGGTGGAACGATCGGATGGACGACGCTATGCGCTCGAACGGCTAATCGGAGATACCGCCTCGACGCTGGGCGTTCAGGTGGAGCTTGATATTCAAGGACTGGCGCGGCCACTGTACCCGAGCAGCGAATTCGTCCTCTACCGCAATGCCCAGGAGGCGATCACGAACGCGCTGCGGCACGGCGATGCGACCGCTGTCCATATTACGCTATGGTTCGAGCAGCGACTGGTGAGGATGACGGTTAAGAATAACGGCGCTCTGCCCCCCGTCCAGTTGGTTGAAGGGCTCGGCCTGCAGGGCATGCGGGAGCGAGCCGTCATGCTCGGCGGCAAGCTCTCGATCCGGCATGACGAGGGCTATGCTGTTATTACAGAGTTGCCGCTGGCGGCAGGAGAGACGAGGTGAGGTAAAGTAATGATTACGGTACTTATCGTGGATGATGACCCGTATATACGCGAAAGTCTGAAGCTGATTCTGGAGCTGGAGGAAGACATTCAGGTGGCGGGGGTGTGCGCGAATGGACAGGAGGCAGCGGCCTTCACAGCGGCAGCTCCCCAGCTTGATGTGGTGCTTATGGATATACGAATGCCGGAATGCGATGGCGTCGAGGCAACGAGACAGATTAAGGCTCAGAACAATCCGCCTGCTGTCCTCATGCTGACAACCTTCGACGATGACGAATATATTATCGAGGCGATTCGCTGCGGGGCTGGCGGCTACCTGCTCAAGAATGTTCCCCCGTCCAAAATTGTCGCAGCGATCCGAACCGTACACGGGGGTGAACTGCTGATTCATCCCGACATCGCGCGCAAGCTGGCAGGGCTGATCGGCTCCAGTAAGGAATACAGTGACGCAAGGATAGAGGCTCACAGACAGCAGGATAGCGGCCTTCGCTCCTCTAACGGAGATGGGGGCGGGGAGTCGGGACACCCGATGCTATCGCCTGCCGCTGCGCTTGCCCCTTACGGGCTGAACGCTACGGAGGAGGACATCCTCCAGCGCATCGCAGACGGGCTATCCAATCGGGAGATCGCCGGACAGTTATTTCTGAGCGAGGGTACGGTCAAAAATTACATCTCGAATATGCTGCATAAGCTGGAGCTGCGCGATCGCACTCAACTGGCGATTTTTTATCTGAAATTAATCCATGGAGGAACTGCGCTATGACTGTACTGCACCCACAAGCTGCCCCCGATGCGGGCGCGGCATTTTCCGGCTTTGCGCCAGAGGACTTTGATGTATTCGCCATTGAAGGATTGGAGCCGCGTATGGAGGCGCTCATCCGCCTTGTACGCCCCAAGCTCCATCTGCTGGGGGATCGGCTGGCCCCTTCGCTGTCCGTGCTCTGTCAGGAAGAGATGTACGCTCATGTTGCCAAGCATGCCCGGCGGACGATTAACCCGCCGAATGACACCTGGGTCGCCTTTGCCGCCAACAAACGGGGCTACAAGGCTCACCCTCATTTTCAGGTCGGGATGTTCGAATCCCATCTGTTCATCCAATTTGCCATCATCTACGAATGCCGCAACAAGCAGCAGTTCGCCAGGGAGGCGCTGGAACGGCTGGAGGAGCTCAGGCAGATCGTTCCTGGACATTATGTATGGTCAGGCGACCATATGGTGGCAGGAGGCACGCCGCACCGGGAGATGACTGATGAGGCGCTGCGGACACTCATCGCGCGCTTGCAGCAGGTTAAGGCGGCGGAGGTGCTGTGCGGTCTGGAACTCAATCGGCACGATCCGCTGCTTCAAGACGGCGAGCGCCTGCTCACCACGATCGAGCAGACCTTCGAGACACTGCTTCCGTTATATCGCATGTCGTTCTAGAGAGGTTCGCAGCCACTCCGAGCCCATTCCAACTATTGCAACTATTGCAACAGCTACAGCTACATACCTACAGCAGCCAAGCACAAGGGCGGGTTCCCTATCGTCATACGACGACAGTGAGAACCCGCCCTTGTCAAGCTTAGTGCCTAGGGTGAATCGGTTGCGCTCCAGCCGAAGCGGCAAGCCGGCTTCGCAGCCGCCGCAGCACTGCCCTGCATAGAGAGCAGGCGGCGCCATACGAGCTACGGTTGCCAGCCAGCTATGCCAGGCGGCTATCCTGAGCAGCGCTCTTGCGGTCGGCAGCGACGAAGCCGGACAGCAGCAGCAGCGCCAGCAGCGACAATATACCCGCTACAATGTAGGGAAGCTGTAGATCCAGCTTGAACAATGCAACGCCTACTAGCGGTCCGACGATTCTGCCGAGGCTGTCCATCGAAGAGCTGAGACCGGAGGCGATGCCCTGGCCCACGGTTGTTTTCTGCGTGATTAGCGAAGTAACACATGGCCGGATCAGTGCGTTCCCCATTCCGAACACAGCCAGATAGATGGTTGCCGACCATAGCGAATGAGCGGTGACGAGCAGGAAGAAGCCTGTCGCCGACAGCACCAGTCCGGCAATAATGAACTTGCTCTCATCCCCCGAACGAATATAGCGGCGAACCACGCCGCCCTGCACGAGCGCACCGACGATGCCGCAGACGAAGAACATCATCCCCACCTGCGCTGGCGTCACATCAAATCGCTGCATGCCGAACAGTTGCAAGGTCGCCTCCAGCCCCGCGAGTGTCACCGCTACGAAGAAGGCGAGCACATACAGATAACGGATCGAGCCGGAGAACGCCTGCCAGCGAGACGGCGCCTTGTCTTGCCTCTGGCGGCGCTTCTCCACCGGCAGCGACTCCTGCAGCCGGGACAGCGCCAGCAGGAAGGTCAGCAGCGCCAGCCCCGCAGCGGCGAAGAACGGCGCTTGCAGCGATAGCTTGCTTAGCAGGCCGCCAAAGCCCGGCCCGATCGTAAACCCTAGGCCGATCGACATCCCGACCAGCCCCATCCCCTTCGTGCGTTCCTCAGGCGGTGTGACGTCGGCGACATAAGCGACGATGACCGACGTGACAGCACCCGAGAACAGGCCGCCCAGGACGCGGGAGGCGTACATCAGCACGAGGCTGTGCGAGCCGAGCCCGAACAGGACGAAGCTGGCCGCGAAGCCCACCACACCGATCAGAATGATCGGCCGTCTGCCGATCCGGTCTGAGAGCGCTCCCCAGATCGGCGAGAGGATAAAGGATATGGCAGAATAGATAGACAGCATCAATCCGGTATGCAGCTCCAGCCGGCCAGGATCGACCACCTTGATCAGCTCGGGCATGACCGGAATAATAATCCCGAACCCGATAAATGTCGTTATCAGCATCAGCATGACAACAGCTAGTCGTTTGTTCATGTGTTGATTCCCTCCGTCCAAATATCGTATCACATCTTGCCATCGTATGGAAATGAACAAACTCGTAACAAAATCCGCTTGCAATCCCCCCTGTTTTTGCTATACTCATCCTTGTTTGAACACTTTATCTGAAGGAAAGGCTGGGTGAAGCATTGGATCATACTCAGACTCCGCTATTCAGCGCCTTGCGTCGACATGCGGACCGCAACCCTGTACAATTTCACATTCCCGGACATAAAAAAGGAGCAGGCACTGATGAGGAATTTCGTTCCTTTATCGGGGATAATGCACTGTCCATTGACTTGATAAATATTGCTCCGCTGGATGATCTCCATCAGCCGACAGGCGTCATTGAAGAGGCGCAAAAGCTGGCTGCAGACGCCTTCGGAGCTGACCATACATTCTTTTCGGTGCAAGGAACAAGCGGCGCGATCATGGCCATGATCCTGAGTGTCTGCGCACCTGGAGACAAAATCATCGTCCCGCGCAATGTGCATAAATCCGTCATGTCGGCCATCATCTTCGCCGGCGCGCGCCCGGTGTTCATCTCTCCTGCGCGTGATGCGAATCTCGGCATTGACCATGGCATTACGACGCGCGCAGTGCGCCGGGCGCTCCAGCGTCACCCGGATTCCAAGGCCGTCATGGTCATCAATCCGACCTATTATGGGATTTGTGCCGATCTGAAGGAGATTGTCGATCTGGTGCACAGCTACAATATCCCGGTGCTGGTTGACGAGGCTCATGGGGTGTTGATTCATTTTCATGATCAATTGCCGACATCTGCGATGCAAGCTGGTGCTGACATGGCTGCAACGAGTGTCCACAAGCTGGGCGGCTCGCTCACGCAGAGCTCCGTGCTGAACGTGCGCGAGGGCCGCATCAACCCGCAGCGTGTCAAGACGATTATCAGTATGCTGACGACCACCTCTACCTCGTATATTTTGCTAAGCTCGCTGGATACATCTCGGCGCAACCTGGCGCTCAACGGCTACCGCCTTGCAGAGCAGGCTATTGAGCTAAGCCAATACGCCCGGATTGAGATTAATAAGATTCCTGGGCTATATTGCTTCGGGGAAGAGATTCTGGGCAGCGAGGCCACCTATGATTACGATCCGACCAAGATCACGGTTCATGTCCGTCATCTGGGTCTCACCGGCTATGAGGTGGAGAACTGGCTGCGCGACCGGTACAATCTTGAAGTCGAGATGAGCGATATGTACAATATTCTCTGTCTGGTCACAACCGGGGACGACCGTGACACCGTAGGTACGCTGCTTGAGGCGATGCGCGAGCTGTCCCAGCAATACTACCAGAAGAATGCCGCCAAAGAGCTGATTATTAAAATTCCTGAAATTCCACAGCTCTCGCTCACTCCCCGCGATGCCTTCTATGCGGAGACCGAGGTCATTCCATTTAAGGAATCGGCGGGACGGATTATCGCCGAATTTATCTATGTCTATCCTCCGGGCATCCCGATCCTGCTGCCGGGTGAGGTCATCTCGCAAAAAAATATCGAATATATCGTCGATCATGTTGAGGTAGGTCTGCCAGTCAAGGGGCCTGAGGATCGCAGCATCGAATATGTAAAGGTTATTGTGGAGGAGACGGCGATCTTCTAAGGGAGGATGGCGGCACACAACCTTCAGAGCGCCCTGATGCGCCGCGCGCAGCACACAGCGCGAAGCGCATCGCTGCATGACGGCGAGCGGTCAACCAATGGTCAGCATGACCAAGCAGATTGCACGCTTACATGCATAGAGAGGCATCCGTTGTTGGTCATTCTATCTGGCCGACAGAGAACAAGCCGGCCCTTGGTGAAGGAGCCGGCTTGTCTAGGTCGTGTGTGTACACTCTGAACAGAACATATCTGGCCGAATTCTCGTTCCAGGCAAGGCGCTTTTTCGCAGGCGTACCGGGGTACGTCAACAAAAGGCAACGCAGCATGGGGCGAAAAGGCGGGGAGAGATGCCCTTGAACGGGTGTTCAGACACGTCCTAGTTATATGTCTGTCAGCCCGAGGACGCCAAGCGTCCTGGCCGCGGGTAGGCTCGGATTAGGATTGCTCAGATTCCTGCAGCGCAATCTCCTCGTAAATCTTCGTTACGCGATCCCACTCCGCATCGTCTTCGATTCCAACCAGGAACGCCTCGTCATTCTCTTCCTCAATGCGGAAAATAATGCCGTCCGACTCTGGATTGTTACGGTCAAGCAGCACCGCATAGACTTGTTCGTCGGATTCGAAGGTGAATACCATCACCATCTCGCGTTCTACACCCTCATCGTCACTTACCAAAAATACATGCTCTTCATGATCATGGTCATGACCGCATCCGCAATCATCACCGTGCTTGTGTTCGTGTTCGCTCACTGCAATACCCCATTTCACATTTAAATGTCACCCACGTATAGTAACATGTTCAGGAGGGATGGTCAAACATGCAGTCTGACGAGGCATGCCTGTTCGATAACAAGGGATTACTGAGCGGTAATCGTCTTCTCTGACACCAATGTCCAATCGCTTGTTGCTGTCTGCTTCATATAGAAGCGGACGGAATATTTGCCTGCCGAATCGAAGCTGTAACGGAAATCCTCTGTGCGGAACCAGAAGTTGTCCAATGACTTGTTGACCGTCTGCGACTGAATCAGCTTCTCATCCCCCGACGGGTCAGCTATGACCACCTTTACCGCGTGAATATCGGTCTGCAGGTTGTCAATCTGCGAGAACACGCTGAAGGTAACCTTGCCTTGCTTCACATTGCCGAATGTAACTTGCTTCTGATTCTGATCCTGGAACAAAAACATATGTACATTCGGTTTATAAATGGACGCCCGTTTGGCGCTGTCATCCCAGACAACCAGCGCTTGCAGCGAGCTCGCAATCTCCCGCAGCGGAAGATAGGTGCTCCCCTCTGCCAACAAACCGGACTCCTTCGATTCGATTCCATTCACAAATACTCTTACCTTCTGCGCCGCAGAATCTGCGAAGAGCACTGTCCCGCCCCATAGAGAAAGCGCCAGCGTCAACACAACCAGCTTCTTAAATTTCATTATGGTCAAACCTCCATCCATTGTTGCACTTGTTAAGTTATACTCTTTGCTTAGAGCAAAGTTGCGGGATAGCGAAACACTTTTTTGCGGCCTTTCTAGTTGCTCCAGGAACGAGCGATACGGAAATTTTCTTTCAATTTCGCATAAAAAGTGATAAATTCTATATAACATATCTTGTCAGGAGGCTCTAACGCTTGAATATTCAAATGCTTGGTACGGGGAGTGCTTTTGCCAAAGACTTCTACAATAATAATGCATTGATCTATGCTAGCGGACAAACTCTCATGGTGGATTGCGGCATCACCGCTCCTGCTGCCCTGCATGCCCTAGGCAAGCGGCCTGATGAGGTGGATGCGCTGCTGATCACCCATATTCATGGCGACCATGTCGGCGGGCTGGAGGAATTTGCCTTTCGGATGAAGTTTCAATATCATAAAAAACCGGTGCTCTACGTGGCAGCATCGCTGCTGGAGCCGCTTTGGGAGAATACGCTCAAGGGCGGGCTGGCGCAGGAGCCCTGGTACACGTTGGAGGATTATTTCACCTTGCGGCTAATGGAGGAGAATGTCCAGTACACACTCGCTCCTGATCTGTCGTTTGAAATTATGCAGACGCCCCATATCCCGCATAAGGCGAGCTATTCACTCTATATTAACGAGCACCTATTCTATAGTGCCGACATGCGGTTCAATCCGCAGTTGCTGCACAGGCTAGTCGAAGAACGGGGCTGCGACGCGATCCTTCATGATTGCCAGTTCATCGCGCCTGGCGCTGTCCATGCGTGCCTGGATGAGCTGCTGACCTTGCCCGCAGAGATGCAGCAGCGCATATGGCTCATGCATTATGCTGATAACCAGCCGGAATTCAAGGGCAAGACCGGAGCTATGCGCTTCATGGAGCAGCATCGCGTCTACAGTGAGGTCGAGCTGGCCACATCCAGCACCCAAGCGGGCTAGATACTATGCCCATTTTCGACCATGACCAAACGCCGCACGCTAATTCTTCTGATGAAGAAGTCAACGTGCGGCGTTTGCTTGTCTGCCTAATGTGCGAGGTTAACTATCAGCCTGGGCTCTATCATGTGCAGCGCACCAGTTGTGTCTTCAAACTCTAAAACAGCGGGAGTTGATCCAGATTATTAGTCGGGTCTCCATCCGCATCGCCGCGGATATAAGTCTCGCCATCTCTACCCTTAAAGCTGTTCACCCCGGCGATCTGCCCTGCCTGCACGGCCTGCAGCGCCTCCTGATAGTTCATAACACGGCCGTTAGATGTCTGAAAAGCCGTCAGATCGCCATCACCGTTCTTCTGCACAGCTACAAACCGCTCGCGCTGATCGGCAGTAGAAGGCTGCGCCTGCGGGTGAATGCCAAGCTCCTGCTGGTACGGGTTAGCCGTCTGGCTCTGCATTTGCGAATTAGCTTGGTTGGATACACTGCTGGCACCCTGTTGCTGCATTTGGCTGCCAGCCAGGTTGGCCATGTCTTGCTGCTGATTCGAATTTCCATTTGGGTTCATTCTTCATTCTCCTCTACATCCGTAATGGTTGCATCGAGGTTAGTATGAAGCATTCCCCCATCTATCATACATTGCGGTGCTGTCTTATGCTTGAACATAGCAACCTGTCATAGCATGCAGGCACGTCATTCCTTGCCTAAGGCTGAGTTAGAAGCTGTTGTCCGGGCCGGTATGGCTCCATCCTTGGTCGGCTTGGCGACGGCAACGGCTCAATCATGCCCGAGCTGGAGTAGATGTCCTGGCGGACAGAGGGCCCGTATACATCCTCGATAACCACCGCTTGAACCGCTTGCTCCTCCTGCGGAGGTTCCATAACCCCCAACAACAACAGCATCCATATGCTACAGGCCAGCAGCACCAGTATAGCCATCCATCCTGCTGCCACTCTCCACATCTGCTGTTCCCCCTTTAGAATTACACGTACACGCCTCAGTTGAGCCTGGTCTGCGCAGGCCATCTAAGCAGTATTGCCTGATCCACTCCTCTCCAAACGAATTACAATGGCGAATAATATGCGATTCCATATTTCAAACTAAGCAAGTCAAGCGAACGCCAGACAGATGCGCAGTCATGCGGCTGTGTTAAAGGAGGGATGGGAAATGAGCAAAGCATTTGACAGTAATTATAATTGTGCGAACGCCTCCGAGGATCTCCAAGAGCTGAAGCATTCGCTGGAACAGCTACAATCACAGGGTGAGCTGACACAAGAGCAGCAGGAGGAAGCGAATCGGCTGGGCAACCTGATTCATTTTATTACAAACAAATGTGATATTCATAACGGCTAACTGAAAGAAAGGAGCGGAAATATGGCTGAGCATAATCCATTACCGACCAGGGCAAAGAGGGACAACACTTCCCCTCTGTCTGCCCAGAAGCACAAGAATGCCAACGCCACCGATGAGCGGATGGAAGCACCTCCAGGTATCGAGCCAGGCTACGACTACATCTGGGGCAGTGATCAGGATGAGCTGGTGCAAAACCATACTGAACGCGATACGAAATAAGCGCCGCACGAAACGGTAGTCACCGCCACCCACCCTCTCGTTAGGATATTCAGGCTCCCCAACTGCGCCGAGCTGCATAGCGTTTACGCCATGGGGAGCTTGAATGACCATGGGTTTATCCGCGCACCCATTCATTAATATGCCGTCTTCAACTATACTGCTCGCCTCGCATAAATTTAATAGAAACATATAACGGCACACCGCCCTATTTTTTTCGCGAAAAGTGTTGACTTTCATGCTGGATCCTGGTATATTATTAATTGTCGCTGATATGATCTGTTAGCTCAGCTGGGAGAGCACCATCTTGACAGGGTGGGGGTCAGTGGTTCGAGCCCACTACAGATCATTACGAAGAAACCCTTGTGTAGCAAGGGTTTTTTGCTGTTTATGGACGTAAAAATAAGACCTCATGAGGCCGTGTTTTTTGAATTTGGTGCCGATTTGGTGCCCTTTATTCTACTAAAGCACTATTGGTGCCATTTGGTGCCGCAAAAAACATCTCTCCGAATGCGTCCGCTGTCTCCTGCTGCATGTGTGGTGTAATGTGAGAATAGCGATCTAGCATCTTCACGCTCGACCAACCCATTCTCTCTGCAATACGCTTATTGTTCTCCCTCATCTTCAACAGCATGACAACATGCGTATGACGCAAGTCATGGAACCGTATCTTCGGTACTCCTGCCTTCTCGATCAGGCGATAAAACGAACGGTTGATATTGCGCGGCGACAACGGGCTACCTAATCGTGTCCACCTCCTGCATACGCAAGCCTAGAATCTCAGAACCAATAGGAATGAATTCTGGAGGCGCGTGAGATGTTTAAGCTGCTTGATTATGTAGAATACCGAAACTTCAACGGGCGAAGCAAGCATGTGAGAACAGCGAGCATTTAGTGAAGGATCATTTCGTGGAGATGCACGATATGATTGTTGCATTGTCCCGTTACGCTTGCTACCTCATCATTCAGAGCATCAACCACGCGTAACATAGAAGGGGGAACCCCAGAGGTTATTTCTCGGAGACAATACTAGAAAGAGCCGCCATAGTTGCGGCTCTAATTATTCATACCATCTAGGTTGATTAGTAACCTTTCTGAATATTTCCACCTACTTATTGAATAATCAGCTCAGGATTAATCAATTTGATCTGTTTGATGATCTGTTTATAGTTCATAAATGCCACTGGACAATTTTTTGATTTGGCTTCAATGACATGTTCGAAATATAACATCCCTCGTTTTTGGTTCACCAGCATGACCTTATCCATATTGACCACCGTGTTTCTGTCTACCTTCTGAAATCTGAAACCGGAGGCATTCAGTGCAGCACAAAAATATTTAAGCGATCCCATAGCCAAGTATTCCTCATGCTGCAAATGGAACACCACATGACCGTCATCATGAGAGAAATACAATATATCATGTGGACTAATCTGAAAAAAGCCGGAATGACCATCAATATCGCGAGTAAGTGACAAGAGCATACAATCACCTCCTGGCTTTAAGTAGTTCTTCCGGTGTCTCATCCTGGTAGACATATAACCAGCTTGCAGTGGATACGACAAGCACGGCCAATGCTCCTAAAACTGTTGCGATATGATACAGTAATCTTCCTCTTCTCAAGTCACTCTCCTCCTTCCCTCGATCAAAGTTAAGCATTGAACAAAAAAGGAAGCAGCGAGCACAGAGGAGTGAAACACCAGATTGCTTGCAATTATAAGAATCGAGATATATTTTAACAAAGGATAATAGTGATGCGGTATTCTGGTTTGTCTTTCGATTCGAGATGGAGCAAACCAGAGGGCTAATAGAAGAGAAAGAATCGTCAACACATAAAGGAGTGGCTTGTCCAACTGCACAAAAGCCAGTGTCAGCGCACCCGTCGTTGAAATGATAATGCACAGCAGACCCGATTTCAAATGAATCCCTCCCGAGAACTGCCGCAGCAATGCGAAGCCCGCTAATGCAACCGCAGACTCTGCAAACTTGCCTAGAGCTGAAGCAATGACGAGGGTAAGCAGCGTAGTGAGTACAGCATTCAATAGAAAAGCAATAGAATATTTCAGGACTTCTACACTGCTAGGGTGCTCAGGCACAGATTTCTTGATCTGCGTAGCTAATCGGGTCGCAACTGCATTGATCATAGCTTCTCCTCCACTTCCTTTCGCAAGGCATAATAGAGAAATACGGCGAGAGAGAATAAAATAATTACAAAGTTTGCTTTAATATCCTGAAAATACATCATAATACACAGCACTAAAGCAAAGAGAGTGATTAAAGTCAACACCGCTATTCTCTCCCATTTGAAGCGAAGCTTCTCGAACTCAAAAGTGAAGCCCAACCCCCGTGAATATATGAACCAACTGCCGCCAAGTGCCAACAGGCTGCTAATGAGCTGCAATTCATACCCCTCTACAGAATGGCCTGACACTTTCTCAATCGTAAAGTAGCCAAACGACAAAAGCAATACTGAGGATTGAATGAGGGCATAGCTTATATATCCGGTTACGGTTATAACCGCAGACCAGAACAATGGTATACGGATCACAGTCTTAAAGAACAACACTGTCAATAACAAATTAATAATCGGTGAAATTTCAACAAGAGCCAGCATGTCCCTAATTACATAATTTTGGAAGCTTATTAATAAAGACATAATGACTATGCTCCATATATGCTTCGTCACCTTAACCCGAAACAAATATAAAGCAACACTCAATACCGCAATTCCTTCAATGGTTGAAAATAATAGAAACCCCGCGACATCCATCCTGGGCACCGTCTTTCTACATCTAATTCTATCTCTCTACGCACTAGACTTTCCCACTGTAGGGCTCAAAGTCCTATATAGATTTTCACATACAACGCCTCTTCTACGCAACCATAATTTACACCAACAACGCCTCCTTCCTCGCAGAATACGTTCCCGCGAAAGCTATACAGAAAAATGCAGTTTTTGGCGATTGAAGTCGGAAAAATGTAAAAATTTAGATTAAAGTTCAGAGCTTGTATAGTTTCGTTTGTTATGATGAAGGCATATTATTGTCTGAGGTGAATGAAATGTACTCCCATATTGATCCCAATACACCGCTGAAGCATTACTTCGACATCATCGAGCCATGTCTGACGCTTGACATTAATGAATTACGACGGGTGGCTTATGCTGACGAATATAAGAAGACAATTTCCCTCATGATTGGTTCGCTGCGCAGAAAACGTTATGTTACGATTGGTCATGTGCTGAATGCAACATGGGCTGAGCTCGGACAAGTCCGTAATTTCGGAATAAAATGCCAACTGCTGCTATTCAGCTATCTTGATCGAATCGTACACCACCCTGAATGTCTCATCCACCTCGAAGTTGTAGAACGTAACCGGAAAATAACCGCAATCAAGCGCAGACTTCGGGAAATGGGTATGATCCAGTAGCCGATTGCCATTGTGCGCCCTCTGTTCATCCGCCCCTTTTCCTGGCCGCTCCATGATTCCCCACACCGACCTCTACTGTTCGGCATATCCTGAAGCAGCAGCGCATTGCCCGAGCTCCACTCCTTCCAGGGGCGTATTCAGCCCTTTCCTTCGCATGTGTCATAAAGGAGGTTCCCGGGTAATATAATGCTATGCAGAACACCCGCGAGCACGAAGGCAGCGCAGAGGAAAGGGATGCAGGAAGGAATGAACAACGAGATGAGAGAGAGCAACCAACCGCAACAGCAGCAGCAGAATACCGCCGGAAAGGACGAGACTCCGGTAACATTCCGCTCAGTCGATGACATATTGGAATACTATCAACAAAAACGATGACGAGAGCAGGCTCCCGTCAAGGTTGGTACCCCCTACCTCTTGAGATGTGGGGGGTACTTTTTTGTGTATTGTTCATGCCTGTCCGCTCCAGCAAAGCTTCACCTCTTGTCCTCCTGTGCATGTTGCTGCCTGTACATAATCGTCAGCATGCGCCAGAAGTCATAGCTCCCAACAGGCGTATCATAATATGCCGCCAGCCCTTTCGCAGCCTCCTTCGCCCAGCTTGGCGCTTCCATCGCTTGCAGCTTCTCAAGTCGGCCCGCAGCCGCCTCCAATCGTTTGACCGCTTCCTCCAACTGTGTCAGACGCTCGTCCTGCTCCTGATCCTTTGCCATCTGCTCCTCCCCCTTCTCTGCCATGGTGTCATACTGCTCTAGGCTGTACTGCACAATCAGTCTGACAAGCTTGCTTGCATACGCCGGATCGGTAGCATAGCCTGCATCCTGCAGTGCTTGAGCCTGCTCCTTGGGTGTACGACTGCTTCTCACCAGGGTATACCGCGCATTCTGGAGCAGCAGATCCTGATCTTTATAGAATGCATAGACGCTGTCATAGGCCCGAAAAGCAGCAGTAATCTGTACACTCTGCCCGTTATAGACCTCCCATGTCCCTTGCCGCACGACTGCACCGCGCCAATACGCATTCGGCTTGCCGCTTCCCACCTTGTATCCGCCCAGATTATAAGTTGCGGGAATGGAATTACCGCCAGTCTCCAATATATTTTGTGCTAATCGGACAGATGGCAGCAGCGGCGACCCCTCGCGGCGCGCCTGAATCGCCTGCGGAGCCAGTTGTGCAATGAATTGCTCCCGTGTCATGAGCCTCTCCCTCCTCCAGGCTGCGGACGCAACTTGTCCGTGCTTGTATACCATATGCTGGCGGCAGCATTCAGAGGCGGCGCTAGACCCAGGACTTGCGTGGTTTTCGGTGCGGAATTCCTGAGGGAGGTCGTCTGCAAAAATGAGTCTTTGGCCCTCACTGCGCGAGCGCAACATTATTTTGCCAGTCTGCGTCTACACTAATAACTGCAGAGCTCTTGATGCCTTATGCCGGTTTCTTGCTGGCATGCCCGGGGGGCACTTGGATATGCAGCCAGAGCATGCAGAATAATAACAACATACATTTTCGAGGTGAGACAAATGAAGAAACGTATCCTAATGCTTATGCTGATGTCACTGGTCGCACTGGTCGGGGTTAGCCAATCCGCATGGGCCTTCAAGGACACTCAGAACCACGACTTCAAGAACGAGATTGAGGGGTTGAAGCAGCGCGGTATTATTAGCGGCGACAAGCACAACCAGTTCAAGCCGGGGGCGAAGCTGACCAATGCAGAGGCAGTCGTACTTATCGTCAAGGCGTTCGATCTGAACATTAACAACCTGCGTTTTATTAAAGAACCCAAGGTCAGCGATTATTATACCAAAGCCAAGGATAACACCTGGTATTCACAGGCCTTCATTATCGCGCAGTACAATCAGTTGGAGCTTCCCCAGGATATTGATCCGTCAGCACGTATTACACGGGAACAGTTCGCCCATTACTTATTTAACGGAATACAGCGGACGGGTGAGTACGTCTGGATCGAACCCTATATTCTAATGGATGACGCGAAGAAAGTTACAGACACCTATATGAATAGCGTCCAGAAGCTGCTCATTATGAATATTGCCAAGCTGGACAACAAGCAACGCTTCCAGCCACAACAGTCTATCTCTAGAGGTGAAGCAGCAGCCTGGATCTACCGCGCAATCCAATTTGTCGAGTCCCAATCCAGCCAGCAGCCTCAGCAGCCGTCCTACGGTCTTGAACTACAGCATACAGTCAGCAAAGTGAACGATGATGTGAACAAAGTGACGATTACAGCTACGGTCGGACATCCAGGCTATGGGTTGCGTGTCGCATCCATTGATTTTGCAGGCAAGGAAGCAACCATCACCGTCCAGGTAGTCGAGCCTGATCCTGATAAGATGTATCCTCAAGTCATTACAGATGCTTCGGTATCCACCTATATCGATAGCCAATATACGAGCATCAAGCTGGTAGAAGCCGCCACCTCCAGCCCGCATGTGCCAGTAATCTCCAAGGGAAAATACCATGCTGGCTAAAGACGCACACGATAGCCGTACCGAGCGATCCTCTATGGATCGCTTTTTTTGCTCAGATATGAAACCACTCGGTATATTGGCGCGTACTAATACATAACTACCATATGAACCATAAGGAGGAACATCTACCATGTCTATATTTAAACGACTGCGTGATTTAACCCTATCCAATGTGTATGCTCTGATCGAGAAGGCCGAGGACCCGGTCAAGCTGACAGATCAATATATTCGCGACATGCAAGAAGATCTGGAGGATGCTGAGAAGGCCGTAGCTTCCCAGATTGCACTGGAGAAGAAATTCAAGCTGCTGTATGAGGATCAAGCGGCACTTGTGGAGAAGCGCAATGAGCAAGCTCATCTGGCTGCACAAGCGCAGAACATCGATCTTGCCCGCCGCGCGCTGGAGGAGAAGAAGGCTGCCGAGCAGAAGATGAATGAATATAAGGCCAGCTTCGACCAGAACAAGGCCTCTGCTGATCTTCTCCGCGCCAAGCTGGAGGAGATGCGCAAGCAACTGCAGGAGATGAGGAATAAGCGTGATACGCTTGTTGCACGCTACAATGCTGCCAAGGCTCAACAGGAGATCAACAAGGCGGTGTCCGGCTTCAACGCCGATTCGGCCACGTCGGGCTTAAAGCGTATGGAGGAAAAGATGCTCCAGATGGAGGCTCAGGCGGAGGCTGGAAATGTCATGAACACCAGGGAGCGCTCGCTGGACGAAGAGTTTGCCGCGCTGGGCAAGGATAAGGCGGTAGAGGATGAGCTGGCTGCCTTGTTGAAGCAGTACGAGAAGAACGAATAGTCTTGTAGCCCTTGAGTCTCGATTGTGACAATCGTGTGCAATAAAACTAAAAGCGTCGGCAGGCAGCCCATGAAGCATGAAGGCTGCTCGCCGACGCTTTTGTCTTGCGCGTCGTTCTATGTACGGGGAGGTTTGAGGAGATCTCCCTACAACTACAGATGCAGATCCTGAGACAGTCGAATCATATCCCTGCACTGTATTCCATTCTCATAGATTTCTTCGGAGTAATGTCTAAGGAAGAAATCCACATCGACGCCAACTATTCTAAAGCCGCATTTTTGGTACAGAGCTAACTGCCCTACGCTCGAGTTTCCTGTCCCTATTTCGATCGTTTTGTAGCCTTTCGATCTAGCGGCCTCAATGGCATGTAGAACTAGTTTTTTTCCTATGCCCTTGCCGTGCATGCTCTCTGTTACCGCGACGTTAACCAGTTCTACCGTCTCAGGTCTTGTAGGCAAAAGCACATAAACCCCAACGACTTCATTGTCCACCTCGGATACGTAACATTCTCCTCTAGTTAAGTAATCCTGAACTAGCTCTTGAGAGGGATCAGCCAACAGCAACAGATGCATAGGGCAGGTCTCGTCACCATTTAATTTTCTAATCTTCATAACCGTCTCCTCCATTGCATAATGGGACATCTGAACAAATTGTCTTTACGGTCTCGGATAACATGGACGCCAACTCGCGATGGTAAGTCGAGACTAGTCAATCTGCCATTCTATAGGCTGACCGCCGATCGACTGCAAGAATTCATTCGTCCGCGAGAACGGGCGGCTGCCAAAAAATCCACGGTGCGCAGCGAACGGACTCGGATGCGCTGAAGCGATCACGCAATGTCGATTGCGGTCGATATAGGCTGCCTTATCCTGGGCATGCTTGCCCCATAGGATGAACACCAGCGGGCGTTCCCGCTGATTCAGCAGCTCGATGATCCGGTCAGTGAACCGCTCCCAGCCTTTTCCCTGATGGGAATTCGCATTGCCTGCCTGAACGGTCAGCACGCTGTTGAGCATCAGGACGCCCTGCTCGGCCCATTTGACCAATGATCCATGATCGGGAATCGGACAGCCGAGATCGTTATGCAATTCCTTGTATATATTTTGCAGTGATGGCGGGATGCGTACTCCCTTCTGCACCGAGAAGCTGAGCCCATGCGCCTGCCCTGGGCCGTGGTAGGGGTCTTGCCCGATAATAACCACCTTCGTATTCTCATAGGAAGTATGATGCAGTGCATTAAATATATCATGCATGTCCGGGTAAACCTTCTTGGTCTTGTACTCCTGCGCCAGATAGCGGCGTAGCTCCTGGTAATACTCCTGCTCCAGCTCGGACTGCAGCCAATCCGCCCAGTCGTTTCTGAAGATGATTGCCATACAAAAAACGCCTCCCAACAAGTGTAAGCCGCTGACGCCGTCTGAGCACGGCATCCTCTCGTTCATGTCGATATATAAGCTCGTCCTAGCTACATAGGGCTTATATAGTCATAACGGTGCCGAATCGGTCTTTGGCAGCCTGTCTGCTATAGTGAGTGATGACGATTATCACTGCCCAAAATAATGAATAATAGCAGAACTAGTTTAATTATAAATGATGACGCTTTAGGCAACAATAAAGCTAGAGGACTTATTGACACATAAGCTGAAAAAAGTTATGCTTACTAAGCAATTTGTTAATCCAATGGAATAGGTGGGACAACATGGCCTTTAAACCGGTTATTAAAGAAATCGTCGCTTCGGATCGCAATGAAGAAAATGGCTTGCATCAATTCGTCGTCACCCTGACGAACCAGGCGAAATGCCGCTTGTTTTTCAGCAAAAATCCAGAATGGAAAATTATCGGCGTGAACCGTCTGCTTAATATGCCTTGCCCGATTTGCCGTAAGGACTATTATTGCAATTGCATGAGCAATTACGCCGCAGACTTTGAACAGCAGATTTTGGAGCAGAAGCACCTCTAACGATAAAAATGGAGGCCGCCCTGGCTTCTTTTTTTATTTTCAGGGCTCTTTTTGCATTGGCAAGCTGTCCCTACATACGAAAGAACGCCCTGCCTGCATAGGACGTTCTCGCAGTCGACTACATGGTTGCACTCCACCCCATCGCACTTGCGATAAGCCTCCGTACTTAAACAACGCGATACCTTCACGCTGATCTATGTAGCCTGACTTCCAAAACCTATACCTTCACCTTGCCAACTGCCTCCGTCATCTCCCTCGTCTGTTGCTGCAATCGTTCGGACAGCTCTGCGATCTTGCGGAACATCCCCGACTGCTCTCCCGTCAGTCGGTAGATCTCATCCGATCGGTCAGAGACCTCAGCGGAGATACCCGAGATGGTCTGTACCGCCGATTCCGTCTCCTCAGCACCCGCTGTTATCTCCTCTGCGGCAGCCGATACTTCCTGAATACTGCCAGTTACGAGCTGGAAGGCATCGAGCACATGCGTGAACGTGGCTTCTGCTTCCCTTGTGAGTTCAACTCCTTCACCCACCTCTAGAACGGCCGTCCTCATCTGAACACCGATCTGCGCAGCTTCCTGCTCAATACCGAGCAGCAGACTGGACATCGTTTGCACAGAAGCTGCTGAAGCCTCCGCGAGCTTGCGCACCTCTGCCGCGACCACTGCAAAGCCTCTTCCATGCTCACCGGCCTGAGCCGCCTCGATCGAGGCATTCAGTGCCAACAGCTTCGTCTGTGCTGCAAAATCTCTTACCGTATCCAGCACCCCGCCAATCTCCGAGGAGTAGCCGTTCAATGTCTGTACCCGTGCCGACACATCCGCCGCTGATGATGAGATGCTGCTGATCTGCTCCTTCATCCTTGTCATGCTCTGTTGCCCGCTCTGCGCCTTCGACAGCGCCTCAGCCGCTGCATCGGAAACAGCCGTCGACGACTCGGAGATGTCTGCGATCCCCTTGGCAATCTCCTCGATTGCTTTGGCACTGTCCCCCGCGCCTTGCTTTTGAGCGTGTGCGCCTTGCCGAATCTGCTCTACCGAGGTGTCTACGACGCTGTTCATATCCATCAACGCAGCGGCATCACGGCGGAACTGCTCTGTCGACTCCGTCAACACCACTGTTGTGGACGCAACGCCAGCGACCATGTCGCTGACTATTTTATTCAGATTGTCCGACATATGCAGCATCGCAGCATACGTGCTTCCAATCTCATCCTCGCCTCGCAATGGGTACGCTCTCAATATCCGTCCCGCCTCTGCCAGTTCGCCGCCAGCCATCTTGTTAACGCTCGCCTTGAGCGGATAGAGAGGGCGAAGTCCTCGCACGATAACCCATAATACCGCCGCAATGCCGAGGATAGTTATCCCCGCCAACAGGACGTATAGCGGCGCACTCGCACGCAGCAGGTCGGCCTCGATCTGCCCGATCACTTGAACAGATGCATCGATGCCGATCACGCCGACCAAGGCGCCGCCGCTATCCATGATGGGAGCATAGGAGGACATATACTGTCCGTAATCCTGATTATCAATAATACTGGAGCTTGCGCTCCTCCCCTGCTGTAATTCCTTGATCGCCTCCGGCGGAATGTCGGTGACCTCATCTATGTCCGAGGCCTTGTCCGGGTCCTTCATGCCATCTACAACAATAAGCGGTCTATCCTGATCGTCGATTCGCACAAAATACACATACATCGCACCGATGCGTTCACGAAACCCATCCAGCTCATCCCTGATTGCGGTAAAGCGCGCATCCTTCTTCGGCTGCCGGGCGAATTCAGCATAGACTGTCGTATCCAGACGCTTCACATAGCTCTCTGCGATCCGAATATTATAGCTTGCGATGGCCTCCTGAGCGGCCTGTTTCATATTGGATAGCTGCAGCAGCAGACCGATTGCCGCGATTACCACCATCGCTAATGTAACGGTCGCCGCAATTCGCATCACCAAGCGCTTTCTGAAAAAACCAATCATCTAAGGACCTCTTCCTCTCGCATCAGCCAAGGTGCACCGACATTTCTATCACTTCATCTGCAACCGGAGCTCTGCATGATTCAATTACGAAAATAGTAATTGAAATTGTCGGATTTTGCAATATATTATTATATTCGCCGCATTTGAATACCATATTCGCTTCTCAAATCCTCTGGGGCAATGAACCGAAAAATATACATAATTAACTCAACACCTCTTCCGTATGAAGCGCACCTGATTCCTCGCAATTCAATTGTAGTATCGACTCCAATATTTCTTGTGAGCGCATAGCCAGAACGCTAAGTAAAGAATCAGAGATGCCGTGGGTAAGCTGGGACATCCCCTGAACATAGATTCTAGGTTTAAAGGATGGGGTCATTTGCAATCTGTAATCACGGCTGATAGAGAACATATCATTAGATCTATTGATGTATGAAGCTATAGGATCGAGAAATGCTGGAAGTTTAGTCCGTTCATAGCCGGTGGCCAGCACGATAACATCAAGTTCTAATTCGGAGACCTCCCCTGTCATGACATGACTGAGCCCCAGTTTATACCTGTTATTGACTTCCTCCAACTCATCTACTTCGCTATAGTTATGTATGTGAATTCTTTCTTCACCGCACACTCGACTGGCGTAAAGTTTCTCATACAAACTTTCCAGCAAATCCATTTCTACCGCTGCATAGTTCGTCTGCCAGTAATCGCGGAGCAATAGTCTGCGTTTGTTGTCATTTGGCATGTTATACATAAAATCCGTCGCGGAAGGAAAAAACACCTCGTTTACAAATGGACTATTATCTGCTGGCTTGTATGCCGATTTACGAAAAATCGAATGAACCTGAGCCAAAGGATAGTTCTCACTTAGGTAATGAATAATTTCGACTGCACTTTGTCCTGAACCAACCACACCGAATCGCAGATGGGCTTGTTTGTCTGAGCAGTGTGTCTTGAGGCCCGTTAAAAATTCAGAAGAATGAAACAACCTGCCGCCTCGAAACTTGCGGAATACATCGGGAACAGCCGGTATTCCACCAACTGCAACAACCAAACGATCCGCCAATCTTCGGAACCGCTCTCCATTCGCACTTGTCCCTGTTACTTCAACCTGTTCAACAGTCCCGTCTAGGCCCCTTATCGGGGAAACGCTTTCAACGGTGCTCGACATCTGAAACAGATGGGCTGGCAAGTTTTGGTGAACCCAATTTAAATAGTCCATAAACTCTCGGCGGCTAGCGTTGAATGTACCCCTGTTAATAAAATAATCAAGTCTTCCCTGGCTTTTTAGATAATTAATAAAAGTAAAGAAGCTTGTCGGATTTCGAAGAGTAACCAAATCTTTCAAAAAAGAAATTTGAAGTCTCGAGCCTTCTAACAGCATGTCGGAATGCCATCGAACGGCATCATTTTTCTCAATAAAAATCCATTCATCACTTTCGTGCTCATGCTGAGATTCTGTTAATGCTATTGCTAAAGCCAAGTTAGAAGGCCCCAGTCCAATACATACGATCCGCTTCTGATCCAAATTTTTACCCCCAACAAAAGTTATTTATCTCGCCTGCGAAGTGCCAAAATAATTTCAACAGTACATGCAGCTAAGGTTTGAAGCCCAACTGGTTGTTAGCTTGACGAAAATAGTAAAACACCACTTCATGCACTGCGGCATAAAGTTCGAAAGTTGAGTTATTTATAGAATTTATTTCATATATTAATTATAACTTCATTATTATATTATATAAATACTAAAATGTATATATTTTACTTGTAAAAGCAACAGCGTACCTCAATGGATTCGATCCTAAATTTCGTCCCCAATCCGCCCCCAAAGGTAAAAATGACGCTCAATCTTCTTAAATATGGAGAATCGAAAAAAATGCATAAAAAAAAATCCCTTACCGTAGCAAGGGATTAGACTCTTCAAAGATATGCCGAGGACCGGGATCGAACCGGTACGGTAGTCACCTACCGCAGGATTTTAAGTCCTGTGCGTCTGCCAATTCCGCCACCCCGGCAGGGGATGTAATGTGAATGCCTTCAATCATGATGTGCCGTATGGAGGTCGATTCCTCTGACCTTCTCTTGCACACTATAAATCTATCATTCGTAGCCACCGTGTCTCATGGACATGAAAATAAAAGGTGGGCCCTGAGGGACTCGAACCCCCGACCAATCGGTTATGAGCCGACCGCTCTAACCAACTGAGCTAAGGGCCCTTAATGCGGTGACCGCATGGATTGTAAGTTTGGTTGCGGGGGCAGGATTTGAACCTGCGGCCTTCGGGTTATGAGCCCGACGAGCTACCGAGCTGCTCCACCCCGCGTCATTCACTACATGCCACCATTAATGGCGACAAGATAAAATATACCATATTTCAAACGGTTTCGTCAAGCTACATCTAAAATTTTTATGCCTTAACCTTTAAACCTTAAACTTAGACCTTAAAGCGTACACCATACCTTCCCCTTCTGGAACGGAACACCTCTGCCTCGCTGGGGCTATTATAGCCGTAGACCCACCAGTCATCCTCCATCCGCTTCACCAGGCAACCGGCCTGGAATTTGGTCTCATACAATCTTACCCAATAAATCCACTTCATATGCTGGCCTCCTAATACAGACATGAGATGGGGTGTCTTACTGCTAGCATGCCCAGATTTTTGCTGGTTCATGATTCCGTTCACTGCTTCCGCCGACCGCCGTCATGCTGTATGCTGTGTCACCAAATATGAGAGCTGCACGCAGTTCATAATCGATTACACCATAAGCACCACAATGCAGGCCTAACGTTCAAGCGCTGAGCCCCACAACCCAGCATAAGCCGCCGACCCGTTCATTCATGAGCGGACGGCGGCCTATGTTGCTTACTTGGGTGCGATGATCCCCAGATCGTCAAATTCAAAGGGACCCTCGGGATGCTCCTTGATCTGCTTCAAGCTAATATTGCCGCGCCATTCCCATTCGGCTAGCGCCTCAGGCACGGTCATGCGTCCCTCCAGCACGTTACGAAACAGCTTCAAGCCCGGCAAATAGATCACATCATAATAATAAGGAAAGCTTGCACTCAGCTCGCGTATGTCCGGCGGCACCGGGCGCAGACGATAGTACGCATCAAGGTTGTACCCGGCGCCAGCCGCGGCGGAGGCATATTCGGCTCTTGCTGGCAGCTCGCTGCCGCTACGCGCCATCGTGCGTGCCCACCCCGGCCCATTGATCAGCTCTACCAGACGCCAGGCATCCTCAGGGTTCGAAGCTCTCGTGTTGATTCCCATCAGCATGCCCAGCTCCATACCAGCGCCTACACCTGGCACACTAGGCGATTCAGGCACGGGCATCACATCCCATTGCGGAACTCGGAATCCACTACCCTCCAGTTGCCGCTGCGCCTCCGCCAGCTCATTGGCATAACTGAAATTGGCTAGTAACATAGCAGCGCGTCCGCCAATGAACAGGTCGTCTGCATAGGGATGCTCCTCCCCCTCATCCGAGGAGGGTTGGAAATCACGTGACGTGGGCGAGATCCGATCGATATAGAGAGCCGCAATCTCTGTCCATAGCTGCTTCCAGGAATCGGTATTGACCAGCATGCGCTCCCGCCCCTCATCCACCAGCCGGAGCTGCTCCTGCTCGGACAGAAGCATCGCATCTCGAAAGCCGTTGCCCGTGAATCGGTTGAATAGCAGCCCGAAAACCTGCGGCATCCGCTCCGAATCAGCTATACGGCGCGCTAGCTGAAATACAGTGTCCCAGGTCACCCCCTCCTGCGGCAGCTCGATTCCTTTCTCCATCAGCAGCTCCTTATTATAGAACAGGCCGGACGCAGTAAATGTAGGGGTCAAAGCATAGATTTTTCCCTCTCCCATCTCTTTGATTCCCCCCATCACACCCGGCGCATAGGTACTCAGATCGAGGCGGGATTTAGCGATGAAGGAATCCAGCTCCATCAGCCGATGATCACGAATGAGGGCATAGATCTGAGGTGACTCGGCAAATACAACATCCACAGGATCAGCACCGCTCATGAGCGTTCCCAGGGCTGATGCCTCATTGACCGGCGGCTCTCCCGTCCGACGATCCCGCCCCCATTCATCCAGTGCAGGTACCAGCTCAACTTCAACATGGCTGTACATCATCTCGAATGCATCCGTATAGCGCTGTCGGAACATCTCCTCTGATTCACTGCCCCCATGCAGGATGCCCACTCGCAGCACATGCCGCTCCGGCTGCAGGTCAGGCTTACTCTCACTACAGCCAGCCAACGCTGCGGTCAGCAGTGCAGCAGCAGCCAGCAGGCCGACAATTCCCCTTATTCTATGTGGCATTTCATCCCCCTTTCCCCTGCATCCCTGCTTGCGATCTTATAGGAACACCCCGTTCCACGGCCAGCATACAGCCAACCGAAGAACGGGGTGTCCTTGCATGAACATGAATAGCGTCTCTTAGTAGATGTCCCGAATAATGCCGCCATCCGCTGAATAATCGACCAGCGGCTGCTTCGGATTCTCCTTCATCTTCTTCAGATTGGCATTGCCCTTCGTCTCCCATTCAGCCAACGCTTCCTTGACCGTCTTCTTCTCGGACAGCACCTCCTGGAACAATTGTTGCGCTGGAGTAAAGACTGCGTCGTAGTAGTAAGGGTACTTGCTGTACAGGCTGGAGCTGTTGGTGCTTTGCGGCGGTGTCGGCTTCATCGTATAGAAGGCCTCAATATTATACGTCATCCCATCCAGCGGCTTCAGGAACTCCTTGCGGGCAACCATCTCATAGGTGCTGCGGGATTTGATATTTGCCCATTCCTTGCTGTTCATAAACTTGATGAATTTCCAGGCGTCATCTGGATTCTGCGCCTTGTTGTTCACGCCCATCAGCGTGCTCAGTGAAATATCGCCGCCGATGCCTGGCGCTTCCGGATGCTCAGGGACTGTAACCACATCCCATTCCGGGAACTGGAATCCTTCTTCCATCTGATCCTTGGCGTTTCTCAAATCATTCAGGTAATAGGAGGTAGAAATCATCATCGCTACGCGACCTTGTATGAACAGATCATCCATATAAGGAACATAGCGTCCATCCTCCCGTTGATTCTCGTTGTAAAATGCATAAATATCTTCGTTCGTTGGGGTAATCTTTTCCTTGTAAAGATCGATAACTGTATTCCAGATCTTCTCCCAGCCTTCATTATTCACGAGCATCGTATCCATATTATCATCATACATCTTCAGTTGGAGCGGCGCAGCCAGCGCCTGCACATTAGAGAAGCCCTCACTATAACGGTTCAGCATGAGACCGTATTGCTTCTTCTCATCCTCGGGCTTCGTCATACGGCGAGCCAGGTCGATAACCTCGCTCCACTGCATGCCATTACGCGGCACCTCAACTCCAGCTTCATCAAACAATGTCTTGTTGTAGTACAATGCAGAGGAGGTGAAGGTCGGCGTCAGCGCATAGATTTTGTTGTCGCCGCTCAAGCTCTTGATGCCCTCAAGCACAGTCGGCACATAAGCATCAATGTCGAATTTGTCCTGCTGAATGAGCGGATCCAGATCCTTCATGTTATTCTCTTGAATGAGTCGAGCCATAACATCAGGGGATTCAGCTATGACAACATCCACCGGATTGTCTCCGGTAATCAGCTTCAGGAACTCCTCGTATGGATCAGGTTGCTCCTCCTGCTCGTCGGTTCCACTGTAATACCTCTTATTGTAATCCGTAGCGTATTCAATCTTAAGTTCTATATCTCCGTTCAGCACCTCGAACGTATCTGTATATTGCTGGCGGAAGTAAGATTCATTATCCTTGCTGCCGTACATAACTCCAATTCGGAGCACTCTCTTCTCGGTGCTGGTCTCCCCGCTTCCTTTGGTGCATGCTGCCAGCATGGAGGCTG
>Ga0160502_100421_pt1 | contig 30992 bp, 8 predicted proteins | sample DIDnMG_14_FD_108237 | JGI IMG/M metagenome (GOLD analysis project Ga0160502, IMG submission 108237) | Enriched soil microbial communities from UW Madison campus, WI, USA - DID2933_E24_Xylan MG | ecosystem: Environmental > Terrestrial > Soil > Unclassified | place: USA: Madison, Wisconsin... | reverse complement strand
ATCCCAACCACCTGCAGCAGATGCCGAGATTTCACCGTCACTATTACCTGCAGCACAAGTAATATCTGATTTAGTAGTTGTCAATTCTAACTCTACTGCTGGCTGCTCTATTGTAAACAGAGTAGTTACAGTACAGAACGGATTGTTAACCAATGTTGCAGTAACTGTATACTGACCTGCAGTTAAATTAGAAATTCTAAGTGGACCTGCATTTGTTGTAGTTCCATTGCTTGGAACTGGACCAGTAATTACATAGTTGAATGCACCTGCATCATTTGTTGGGTTCAATTGATTATCAACAAAAGTTAAATCAACGCTTCCGTTAGCAGCACCGTAACAAATTTGTCCGTTTACTGTTACTGCTTTAATATCGAAAGTATTAGGATTATTAACATAATGTACTGATTGAATTGAACAACCTGTCGCTGGGTTATTAACTGTAATTAGATACTCTCCTATTGTTAATCCTGTGAATACACCACTTGTATTTGTTTGAGTGAATGTATTTCCATTTGTACCTGTAACTGTATAGTTAAGAAGTACTGGAGTACCACCTGTTGATGTAACAGTAACTGTGATGTCTTCGTTAGAAGTACAAGTTACAGCTGTATCTACATTTACATTTACAGCGTCTAAGCTAATAAATGGAGTAATAACTGATGTTGCAGCAGTAGTTCCCATACATCCATTGTCATCATAAACGTTTACAGTATAGCTTCCCCCTAAGAAATCAGCTTCAGTATATACGTTTTCAGCACCTTTTTGAACTACTACACCGTTTTTCAAGAACTCGTAGATTACAAAGTTTCCTGAACCACCTGTTACTGTAGCTACAGTAATCGTAGCATACGCTGATGTATTTGTTCCAGTTGCGCAACCGTATTGTGCAATAATTGGAGCAGCTACTGTAATTACTGGGTTTTCGATAATTCTGATATCTTCAGAATCTTCACAACCTCTTCCAGATGTTACAGTCACTGTATAATCTCCCGCTTGAAGGTTTTCGAATACATTAAGAGTTTGAGCTGGTCTGTTTACCGCAACACCTAAAGCAGTCGTACCTGTTAATGTATAAGTGTAAACTGGATTATCATTTACACCTGCACTGCTTGGATCTAAAGTAGCAGTGATTGACGCATCTGATCCACCTTTACAAGAAACATTAGTTCCTTGTAGTGCAAGTCCTGTTATCACTGTTGCTGGAGCAATTTCAACTGTTACTTGGAATGCACATCCTGTAACAACGTCTCTTACTCTTACAATGTGTGTACCTGGAGCAACATTATTGAATACTGCTGGTGTAGTATTTAGAGAAACACCACCATCTAAAGTATATCTATAATTTGCTGTTGCAGAACCACCTGAAGCAGTTGCTGTAATCCTACCATTATTTAATGTACAGCTTGGAAGCGCATTTACAACAGTATTAAGTTGTAATGCTGGTGAAATAGTCACCGCTGCTGTCGCAGTTGCTGTACACGCATTCGCATCTCTTACAGTAATATCGTAAGTTCCTGCTTTATTTACTGTAAATGTTGGGCTAGATTGGAATCCGCTTCCAATGCTATACTCATAAGGTGCAACACCTGAACCAACGCTAACAGTAAATGTATATTCACCTGCTGCTGTTGGACATTGGCTTGTCACATTAGCAGTAATTGCACTTGGCAATGGATCCATCACAATTGTAATTGGAATAAATGTTTCACAATTATTAGAATCGATTACATAAGCTCTCCAAGCTGTATTTACTGCTGGATCTAATATCACATTATTGTTATTAGAATAATCAGCAGCTGTTGGAGTTCCAGTTCCTGCGATAAATGCATATCTGTAATTTGGAGTTCCACCTGTAGCAGTTACGCTTACTTTTGCACCTGAATTACAATTTGCATGAACATTTACTGTTTCAGTTAATGCTAATACTGATGGTTGACCAACAGTTACTGAAGCACTAGCTTTACAGTTTGTTACTTGATCTGTAACTTCAATTGTATAGTTACCGATTGGTAAATTAGTTAAAGTTACAACTTTACCTACTTGTGTAATAGTTCCAGTCGTTGGACCACCGATTAATGCAGCAGTATATGTTGTACCGAAATTATTCACGTCAAATTTCACAGAACCATTTGCACCACCATTACAGCTAACATCATTAACTAATTGACCAGCAATTGTAATGTTAACTAATGGTTTAACAGTGTAATATTCTTGGTCTTTACATCCGTTAGCATCTGTTACTTGGAATAAGTACGTACCTGCATCAAGTAATGTAAACACACCGCTAGCAGCTCCCGAAGTATTTGTTGTTGCACTTGCTGGAGAAAGAATCTCGAAATGCAATGGACCAACTCCGTTTGTAACATTTACAGTTACTGTACTAGTTGTATTAGCTGTCGGAGCACAATAAATATCGGTTCCGTTAATTGTACTAATCGTTGGAGGATTCAATGCAGGGATAGTTACACTAACTGGTACTGCAATGATACAGTTGTTAGCATCTTTTACGTAAGCTGTAACTGTTCCTGAGTTATAAGTAGTGAACGTATTTGTTGCACTGTAATTTGCTCCTCCGTTGAAGCTATATTGGTAAGGAGCTGTTCCTGTTCCTGCAGTTACATTTACTGTAACAACTGCTGGTTGAGTAGCATTTCCTGTTCCACATGTTAAGCTTTGTGTCAATACCGCTGTCGCTGCAAGAGCTAATGGCTGAGTAATCGTAGCTGTTACAATTACTGACGTACATTGTTTCGCGTCGCGAACTTCAATGTTATAAGTTCCTGCTGTTAAGCCTGTAAAGATATTTGAACTTTGGTAAGTACCTCCGTTAATTCTGTATTGGTATGGTAAAATACCATTAGCAGCAGTAACGATAATGCTTCCATTGTTTCCTCCAATGCAGCTCACATTTGTTTGTGTGAATGTTGCTGATGGAGTTGTTGTTGGTGTAACTATTACTGGAATAGATACTGCCTGACATCCTTGACTGTCTGTTACTCTGAAAGTATATGTTCCATCAGCAGTTGCAGTGTAAGGTGATGTTGCAGGGAAATATCCTCCTCCGTTATAATCAACCTCGAAACCAGCGTAAGTTAAAGTTCCTTGAGTTGCCAATAATGTAATCGTAGCTGATCCCGCACAAGTTAAATCTTGTGTTAAAGTAGCTTGTAATAACAATTCTTGACGTAAAGTGTAAGGAGACTCAACAATACATCCGTTTGCGTCTTTAATATAGAATTTATAGTTACCTGGCGCATTCAATACAAAGTTAGGGCTAGACTGGTATCCGTTACCAATACTATAAGTGAAAGGCGTAACACCTGTTCCTGTAATAGTAATTGGAACTGGAGCTCCTGCGTAGCAATACAATCCAGCTGATGAATTGATTGTTGGACGCGGATCAGTATCAATTGTGATATCCAATTTAGCAACACATCCGTTAGCATCAATTACATAAGCATCCCACTGAGTATTTACTGTTGGATCTAATACTGCATTTGAAGCAGTATCGTAATCTAATAGATTTGGTGTAACTCCATCCTCAACAAATTGGTATTTGTAATTTGGAGTTCCGCCTGCAGCAGCAACTGAAACTTTTGCTCCAAAATTACAGTTTGCATTTACGTTTGTTACTGGATTAAGAACTAACGCTGTTGGTTGCGTAACTGTTATAGAAGCAGTTGCTATACATCCCGTTGTATTGTCTACTACTCTTACTGTATAAGTTCCAGGAACAAGACCTGTAACATCAACAGTATTTCCTGTTTGAACAAGTGTACCTGTACCTGCTGTTAATGCAGCTGTGTAGCTTGTTCCATAATTAGCAACTGTGAATTTCACAGCACCATTTGATTCTCCGTTACAAACAACATTGCTTACTAATTGTCCTGCAATTGTAATGTTTGTCACTGGAAGTACTGTATATGATTCTTTATAAGTACAACCATTTGCATCTGTTACTTGGAACATGTAAGTATCTGGTGCTAAACCTGCAAACACATTAGAATTTTGTTTAACCACAGCAACTGGAGAAAGAATCTCATATTGAAGTCCTCCAATTCCATTTGTTACACTATTAATAGTCACAGTACTTGTTGTTCTAGCAATAGGTGAACAATAAACTGGTGTACCAGTAATGTCCATATCTGTTGGAGGGTTCAATGCAGGTACAATTACATCAACTGGCACCGCAATGATACAGTTGTTAGCATCTTTTACGTATGCTGTAACTGTTCCTGAGTTGTAAGTAGTGAATGTATTTGTTCCACTGTAGTTTGTTCCTCCATTGAAGCTATATTGGTAAGGAGATGTTCCTGTTCCTGCAGTCACATTTACTGTAACAATTGCTGGTTGAGTAGCATTTCCTGTTCCGCATGTTAAGCTTTGTGTCAATACTCCTGTAGCTGCAAGAGCTGTTGGTTGAGTAATTGTAGCTGTTACAATTACTGACGTACATTGTTTAGCGTCACGGATCTCAATATCATAAGTTCCTGCGATTAAGCCTGTAAATATGTTTGAGCTTTGGTAAGTACCTCCGTTAATTCTGTATTGGTATGGTAAAATACCATCTGCAGCAGTAACGATAATGCTTCCGTCATTTCCTCCAATACAGCTCACATTTGTTTGTGTGAATGTTGCCGTTGGAGTTGTTGTTGGTGTAACTACTACTGGAATAGATACTGCCTGACATCCTTGACTGTCTGTTACTCTGAAAGTATAAGTTCCAGCTGCAGTTGCAGTGTAAGGTGACGTTACAGGATTATATCCTCCACCATTGTAGTCAACTTCATATCCTCCTGTGTAAGAATTTGTTCCTTGAGTTGCTAAGAATGTAATCGTAGCTGATCCTGCACAAGTTAAATCTTGTGTTAAAGTAGCTTGTAATAACAACTCTTGGTTTAATGTATACGGAGCTTCAACGATACATCCGTTTGCGTCTTTAATATAGAATTTATAATTGCCTGGCGCATTCAATACAAAGTTAGGGCTAGACTGGTATCCGTTACCAATACTATACATTAGAGGTGCAACACCTGATCCTGAAATAGTGATTGGAACTGGACCGCCTGAGTAGCAATAAACTGATGCTGTCAAATCAATAGCTGGACGCGGATCAGTATCAATTGTAATATCCAATTTAGTTTCACATCCGTTAGCATCAATTACATAAGCATCCCACTGAGTATTTACTGTTGGATCTAATACTGCATTTGAAGCAGTACCGTAATCTGCTGGATCTGGTGTAACTCCATCCTCAACAAATTGGTATTTATAATTTGGAGTTCCGCCTGCAGCAGCAACTGAAACTTTTGCACCAAAATTACAATTTGCATTTATGTTAGTTACTGGATTAAGAACTAACGCTGTTGGTTGAGCAACTGTTACAGAAGCAAATGCCGTACATCCTGTAGTATTATCTGTAACTGTTACTGTATAAGTTCCAGGAACAAGACCTGTAACATCAACAGTATTTCCTGTCTGAACAAGTGTACCTGTACCTGCTGTTAAGGCAGCTGTATAGCTTGTTCCGTAATTAGCAACTGTAAATTTCACAGCACCGTTTGATTCTCCGTTACAAACCACATTGCTTACTAATTGTCCTGCAATTGTAATGTTTGTTACTGGATCAACAGTATATGATTTTTGATCTTTACATCCGTTTGCGTCTGTTACTTCAAATAAATAAGTAGCAGGAGCTAACATCGTGAATATACCTGAAGCTGCACCAGAAACATTTGAAGTTGCACTTGCAGGAGATAAGATCGTGTACGTTAATGAACCAACTCCATTTGTAGCGGTAACAGTAACTGTACTTGTTGTATTAGCAGCAGGTGCACAATAAACTGGCGTACCTGTGATAGTTGTTATTGTAGGTGGATTTAATGCCGGAACATCAACTCCGTCTACTAAAGTATAGATACATCCTTTAGCATCTTTTACTAAAACATCAAATGTTGTACCTACGTAAGTTTCAAATGTATTTGAACTTGTATAAGTCGTTCCATTATCAAAACTGTATAAGTATGGAGAAGTTCCGTCCACACCTGTAACAGTTACAACCGCTTTACTTGGCACATTTCCTGTATTACAAACTAATGCTGTTGTAATCGTAGAACTAGCAGATAAAGCTGTTGGTTCAGTTATTGTAATTGCTGCACTTGGGAAAATACAAGATTTAGCATCTCTAACAGTAATAATGTATGAAGTACCCGCAGATAATCCAGTAAATACATTTGATGTTTGGAATGTTCCTCCATTTAATTGGTATTGGTAAGGACCAACTCCTGAAGTTACATTTACAGTAATTGTTCCGTCTGTACCTAAATTACAGCTTACATCTGTCTGAGCAGTTGTAAACACAGTATTTGGAAGAGGGTCTAATGTAAATGTTGCAGTAGCTTGACAAGCTGTTGGCAATTTATCATCGCTTACTCTGAAAATATAATTTCCTAATACACTTGTTGTAAGCACATTTGATGTCATAGTAATATAACTTCCTCCACCATTTGTAGAATACTCATAAGTATAATTTGTATTGTAGCCTCCTGTAGCAGTTAAAGTAATTTGTGCCGCTGGACTCGCTGTACAATCCAATTCTTTTGTTAATTCCACACTTAACTGTAACTGTGGTTTAACTTCGTAAGTAGTGGTTGCAGTACAGCCATTACCATCTTTAATAACTAAAGTATAAGTACCTGGAGCATTATACGTAAAGTCAGGGCTTGTTTGGAAAGTGCTTCCATTTACACTGTAAGTAGCAGCTCCACCAATAGTAAGATCTACATTTCCACCAACAGTTATTATAAATGGATTACCATCGTAACAAATTTCTGCTGGAGCAGTAATCGTTGGGTCTGTATATTTATCCAATGTAACTGCAGCAGACTTAATACAACCATAAGCATCTTTTGCATAGGCAACATAGTTTCCTGCATTTCTATTAAATGTATTAGCAGAAGCCCATCCAGCAGTTAATGCTGTAGGTGTCGGATCTGTATCTAATAATAATAAATAAGTGTATGGACCTGTTCCGTCTTTAGCTACAGCTGTAATAATTCCTGAATTCGCATTACAGTTTGCCTTTTTAGAAACTGAAGCTGTAACTGACAATTCAACTGGAGATTCTTCAATGTTAAAGTTTGCAGAAGAAATTCCACATCCTACATTACTTCCAGAAGTTTCACTTACCAATACATAGTAACTTCCAACAGGTAGTGGTGTAGCTGCCGCTAAATTAATAACTGCAGATGCTCCAGCCGCTATTGTTCTTGTACCTGTATTTCCAGTTGAAACGTTTGTAAACGCATTAATAATATCATAAGAAATATCTACTGATGTTGCATAAGTATTTCTAACTGTAAAACTTACGTTTCCATCATTTGCTCCTGTACATGTAATGTTTCTAGGAACAAAAGTATCAAGTACTAAAGTTGAACTAGTTGGAATTGGTCCGTTAGATGATTGGAAATAATAACAACGAGTATCTTCATCATAAACAATGAATGAATATGTTTTTCCAGGAGTAAGTCCTGTAAAAGTAGTTGTTTTACTGTTTGCTGGAATTTCTCCCTGCCATCCACCAACACCATCAGCAGTCCAAACTTGACCAGGACCATTATAGATATTAAAATGGAATGGACCATTTCCTGCGAAAGCAGATAAAATACGAACTGTTGCTTGACCACCCGCACAATTTGCAGTTACATCAACTTGAATATCAAGTTCATTAACTGGAGCAGCAATCAATACATTTGAAATTTGTGCTGTACATCCATTTTGATCTACAACTCTAATTTGGTATAATCCAAAATCAACTACTTCAAAAACAGCACTTCCTCCTGATTGTCCTGTAATTGATTTATTATAATTGTTGATTCCTGTTACATAATAATCATAAAGAGGTGTTCCTCCCACTACTGAATTAATAGTAATTGTTCCTTGAGTAATTCCAGAACCATTACATCTTAAAGGTGTTGTTGCGTAATCAATTACAATAGGATCAGGTTGGGTGATTGTTATAGGGAATGTATCAGTACATCCTTTTGCATCAGTAATTGTAATTACATAATCACCAGCTGCTAATCCAGAAGTTTGTTGTCCGTAATCAACGCCTGTAGTTGTATTTAAAACAGTATATACAAATGGAGCTTGTCCTTTTGAATTGTCAATAGCAATAGAAATAGCTCCCGAATTATCTCCATTACAGCTAATAACCTGAGTTTGTGTTACACCAGTAATATCTGGAAATACTGGAGCTGTTATAACAACGGTAGCAGTTGCTGGACAACCATTTCCATCAGTAACAGTAAATGTGTAAGTTCCTGCTGTATTTGTTGTAAATACATTTCCTGCGAAAGTTCCTGTATTTGGAGAACTAGTGTAAGTATATGTTCCATTTCCTCCACCAGCAGTTAGAGTAACTTGAGCTGCAGTTGGTGCGCTACAAGTTATATCTTTATTCAACACTGCTGAAAGTGTCAATTTAGTATCAACGATAACGACATTACTATTTGCAGTACATCCGTTACCATCTTTAATTCTTACTGTGTAATTTCCAGGTGTAGTAATTACAAAAGTATTACCTGCCTGATAAGATGCACCGTTATTTATGCTATAAGATAAAGGCGCAACAAGACCTGCTCCTGGTGTAGCAGTAATAGTGTAGCTACCTACACCAAAACACTGACCTGTAGCAGAAGCTGTAACTGTAGGAACAGCATCTCTTGCAATTGTAACATCTAATTTGAATGTACAATTATTTGCATCAATAATATAAACATCCCAGTTTAAGTTAACCGCTGGATCTAAGTTTGCTTTATTATTATTTGAATATGTTCCAACTGCAGCACCGTCTTGTACAAATGAATATCTGTAAACTGGTGTTCCTCCAGTTGCAGTAACTGTAACTTCAGAAGTACCAACAAAACAGTTAGCATTTACAGTAGCGTATGTTGCTGCTAAAGCCGCTGCTGGCTCGTTGATTGTAATTGAAGCCGGAGCTGTACAACCTGTAACTTCATCAGTAACTACGATTGCATAAGTACCTGCCGTTAAGTTTGATAATGTAACTGTAGCAGTATTAACAGCTGTTACAGGTGTTCCACCATTAACTGTATAAGAATAAGTAGAACCAAAACCAGCAACATTTAATCTGATAGATCCTGTGTTACCACCATTACATAATACATCGCTTAATTTATTAGCTGTAAGAGTAATTGGTGTTACTGGCTTAACAGTATATGATTCTGTATAATAACATCCGTTTGCGTCTGTAACTTTAAACATGTAAGTTCCAGGAGCAAGATTTGCGAAAGCATTTGATGTTTGTTTTGCAATAATTACTGGAGACGGAGCAATTGTTTCATATTGTAATCCACCTACTCCGTTTACAGCTGTTAAAGTGACAGTTGTTGTAGTTGCAGTACAAGTTACCGCTGGAGCAGCAAAAGTTAAATCTGTTGGAGGGTTCAATCTCAATAGAGTTCCTGAACCTGTTACAGGACATCCTTTTGCATCTCTAACTGCGTATGTAAATGCTTGATCCGTTCCGTTGTCATTTAATGTTAATACATTATTTGAGCTATAACCACTTCCGTTGAAGCTGTATTGATATGGTGCAGTACCTGTTCCTGCAGTTACATTGATCGTAACTGTTCCTGCCACTTTTCCGTTTGAAGTGTTACAAGAGAATGGCACTGTAGCAATTGTAGCTACTAAAGTAGCTGGCTGAGTAATTGTCACAGCTACTGAACCTGTACATCCTTTACTATCTTTAACATAGAATGTATAAGAACCAGCTGCTAATCCTGCAAATGTTGGACTAGCTGTGAAACCTGTTGTAGCATTGTTGCTATAAGTAAATCCGCCAGATCCGCCAGCACCTGTTAAAGTAACTGATCCATCTGAAGCTCCATTACAGCTTGCGTTTGTTTGAACAGCTGTAACAGTTGGATTTGTAATTGGATCAACTGTAACTACAGCTGTTTTTTGACATCCATTAGCATCTGTAATTACAAATGTATAAGTATCTGCATTAGCAGGAGTAACTGAATAAGTAAATGTTGGACCTGAAATTGGTGCACTTGCTGTGCTTGGAGTACCAGATCCTTTTTGTACTGTATATGTGTATTGAGATCTTCCTCCATCAATTGTTACTGTAATAGTAGCGTTTGGAGTAGTAGTACAATCTAATTCTTTACTAACTGTACCAGCTGCTGTTAATTGAGGATAAACTGTTGTTGCTGTTGTAGCAGCTACGATACAGTTGTTTTTATCTTTCACATAAACTGTGTAAGTTCCTGCAGCAACTGTAAATGTATTACTTGCTTGGAAAGCACCAGTTGGGCCATTAATTCCATAAGATAATGGAGCAAGACCAGTTGCTGTTGCTGTAATAGTAAATGTGCTTCCTGAACCTGCACATTGGTTGTTTACTGTTACGTTAGTAATTGCTGGCAATGCATCTACAACTACTGTAACAGATGTTTTAGTTGTACAACCATTTGCATCTTTTACATAAACATCCCAACCTAAATTAGCTCCAGAATTTGTATCAACTGTCAATACATTACTATTTACATATGCAGATGTTGGAACAGTTGATGGGCTTTGCGCGTAAGCGTAAGTATAATTTGGTGTACCACCTGCGGCAGTAACCGTGATTTGCGCATTATCATTATTACAATTTACATTTGTAGAAACTGCTGTTGCAGATAAAGCTACAGCTGGCTCATCAATAGTGATGCTTGCTGTGTTTGTACAACCTGTTGCAGTATCTGTTACTTGAACTGTATATGTTCCTGTAGCAACATTAGATAATGTCAGTGTATTTCCTGATTTTGTAAGCGTACCAGAACCTAATGTTCCTGCTGTTAAAGTGAATGTATAAGCACCCACTGTAGCATTTCCAGATACTGTATAAGTACCAGATCCTGTAGCGCCTCCTTTACAAAGAACGTCGCTTGTTTTATTTCCAACAACTGTAATAGGTGTTACTGGATTTACAACATAAGGCTCTGTATAATAACATCCGTTTGCATCTGTAACTCTGAAAGTGTAAGATCCAGGAGCAAGATTTGCGAAAGCATTTGATGATTGTTTTACAATAATTGCAGTAGACGGAGCAATTGTTTCATATTGTAATGTACCAACTCCGTTTACAGCTGTTAAAGTGACAGTTGTAGTAGTCGCAGTACATGTTACTGCTGGAGAAGCAAAAGTTAAATCTGTTGGAGGATTTAATTTTAATAAAGTTCCAGAACCTGTTACAGGACATCCTTTTGCATCTCTAACTGCGTATGTAAATGCTTGATCAGCTCCGTTGTCATTTAATGTTAATACATTATTTGAACTATAACCGCTTCCATTGAAACTGTATTCATAAGGTGCAGTACCTGTTCCTGCAGTAACATTAATTGTAACTGTTCCTGCCACTTTTCCGTTTGAAGTGTTACAAGAGAATGGTACTGTAGCAATTGTAGCCGCTAAAGTAACTGGCTGAGTAATAGTCACAGCCACTGAACCTGTACATCCTTTGCTATCTTTAACATAGAATGTATAAGAACCAGCTGCTAATCCTGCAAATGTTGGATCAGCTGTGAAACCTGTTGTAGCATTGTTGCTATAAGTAAATCCTCCAGATCCACCTGCACCTGTTAAAGTAACAGATCCGTCTGAAGCTCCATTACAGCTAGCATTTGTTTGAACTGCTGTAACAGTTGGATTTGTAATTGGATCTACTTTTGTTACTGCTGTACTTTGACATCCGTTAGCATCTGTAACTACGAAAGTATAAGTATCTGCATTTGCAGGTGTAACTGAATAAGTAAATGTTGGACCAGCAATTGAAGCACTTGGAGCGCTTGCAGTACCAGATCCTTTTTTCGTTGTATAAGTATATGGTGCTCTACCTCCTGTAATTGTAACCGTAATAGTTGCATTTGGAGTAGAAGTACAATCTAATTCTTTTGTAACTCCACCTACAGTAGTTAACTGTGGGTAAATAGTAAGTGCTGTAGCTGTAGTAGCTGTACAGTTATTTTTGTCTCTTACTGTTACAGTATAAGTTCCCGCTGGAACATTAAATACATTTGAAGTCTGGAAAGAAGTTCCATCAATACTATACATTAAAGGAGCTAAACCTGTTCCTGTTGCTGTAATAGTAAATGAATTTCCAGAAGCCGAACATTGATTTCCGTTTGTAGCTGTAACCGTTGGAAGATTATCTTTAGCAACAGTAACGGCATTTTTAGCAATACATCCGTTAGTGTCTTTTACATAAACATCCCAAACTAAATCTGCACCAGAATTAGTATCTACAGTAACTACATTACTTGCATCGTAAACTGTTGGAGCTGTTGCTCCAGATTTTACCGCTGCGTATGTGTAATTTGGTGTACCACCTGTTGCAGTAACCGTAATTTGTGAATTATCATTGTTACAATTAACATTGCTTGCAACAGCTGTAAATGTTACAGCATTTGCAGGCTCTCCAATAACAATACTTGCTGTAGCAGTACAACCTGTTGCAGAATCTGTTATTCTAACAGTATATGTTCCAGCAACAACATTAGATAATGTTAATGTGTTTCCTGATTTAGTAAGCGTACCTGATCCTAATGTTCCTGCAGTTAATGTAAATGTGTAAGCACCTGCTGTCGCATTTCCAGATACTGTATAAGTACCAGATCCAGTTGCTCCTCCTTTACAAAGAGCGTCACTTGTTTTATTTCCAATTACTGCAATAGGAGTTACTGCATTAATTGTATATGGTTTTTCGAAATAACATCCATTTGCATCTGTAACTCTGAAATTATAAGTTCCAGCAGCTAATCCTGAAAATACTCCAGTAGTATTAGTCGCTACAGAAGCAGTTGGAGATGTAATTGCGTATGTTAATGTTCCTACTCCATTTGTAGCAGTTGCTGTAACAGTAGTTGTTGTAGCAGTACATGTTACTGCATTTGCGCTAAATGTAATATCAGTAGGAGGGTTTAATCTATTTATTGTAATAGTTTGAACAGGAGTTTTACAACCCTGAGCATCACTAACTACGTAAGAAATCGTCTGATTTGTTCCATTATCAGTAACAGTTAATGTACGTGTACTTGTAAAAGTTGTTCCACCGTCAAAACTATATTGATAAGGAGATGTTCCTGTTGTAGGAACTGCAATTGTAACAGTTGCAGATTGCTTAACATTTGATGAATTACAAGAAAATGCTGTTGCAGACGCTGTTGCTGTTAATGTTGTAGGTTGGCTAATAGTAATACTTCCAACTGCAGAAGTACATGTACCACTATCCATAACTCTATAATTGTAAGTTCCAGCAGCTAAACCTGTGTAACTTGTTTGAGTAGTATATGTAGTTGGAACTGGTGTAGTTGTACTATTGTAGAACAAATATGTATAAGTCCCTGATCCACCAGCAGCAGTTAATTCTACAGAACCTGTTGAAGCACCATTACATGTAGCATCAACTTTAGTTGCTGTTACAGTAGGGTTTGAACGAGCGCTAATTGTAGCACTTGTAGTAGTAACACATCCTTTAGAATCTGTAATTTCAAAAGTATATGTACCTGTATTTGTTGCTGTATAAACAAATGAATTACCTGTTACATTATTTGGAGAACCATAATTCCCATTTCTCTTCACTTTATATGTGAAAGCACTTGTTCCTCCTGTAATTGTAACCGTAATTTGAGCATTTGGAGAACTTGTACAATCTATTACTTTAGTAACCGCTGCAGTAGCTTGCAATTCTGGCGCAATTACAATATTGCTTATCGTAGCAGTACAATTATTGCTGTCAGTTACTACAACATTGTGTGTACCAGGACCAACATTTGTAAATCTATTAGAAGTTTGCGCCGCACCACCATCTAAACTATAAGTTAATGTTCCAGTACCTGTAGCAGTAACAACAAGAGTTGACTGATTAGTTGAATCGTAACATAAATCAGAACTTGCCGCCAATGTAGCTGTTGGTACTGTTGGAGACGAAATGTTAACAGTTGCTGAAGCTGGAGAAGTACAAGCATTTGTATCTTTTACTACAACTGTATACGTTCCCGTTGCAACATTTGTAAAGACATTTGATGTCTGGAATGGAACTACAACTGTAGTTCCGTTTGATCCTCTTAATTCGTATTGGTAACTAGGTGTTCCTCCTGTTACAGTAGCTGTAATAGAAGCACCATTCGAACAAGTAGGCTGAGCTGTAACACGAGCTGTAACAGCCAATGCTGCAGGAGCAGTAATTACTTGAGAGAATGGGAAAGTACAAGTTGAAGATGATGCATCAAAACGAACTTTGATAGCATATGTTTTGTTAGTTAATCCAGTAGCAGTAACTGGAGACACTTTAGAATTTACCCATGTAGCTCCATTATCTAATGAATAATCGAAACCGTAAGGAAGATTAAAATTCTGAGCCGCTATTGTGATTTCTCCATTATTAGATCCAGCACAAGTAAGGTTTTTAAATCCTGTGATTGACGCGCTGAAAGCTTTGTTGCTATCAATTACGATTGGGAAATCTTTTTGGCTAATACATGATTTAGGAATTTGACGAACCCAGATATCATCAATTACGATATCATTTCCGCCATACTCTATACTTCCAGAACGAATTCTAAATGTTAGATTAGTATTATTTCCTGGATTTAACGAAATGTTAATTGGAACCCATTTAGTTCTGTTTGGATCATTTGCCGCTTCAGCAATTTTTCCTGTATCTTGAGTAGCTACAACCTGTCCAGCAGAATTCACTAATTCAAATCGAACTATAGGAGCTGCACCAGTAACACCCGCATTTAATAAATTGGCAACGTATAAATCAACCATTACCGGCTGATTTGGTATAACATCAACAATTGGTTTACTATATAAAACTCCGTAATTTCCAGCTGCTGCTCCAATATTTACTAATAAATATCTTCCGTTTGCATCGGCTCCATTTGTAGTATGGTCTGTAAAGTGGTACCATGCAGTGTCATTTCTCCAGAAGAAACTTGTAACAGAATATTGGTTATCCTCTACAGAACGTGTTGGAGTTCCATTTAAAGAACAAGTATAAGGAGGGTTCACTCTTTGGTCATTGAAGCAATATGCTGCTGCAATACCAGGAGTAGTTGTAGTTCCACCTGAACCAAAATCTTCAAGCAATAAATTACTATAAGTTGGAACAGAAACTAAATTATATTTTACTGAAATAGTATGTGATCCTGAAGGAACATTCACAAAAACATTAGATGGTGTATTTGTATTTAATACATTATCTAAATAATATTCATAAGAATAATTTGTACCTCCACCACTTGTAACTGTTACTGTACTAGTAGCTGTACCATTACAATTATAAACTGGAGCGCCAACAGCTATTGTTGGGTCTGCTGGTCTTGGATCTAAAATAACACCTGGCATACTGTAGATACAACCTTTAGCATCTTTGATATAAAGAGTATATGTTCCAGGTGCAACATATGCCTCATTTGAAGTAATGTAAGTATTACCTCCATCGAAGCTATAAGTATAAGGTGCAGTTCCTCCTTGAGGATTAGTAATACGTACTTTACCATATCCGTTTCCAGAAGGATCACAACCTGCTAATTCAGCAACACCTGCTGATGCTGATAGAGAATTTGCTGGAGCTGTAATTGTTATTGAAGTAGCTGGATCTGTACATGTTGTACCTGCCATAGTATATCTCACTACAACATTATAAGTACCTGCTGCTACGTTAGAGAATACTGGATTACTGCTAAATGTTGCGCCATTGTCTTTACTATATTCTAAAGTATAACCATTAGCATTTGTTACATTTACAGTAATTTGAGAAGTACCTCCGCTACAATAAATTTCTGAAGCCGTAACAGTATAAGTTGGTTTCGGATTTGCAGTAACTGTAATAGATGTTGTACCGCTACAGTTGTTAGCATCAACAACTCTAATATCATATTTACCAGCCGCTGCTACATCAATATCATTTGTTGTTTGGAATGATGTAGATCCGTTTATAAAATAATAATAAGGAGCAGTTCCTCCAGTTGCTGTTACAACAATTTTTCCGTTAGAACAAGCTGTCAACGGAACAGTTAAAGCTGCCGTTACATTCAAGCCCGCTGGAACTGGATTTACTGTTACTTGTACAGTTTTATCACAAGCCGGTGCAGGAGTAGATCCTAAAGCACCATTTGTAACTCTTACGTTGTAAACGCCTGAAGATAAATTTGCAAAAGTATAATCTGAATTTTGTGATGGGCCAAAACTGTTTACTAAAGTTCCTCCACTATTATAAATATAATAGTAATACTGAGGCTCAATATTTTCAGCGCCAACTTTTATGCTTCCTTTATCAGTACTACATGTTGGTTGAGTTACCGAAGTACTAATGTTTAATTCTCTCGTTCTAATTAAAATACTTGGAACAGTAAAAATACAAGGATTAGTTGTTACACCAACTTGTCTAATATGAACCGTGTATGAGTTTGGAGAAGTAATAGGAAATACATTGCTAGTTTGATAAGCACTAAGTGTTCCATTAGGATCTGTGCTTATTGCATATTCGTATCCAGCAGGAACTCCTCCAATAGTAATACTTCCTGGTGCACCACAGATAATATCTTTATGAGTTTCTGTTGGTGTTAAAGAGTTAGTATATACATTAAAGTAGAAACGGGTGAAACATCCTCCTGCATAATTTAATGTTACTCGAAATTGTCCTGCCTGATTTGCTGAATAATTAGGTCCACTTCCTACGCTTGACCAATTATTTTTACAAGCATCACTTTCATTAGCACAATTTTGGTTTGTAACCGGAAGACAAGCTCCTCCTTCAGTTAATTTCTCCCAAACGATACTAGTGGCATCCGAGATACTTAATGTAATTTGTTTAGATGCATTACCACCACATAAGAAAATGTTTGGTAATTTTTTTCCATCATTAGAACAAGTTACAACCTGATCTGCGAAAGGTATTATAGGATTTTCTACCGTAGTACCAAAACGCGTTACAACAAATGACTGATAAATTGATCTACATGGAGCAGCTGCCAAATTGTATACATAATAAGTACCAGGATTTTTTACATTTAATGTTTGTCCTTTCCCTATCTGTTGTGTTTGCGCTTCATCACTAAACCAAGTATAATCAGAATAACCACTTGCGGCAGTCAGATTAATGCTATCACCACAAAGCGTAACATTGTCTGTATACTTACATCCATCAACTCCTACTAAAAAGTTAGTTGCTTTTGGAACTAAGATACATCCTGTATTTGTGTTAACACTCGGGTCATCAGAAATTGTGAAAGCTGTATTCTGTGTTCCTTTGTAAGTTGCATATGCAGAGTTGTCAATACTATTAGAACAAGCCTCGCTTAAACTTTTACAATCTGGAACAACCTGAACTTTAAAGCTGATTACTTTTTCAGGATCACCAACTTTAACTACACTATTATCAACCTTGAAAACAATATTTCTTGTCGCTGCATTATAACTTTGAACAGTTACACCAGTTGGCAGAGAAACAATATCTGCAGGATAATTGAAAATAATGTTTATAGGCAGTTCGTCTCTAATGGTAAATGAAGTAGCGTTATCATTACCTGTATTTTTAAAACCAATTTCATAATTTAATTGTTGGCCTAATGTTACATTTTGTCCACCAATATTATTTCCTAACGCATCTTTTACAATTTTGGTTAAGACAATTTTTGGTTCAATAATCTCAACGTTAAAAGCATTAAAAAACAATCCGTAACCATCACCACTTGTGGTAAGTTTTAACGTAGCCGAAGTATCATTATTTTTAATGACACTACCTCCTGGATTTGCAGTCGTTGCCGGGTTAGGTACATTTAAAATACCTGCCTCAAAACCTAGCGTATTTCCACTCGCGGGATTTCGATTTGTAAAAGGTCCATTAGTATCATTGATTGTACTATTGAAGAAGTTATTTACTAAACGCTCCGTAGTAGAAATATCTGTATTATTAATAGAATATTTATCTCCCGTTAAGTTAACGTCGCCCTCTAATGCCGCAAAAGCTAATTTTGCTTTTACAGTACCCGTAGGAATCGTTTTAAAACCTGAGATAGGATATGTTACAGCAGCACTATTTGCCTGAATCCATCTGAAACCATCGAATGTTGTAATATATTTTGCAGAAGATTTAGGATCTTCATAAACAACAAATAAATTCCATCCTGCAGAGAAACCTCCATTAATTTTACCTCTAGCCGAAATAATATTTGCGACAGTATATTCACCTTCTGGATTTGCTAAACCTTGCACTAATGATGTCAAATCATAATAGTATGCATAAGGCATTTGATCACCGTTTGAAGTAGAAGGATAATAATCATAAATCAGCTGACCTGTAATATCAGTATAAGCAGTCTGATTAGGCAATTTAACTTTAATCGATCCTAGATTACTTCTAGTAACCGTTTTATCATCAACAGATCCTTTACTGTAAATACCTGCCCAATAAAGCCCAGCATAAACAACTTTATAACACTCCCTGCTTGAACTAGGAACTGCTAATGTAGCCGAACTTGAACTGAAAGTACTGGCGTCATTATCGACGTCAATATATCCCATTGTAAGGTCATTGTTGTTTTGGTTTGTAGCATTAAAAGCATCATTTGGCCTCTCACCATCCTTATTATTATTTCTATTCAAAATGTTGTTACCAATCAAAAGCATATCTCCTTTTAAACTCGTATCAAAACGAGGGGTGAAATCCTTTTGAGCGTAAATAACAAAACTTTGAATACAAAGTAATACAGCTAAAACTAATTTTAAAGTAGTAGGTTTCTTCATGTTTCTATGGTTTCAATTTAACTGCTGTTTTTTAAAGGGGCATTTAAAAAACAGCTTGTGCTCTTTGTTTAAATTTTATTTTTATCCTGCTCTTCTCTTTTTAAAGAAGAGCATTTATATCTCAATTAATTATTCTTCTAATTTTCAACTTTTACTATAGCCATTTTGCCATTGTATGGTTTATTTCCTTTGGCCTCTAGTGCCTTGGTTGCCTCTTGTAAACCATCAAACTTTTCATAATAGATATAATATTTACTTGTTGCTACATTGTAGAAGAAATTAATATCTGAACGTCCTGAAGCGACAGCTTTTGTTAAGAATTCATCACGTTTTTCTACACTGTTATGAACTGCAAGAATTAAATAGTAACCGCTATCAGAATTTTTAATATTCTTAATAATCTGCATATTTGACTGCTCTTCTCCAAAATCAAAATCATTTGCTGTCAATGGCGTACTGCTTAATTTCGTTGTCTCCTTTATACGTTTTAAAGCTGCTAAATCTTGACTATATCTTCCCTCATCATTCTCATAAGCTGCACGTTTAATTCTACGTTTACGCTCAATTTCTGTTTCTGTTTTAATACGCTCTAAATCGGCAATTAAAGCAGCACCTTCTCTTTCCATTTTCAATTGAGCCGCTTTCAATTCGTTTATCTTTTCAAGATAAGCTTTATTCAAAGGATCATCTTTAGGGAACTTTTTAAGTCTCTCATTATAAAGATTAGTCAACTTCGCAATTTCATTTTTCATGCTATTATTAGCATCTGCAATCTGAACTTTTAATGACTCAATTTGGCTATTTTCTGCCGCCACACTCTTGAATGGTTTTGGCTCTTTATAAATTCCTTTTTCACTTAAATCATTCTCCTCTTTTAAATCATTCAAGTCTTTTTGCTTATTCGCAACAGTTGCTTTAAACTGATCTAATAAATCGTTCTGTATTTGACTTGTACCTTCAACCGATTTAGTTAAATTTTCAATAGCCTTTCCAGTATCATCTTTCGCTTTTGCTGCAGCTGCTGCTTCCGCATCTGCCTTAGCTTTTTCTGCTGCTAATTTTGCTTGACGATCTTCTTCTTCTTTCAATCGTCTAGTTTCTTCTTCTGCTTTTAATCTCTCAGTAGCTTCAGCATCAGCTTTTGCTTTTGCATCTGCTAAAAGTTTAGCTTGAAGAGCTTCCATATCTGCTTTTGCTTTTGCATCCGCAGCTAATTTTGCTTGAAGTGCTTCTGCATCGGCTTTGGTTTTTGCCTCAGCTGCTAATCTTGCTTTTTCTGCTTCAGCGTCTGCTTTTGCTTTTGCATCAGCTGCAAGTTTCGCCTGACGTGCCTCTTCATCTAATCTCGCTTTCTCTTCAGCAGCTTGTTTAGCTTGTAATGCTTGTGCATCTGCCTTAACTTTTGCTTCTGCCGCTAATCTTGCTTTTTCTGCTTCAGCGTCTGCTTTTGCTTTCGCATCAGCTGCAAGTTTCGCCTGACGTGCCTCTTCATCTAATCTCGCTTTCTCTTCAGCAGCTTGTTTAGCTTGTAATGCTTGTGCATCTGCCTTAGCTTTTGCTTCTGCTGCTAATCTTGCTTTTTCAGCCTCAGCATCTGCTTTTGCTTTAGCATCGGCAGCTAATTTCGCTTGATGCTCTTCTTCTTCTTGTAATTTTTTAGCTTCTGCTTCCGCTTTAGCTTTTGCTGTAGCTTCAGCATCTGCTTTCACTTTTGCATCTGCCAATAATTTTGCTTGTAAAGCCTCCATATCTGCTTTTGCTTTCGCATCTGCTGCAAGTTTTGCTTGTAACGCTTCTGCATCCGCTTTTGCTTTTGCATCCGCAGCTAATTTCGCTTGACGAGCCTCTTCTTCAACTCTTGCTTTTTCTTCAGCAGCTTGCTTAACTTGTAATGCTTCAGCGTCTGCTTTTGCCTTAGCGTCAGCAGCTAATTTCGCTTGACGAGCTTCTTCTGCAACTCTAGCTTTTTCTTCCGCAGCTTGCTTAGCTTGTAATGCCTCAGCATCGGCTTTTGCTTTCGCGTCTGCCGCAAGTTTTGCTTGTAACGCTTCTGCATCCGCTTTCGCTTTTGCATCTGCTGCAAGTTTCGCTTGACGAGCTTCTTCTGCAACTCTAGCTTTTTCTTCTGCAGCTTGCTTAGCTTGTAATGCCTCAGCATCAGCTTTTGCTTTTGCTTCAGATGCTAATCTTGCTTTTTCTGCTTCAGCGTCCGCTTTCGCTTTTGCATCTGCTGCCAATTTCGCCTGACGAGCATCTTCTGCAGCTCTAGCTTTTTCTTCAGCAGCTTGTTTAGCTTGTAATGCCTCAGCATCGGCTTTTGCTTTTGCTTCAGATGCTAATCTTGCTTTTTCTGCTTCTGCATCAGCTTTCGCTTTAGCATCTGCTGCAAGTTTCGCTTGGCGAGCATCTTCTGCTTCTTGTAATTTTTTAGCTTCTGCTTCCGCTTTTGCTTTAGCAGTAGCTTCTGCATCGGCTTTTACTCTGGCATCAGCAATTAATTTAGCTTGTAAAGCCTCCATATCTGCTTTTGCTTTTGCATCCGCAGCCAATCTTGCTTGTTCTGCTTCAGCATCCGCTTTTGCTTTTGCTTCAGCTGCTAATCTTGCTTTTTCTGCTTCTGCATCGGCTTTTGCTTTTGCATCTGCATCTAATTTTGCTTTAGCCGCAGCTTCAGCATCTGTTTTTGCTTTTGCTTCAGCAACAAGTTTCGCTTGTAATGCCTCTGCATCAGCTTTCGCTTTTGCTTCAGCAGCTAACTGTGCTTGACGAACTTCTTCATCAGCTTTTGCTTTCGCTTCTTCAGCTTGTTTTATTTTCAATGCTTCTGCGTCAGCTTTCGCTTTTGCTTCAGCAGCTATAAGTGCTTGTCTTGCTTCTGCATCAGCTTTTGCTTTTGCATCTGCTGCTAATTTTTCTTTAAGCGCAGCTTCTTCTGCAACTTTTGCTTTTTGATCTGCTGTCAGTTTAGCTCTATTTGCAGCATCAATAGATGTTTTTGTCTTAGCTTCTGCAGCGGCTTTTGCTTTTGCTTCAGCAGCTAATCTAGCTTGTAAAGCATCTGAATCTGCTTTCGCTTTTGCATCTGCAGCTAAGATTGACTGCATATCTGCAGCCTCTGCTTTTGCTTTTGCATCTGCTTTACGTTTTTCTTCTGCAGCTTCTACTTTTGCTTTATTATCAGCTATTAATTTTAGTCTTCGTTCTTCAGCATCAGCTTTCGCTTTTTCTGCTGCCGCCAATCTTGCTTGTCTTGCAGCTTCTGCATCGGCTTTTGCTTTTTCAGCTGCCGCCAATCTCATTTTTGCTGCTGCTTCAGAATTTGCTCTTGCTTTTTCTACTGCTAGTTGTGCAGCTGTTTTTTGCTGTGTTGGTGCTGCTGCATTCGCTGCGGCCGCTTTAGCTTTTGCAGCCTCTGCATCTGCTTTTGCTTTATCTGCCGAAGCTAATTTAGCTTGTAATGCTTCTGCGTCTGCCTTAGCTTTAGCATCAGCAGCTAATTTCAATTTCATTGCTTCAGCATCAGCTTGAGCTTTGTCTGCAGCTAACTCTTCTTGTGTTTTTTGTGCTGTTGCTCCAGATTTATTTGCTGCTGCTTGCGCTCTCGCAGCCGCTGCCGCATCAACTCTTGCTTTATTATCTGCAGCTAATTTCAATCTGCGTTCTTCCGCATCAGCTCTCGCTTTATCAGCAGCCAATTGCGCTTGTGTTTTTTTAGTTTCCGCTACCGCTTTATTTGCTGCTGCACTCTGTGCTCTAGCGGCGGCTGCTGCATCGGCTTTTGCTTTTGCATCTGCGGCAAGTTTTATTTTTATAGCTTCAGCATCTGCCTTCGCTTTATTATCTGCTTCTAATTTGGCTTTCGCTTTTGCTTCAGCATCTGCCTTCGCTTTGTTATCTGCTTCCAGTTTAGCTTTCGCTTTTGCTTCGGCGTCTGCCTTAACTTTTTCAGCTGCCACTAATCTTGCTTGTTTTGCTTCGGCATCGGCTTGTGCTTTTGCTTCGGCTGCCAGTCTGTTCTTTTCAGCAATTTCAGCTCTGTTAACCTGAGTTGCTTCTGATTTTGGTTTGGCTGGAACTGATTTTGGCTTAGCTGGATCGATTATCGAACCTTCATCGTCATCTCCGTAATAGTAATTTCTATTTTTGAATTTGTAGGCAATGGCAAATTCATGTGAACCGCCTAGATTAGAGAAATTGCCCATTCCTCTTTCGTAATTATATTCAATAGCAATACTTGGAGAAAGATTAACCCCAAGTCCCGCTGAAACTCCGTATAAAGTGTTATAACCAACTTGTGCCCAAACTCCTTGCTGAAGTGCTAGCATTCCAAGTCCTGAAATAACTGTTTTGTCTTTTTTAATCTCTGTTCTAACGATTCCAGAAAATTTACTTCTGTCAAAAAAACCGTAGCTATCAATATATCCAGTGTACATTGCGTGCAATTGAATTGCTCTTTCTGGATCATCTTTTACCACTCCTGATCCGAAATTGTAAAGTACTAAGTTGTTAATCGATAATCCGAAATCAAGGAAATCTGTCCCGTAGTTAATACCTGGATTAACTGTAAGTAATGTACTTGAAGGATAATCTCCTGTTAGGATATCTGAATCTTCAGAGATAATTTTTCCCTTATTTAAACCACTTTGATAAACGCCAACATTTAAACCGAAAGTTAGATTACTGTCATCTTGGATAACGATGTTATGAGCGAAATTGGCCACTCCGCCAAAAACAGTCATTAATCCATAATTTTGTTGAAACAAACCAAATGCAAAAGCTTCATTCTCTCTAAAACGTCCAGAATAATTTGCTAAATAGGTTTGTGGAGCATTTTCAAACTGAACCCATTGTCTTTTGTTATAAAAACTAACATAGGGGTTTGATTCTCTAACAAAACTGAAAGTTGGGTTAATTAAATATCTATTAAACTTTAACGAATTTCTTATTGGTAATGAAAACGAAACAACTCCATCCTCAGCTGTATTTTGAGAATAGAGTAAACTTGAAAAACCGTAAAATAAAGTGATGAATAGTAAAAGTTTCTTCATATTATTTTATCACAGTTATTGATCCTTTTTTCTCACCTGTATCCGATTGAATGACATAGTAATAAACTGGATTTACATTTTTAAAATCTATATTGTTTTGAGGCCAATCGCCTTGATAATTTACTACATCTAAGACCTTATCACCGTTTGAACTAATGATAATTACTTTTGTAGTTGCATTTTTATATTCGTCAGGAATATTCCAATATGGATTCATCCCGCTTAATTTAATAATGTTTGGAATAACTCCAGAAGGAGTAGAATCACCATTAATTCTAAATGAAAACTCTTTACTAGCTATACAGCCAGATGCTTGAGAAATTATTACTTTATAGTTCCCTTTTACAGAAATAACATAAGAATTTGCTGTTTCGCCAGAAATCAAATTGTTATTCAAATACCACTCATACGTAGCACCAGTAGCATCTGTTGTAACAGTAACCGTAATAGTCTCGCCTTCGTTCAATTTATATCCATCTTGAGCATCTATTGTTGCCTCAAAACTGTTGCTTTGAAGATCGATACTTCCTATGGCTTTACATCCTCCAAAATCTACTTCTACAGAATAAACTCCAGATTCATTAGTAGAATAAGTACGAGTTGTAGCGCCAGTAATTATTACACCATCTTTTTTCCAAACATAACTATTTCCTGAAGTTGCAGTTAAAACCGTTCCCGTTCCGCTTGCGCAAAATGGATTTCCTAAACTTGAGTCTATTGTTACCGCAGACCCACTGCTTGAAGAAGTAACGTTAACACGATTTGAACTAAAGTTCACATCAGAACATTGTCCATAATCGATTTCTGCATAATACTTCCCTGTACTATTTACGACTAACTCTTTAGAGCTTTGTCCTGCAATTAGAACATCATCTTTGTACCATTTATATTTAATGTTTGCGATAGATGCTGGAGAAGGATCTTCAGTACTAATACTAAGTGTTAAACTGCCGCCAGAACAAAGCATAGCAACATCACTTTTGTTATTAATAAAAAACGAACCTTCAAATTGTTTAAAATAAGCAGGAAAAGAAGTGTTTCCTAAAGAGTTTTTAAATCTAGTACTCGTAACTCCAGTAGAACTTTTAACTCTTAAACTATAAATATCTGAACCAACTAAATCTGTTGGAACCGCATATTTAATTGTTTGTTGGGTTGCAGAAACGTCTATTGTTTGAAGTAACGTTGTAGAAACAGGAGAAGTAAAATTTCCCGCAGCGTCTGAAAGCTCAACTACGAACGTCGTACCTGCGGGAAAATCTATATAACTAAAGGTTGCATAAAATTCATTGAACGAGTTACCAGCACAAAGTTTTTCTAGGCCATCAAATGTTTGAGGCACTATCGTTTGGGCATAGGTACTCGATTTAGCAAAGAATAAAATGCTAAATAAAAGTAATAATTTGGTAAAAGATAAAGTAATTTTTTGAATCATATAGTGCGTTTTCTTGCTAGATCTATACGCTCAAAAAACAAGATATCTATAAAAGTTTCAGAAAAATCATATTTGTAATTTTCAATTATGTCTTTTGCAAGAATTGAAGTTGCAGCAAATGATGAATTCTCTTCACAGTTAGATACAGCATTTGACTCAGCTGCTATAGTAAGGCTGTCCTTGGGGTTGGACATCCCTACTATAAACTGATTTAAATTACTTGTCTGGCCATTGTTTTCAACAACAGCACTATTATTATTTTGGTTAATGTTAGCCAAAGTTAAACCACACTCAGAAACAGCAGCCTTAGTAGGATTTTCTGCTGTGTCCTGTGCATATAGAGTTAACGATACAGGCGAAACCAAAAATATTATATATAAAAAATATTTTTTCGTAGATACCATTATGTCTTGATCTTTATTTGGGGTCCTTTATAGACGATACATAAATTGTGTCTGGGGACTTTATTAATAAAATTTACGCCGTGGAAAATAAAAATCGAAACTATTTATCTATTACCGCTAGAAGCCGTGATTTTTCCTAATTGTAATCTAAAATCTGGTTTTTTTGGATTGAAGATATCAATGAATGTTTCTTTGTTATCACTTTGTGAGTACACGTTAAAGAAAACACTGTTTCCATACCAGCTTTCTAAATCTTCATTGTTAGAATTGTATTCAGTAAAGATGTTTCCTTTACATAAGTTGAAATACATTTCCTCAAATTTGATTTTTTTAAGGTTGGCATCATTGATTTCAGTTTTGCTGTCTAATAATACTGCAGGGTTGAATCCAGAGATCACACTTCTTTTCATTTCAAGAGAAGCATTTTCAGCTACATAAACAGCCTCTTTTACTAATCCTGCTTGAATGTCAGCATTGATGTTCTCGCTGTCATTAACCATTGTAATATTACTTGCAACAACTAAAGTTTGTTTTTTAGTGAAATCTGTTTCACTTTTCTTGTCAAAAGATCTAACCTCCATACAACGAGATCCGTCTTTAGTACTTGAGAAATAAGAAGATCTAACTGCTAAAGAGTTAAAGAAACGACATTGAACTCCTTGATTAAATTTAAAGTCGTCGTTAACTGATTTATAAGAAACGAATTTTGTAGCATTGATGTCACCACCTAAGATTCCGAAAGAATCTCCGCCAGCGTAGCTAACCATAATGTTCTCTAAAACTGTTTTGTTTCCAATACCTGCAAGAGTTAAACCATTGAAAGTATCTGCTCCTTTTACTTTTTTACCAGCAAACTCGATTCTAACGAATCTTAAGATTCCAGAGTTTGAAGCTACGTTGTCTCCACCGTAAGTAGTCATAGTTGGATCAAGATCTAGGTTATAAGAACCTACATTTCCGAATTTGTTAATTGGTGCATCTCCAAGAAGTACGATTCCACCCCAATCTCCAGCTTTTTTCATGCTTCGGTTTGAAGTAAATACAATTGGATCTGTTTCTAAACCATCAGCGATTAATTGTGCACCTTTAGTGATTACTAATGCTCCTTTAGTTTCGAAGTCTCCAATAATTACTGTTCCAGGCTCGATAGTTAAAACAGCATTGTTTGTAACATAAACGTTTCCTTGTAAAACGTAAATATTTCTTTTAAGCAATTTAGTATTAACAGAAATGTTTCCTGCCAAAATTTGGTTTGCTTCTCCATAGTCAACTTTGTTAGGCTTAAACTCAGTCCAGTTGTTTAACCAATTGGTGTAGCCCATAATTCCTTTCTCTTGTTGAGCACTCATACTCGTAACTGTCAAAAGAACGCAGATTAATTGAGTAATTTTTTTCATGATAAGGGGGTATTACTGTTAATAATAAATTTGGGTATGCGTAAACGAAAAAACTCCTCTCGAATTTTCCGAAATTTTCAGAACCTTCGAGAATGAGTTATTTTTTTTATTTTGTTTTTTAAAAAACTACGCAAACCTTATCTGCTTGCGCGAACCCTTTAAAAAAGATTTTAAAAAATTTGAGCTTTATTACATTTCGTTCAAATCGTTGAACTCGTGTAATGATTTCAATGTACTTTCGTAGAACAAAATTGCAGCGATTAGATTTCCTTTATCAGAATAAGGCATCATCTTTCTCTGAAACTCTACTGTCGTATCTAAGAATGTTGTTGTACCGATTGCTTGAGCATCTAAAACTTTTTTGTGTTCACTATCGTCTGGAATACCTAAGTCTGCCATAGTAACACCTGGTTTAGTAACCAAAGCGATGTAAGGGAGAGTTTTTACCAAAACTTTAATACGCTCAATGTATAATTCCAAAAGTTCTCCTTTTTGCATACCACTCAATTCTTTTTGATCATGGTATTTTCGGATAAGCGCAGTTGTACTAATAATACTTCTTGGTGCGTTTTTAGCTTGTGCTGAAGCAGCCGCTGTAGTTAAGATAAAAAAAGCACTAAATAGAATAATTTTCCCTTTCATAGATTCTTATTTTATAATTGGTTGTTGATAAAAACAAAAATATAGAAATTAAGTTAAATTACAACTTCAATGACTTTTTTTTTCAAAAAAAAATCTTAAAAAAACCTTAAAAACCAGCGTTATGTCGAGAAAATGTGCGTTTTAACGTGCTTTTTGTTAAAAATGTTAACGTCGCAAACGTAGGATATTCGCTATAAAAACAAAAAAAATCTAACTTTAAATAATAAAAAAAAACTTACGTTTGCCGATTTTCGAAAAAAAATATTAACAAAAACATCTTGATATTTACTCACTTGAAGATATTTATTAACAAAATTCTGTCGAAAATCATCTTAAAAAATTTCAGAAATCAGTTTCTAAATTTCAAAAATATACATGCGAAATAATCTTAACTGGAAAATTTTTGACTATACCATTTTCTTCTATCTTTGTTCCATGCAATTTTCTCAAATTTTAGGTCAAGATTACATCAAAAGCCACTTGATAAAAAGTGCTGCTTCTGGTAGAATTCCTCACGCACAATTGTTCGTCGGTCCAGAAGGAAGCGGCACATTAATAACCGCCATTGCCTATGCTCAATACATTTTATGCAGCAATACTGGCGACGAAAATTCAAACGGAAATGATTCTTGCAATCTAAAGTTTGATAACATTTCACATCCCGATCTGCATTTTATTTATCCAACCGTTACAACCGAAGATGTTAAAACAAAACCCAAAAGTCTAGATTTTATTCAGGACTGGCGCAGTTTTATTCAGGAAATGCCTTACGGAGGATTATTCGATTGGTACAAAATTCTCGGTGTGCAAAACAAGCAAGGAGAAATTCGGGTTGAAGATGCGCAGGAAGTCTTAAAATCGCTTGCGCTAAAATCTTACGAAGGTGGTTATAAAATTATGATTATCTGGATGGCCGATAAAATGAATATCGCAGCATCCAATAAACTTTTGAAACTTTTAGAAGAACCTTCAGAAAAAACCGTGTTTATTCTGATTTCCGAAAATGAAGAAGATATTATTCAAACCATACGTTCGCGATGTCAGGTAATTCACTTTAACGGACTTCCAGAAAAAGTGATTGCTGAAGCATTAGTTGCGAAAGAAAATATCGATTTGAATTTAGCTAAAAAGATAGCACATCAAGCGCAAGGAAATTTTAATAAAGCCTTGCATTTGTTAAAAGAAGACGATGATGAATTTCCTTTTGAACAATGGTTTGTCAATTGGGTTCGTGCCGCTTTTAGAGCAAAAGGAAACGCTGCTGCCATTCAAGATTTAATTTCTTGGAGTGAGCAGATTGCTGCTCTGGGACGCGAAAGCCAGAAAAAATTTATTCAGTATTGTATCGAAATGTTCCGCCAAGCTCTAATGCTAAATTATCAAGCTCCAAGTTTAGTTTACATCGAACCAAAAGTAGATAAATTCAAACTGGAAAATTTTGCTCCGTTTGTAAATGGAAATAACATTCACGATATATTCAAAGAACTTTCAGATGCTATGTATCACATTGAAAGAAATGGAAATGCGAAAATAATCCTAACCGATTTATCGATCAAGTTGACTCGTTTAATTCATAAAAAATAATTCATAATGAACAATGTTGCCTCAATTTTACTTTTAGCTTTTTTAGCTTTAACTTTTTTACAATCAGGTTACGAAAAAATTTTTTATTGGAAAGATAATGTCGCTTGGCTTAAAGAACATTTTGCCAAAACGCCATTAAAAAATCAGGTTCCGCTTGCACTTTTACACTTACTGATTTTGGAACTGATTTCAGGAATTTTATGTGTTGTCGGCGGTATTCAATTATTTACAAATAACGGAAGAGAATTTGGTTTTTACGGAGCAATATTTTCATGTATCTCTTTGTTAATGATGCTTTTCGGACAAAGACTTGCAAAAGATTACGATGGTGCGAGAACCATTGTTATATATTTTATACCAGCTGTAATGGCTGTTTATTGGTTGAATTAACCAATACAAATTTTAAATTTTTAGATAAAAAAAATGAATCCAAAACATCCTTCAGAATCCTTAACTATTTTAACTGATTTAGTTTTACCGAGCGAAACAAATCCTTTAAACAATCTTTTTGGCGGTGAGTTATTAGCCAGAATGGATCGCGCGGCAAGTATTGCAGCCCGCAGACATTCGCGCCGAATTGTAGTGACGGCTTCTGTAAATCACGTTGCTTTTAACAGAGCAATTTCGCTTGGAAGCGTTGTAACCGTAGAGGCAAAAGTTTCAAGATCTTTCAAAAGTTCGATGGAAGTTTTTATTGACGTTTGGGTCGAAGACCGCGAATCTGGAAACAGAACCAAAGCTAACGAAGCAATTTATACTTTCGTTGCTGTCGATGACACCGGAAGACCAGTTGAAGTTCCGGCAATTGTTCCCGAAACAGAACTAGAAATCCAGCGATTTGATGCTGCACTACGTCGTAAACAATTGAGTTTACTGCTAGCTGGTAAAATAAAACCTTCTGATGCAACAGAATTAAAGGCATTATTTTTATAGATCAAATTTGTGACAATTTGGAACAATCAAACTTCAGAAAAAGAAGTAATTTTACAAATTGAAAATATAGACTATTAAAATATAGAAGAATTTTCTTATTTTTATCCAGAAAGACAAAATAATAATTTAGATATTAGAAAAAAATGAGTTCAGACAAAGAAGCCAAATTAAAAGCGCTACAACTAACGCTTGATAAACTTGACAAAACCTACGGAAAAGGAACCGTAATGAAAATGGGCGATAGAGCCATTGTAGAAGTAGAAACGATTTCTTCTGGCTCACTAGGTGTTGACTTAGCTCTTGGGGTAAATGGATATCCAAAAGGAAGAATTATTGAAATATATGGTCCAGAATCTTCTGGAAAAACTACCTTGACACTTCACGCCATTGCTGAAGCGCAAAAAGCTGGTGGTATCGCTGCTTTTATCGATGCGGAGCACGCATTTGATAGAAATTATGCTGAGAAATTAAATGTTGATATTGAAAACTTAATTATCTCTCAGCCAGACAACGGAGAGCAAGCTTTAGAAATTGCCGAAAACTTAATTCGTTCTGGAGCTATAGACATCGTTGTAATTGACTCTGTTGCCGCTTTAACTCCAAAAAGTGAGATTGAAGGTGAAATGGGAGATTCTAAAATGGGTCTTCACGCACGTTTAATGTCTCAAGCTTTGAGAAAACTTACTGGAACTATCAGCAAGACAAACTGTACGGTTTTCTTTAT
>Ga0160502_100420_pt1 | contig 31082 bp, 29 predicted proteins | sample DIDnMG_14_FD_108237 | JGI IMG/M metagenome (GOLD analysis project Ga0160502, IMG submission 108237) | Enriched soil microbial communities from UW Madison campus, WI, USA - DID2933_E24_Xylan MG | ecosystem: Environmental > Terrestrial > Soil > Unclassified | place: USA: Madison, Wisconsin... | reverse complement strand
TTTATTAGCAAAAGTAAGTTTGTATCAAAAGAAATGGCAGCAAGTTGTAGATAACTGTGACCTAATTACAGGTTACAGCCTTAATCCAAGCTATGCTAAAATGTTTAGATTAGAAGGTGAAAATGATGTTGAATCAATTTTCGAAATAAACGGAAACGGAGCAGTACCAACTAAAGGTATCTCAGGTTACTCAAACACACAAGGTGCTCGTGGTGCCGGTGGATGGGGATGGGGATTCAATGTTCCATCACAAAGTTTGTTAAATGCATACGAGGCAGGAGACGTTAGAAAAGATGCTACAATTATCTTTAGAAACTCTACATTATATGATGGAAGAGTTGTGCCAGAAACGGTAGAAAATCCAATGTATAATTTTAAAGCATATTCTTCTTCATATACTGATGCATGGGAAACTGATGCAAATATTAAATATTTAAGATATGGTGAAGTGCTTTTAATGAAAGCTGAAGCATTAAACGAATTAGGTCAAACTTCTGAAGCTATAGGTTTATTAAACCAAATTAGACACAGAGCTCAACTAGGAGATACTCCAGCAACTACTCAAGCAGCAGTTAGAACTGCAATCTGGAAAGAAAGAAGAGTTGAGTTAGCTTTTGAGTTTGATAGATTCTTTGATTTAGTTAGAACTGGTCAAGCTGAAAGTGCTTTTGCTGCAGATGGAAAAGTATTTACTGTAGGTAAAAATGAATTATTCCCAATTCCAGCTAACTTCATTTTGCAGGCAGACGGAATGTCTCAACAAAACCCAGGTTACAATTAATACCACTATATATCACTTCCTTCACTTTGCTGAAGGAAGTGATTATTTTATTAAAATCTTAAATTTTTATAATGATTAGAATTTCAGTTTTATTTTTAGCTTTTACTTTTTTTAGCTGTGGATCAAATGCCGATAAGTCGAAAGAAAATGCGGAAGAAAATACTTCTGGCGTTGCTGCATTAACAGACGAGCAGCTTTTAGATACTGTTCAAAAACAAACTTTTAAATATTTCTGGGATTACGCAGAACCAAATTCTGGGTTGGCTAGAGAACGTTATCATCCTGACGGAGTTTATCCTGAAAATGATTCGAATATCGTTACAACAGGTGGTTCAGGTTTCGGATTAATGGCGATTGTTTCAGGAATGTCTCAAGGTTATATTACTAAAGAGCAAGGTGTAGAGAGACTTAACAAAATTGCAGATTTTTTAGGCAAAGCAGATCGTTTTCATGGAGCATGGTCTCATTGGATTGACGGAAATACAGGAAAAGTAAAACCTTTTGGAACCAAGGATAATGGTGGTGATTTAGTCGAAACTTCATTTTTGGTTGCAGGAATGATTACAGTTCGTGAATATCTTAAAGATGGTTCTGAAAAAGAAAAAGCGGTTGCTCAAAAATATGATGCACTTTGGAAAGGCGTTGACTGGCAATGGTATACAAACAATAAAAATGTTCTGTACTGGCACTGGTCACCTTCTTATGCGTGGGAAATGAATTTTCCATTACAAGGTTATAACGAATGTTTGATTACTTACGTAATGGCTGCGTCTTCGCCAACACATACAATCGATGCGAAAGCATATCACGAAGGATGGGCGAGAAGCGGTGGCATAGTTTCTTCAAAAACAAAATATAACATCCCACTTATTTTAAAGCACAATGGTGCAGAAGAATTTGGCGGTCCATTATTCTGGGCTCATTATTCTTATGTAGGTTTAGATCCAAATCAATTAAGCGATAAATACGCTAATTATTGGGATTTAAATGTAAATCAGACCAAAATCAATTATCAATACTGCGTAGAAAATCCAAAGAAAATCGCTGGATATGGTCCAGAATATTGGGGACTAACAGCATCATATTCTAGAAATCCTGATGGTTCTATTGGATATAATGCACATATGCCAAGTAATGACCAAGGTGTGATTTCGCCTACTGCAGCAATCAGTTCAATTGTTTATACACCAAAGGAATCAATGACATTTATTCGCAATTTGTATGAAAACCATAAAGACGAAACTTGGGGAGATGCAGGTTTTTATGATGCTCTAAGCTTAGGTAATAAATGGGTTGCAAAACGTTATTTAGCAATTGATCAAGGTCCTGAAGTAGTAATGATAGAAAATTACCGTACAGGTTTATTGTGGAAATTATTTATGAACGCACCAGAAGTAAAACAAGGTTTAACAAAACTTGGATTTAAATCTGGGAAATACGGAATTTAAAATTCTATGAAGAATACATTAGCATTTATATCATTGTTATTTTCTATAGTTGTTTTTGGGCAGAGTGAAACAACAGGAAAAATTAATACAGTTATAATGTCTAAATATGAGCTGGGATATGTTTTGCATCGTCCAGTAAATGTTAAGGAGAAAAAGCCATTAATTGTTTTTATTTCAGGAGATGGAGAAAAAGGAACTGATCTAGAAAAAGTAAAAATTAATGGTCCTTTAAAATATTTAAAAACTCACCAATTAGACGCTTATGTATTGGCTCCACAATGTAAGGAAGATGAAAATTGGGATATAGAATCAATTTATCAGCTGATCTTAAAAATTCAGAAAGAGAATAAAATCGATTCAGAAAGAATATATGTTACTGGTTTGAGCTCAGGAGGCTGGGCTTCATGGAATTTGGCTTTTGCACATCCAGATCTATTTGCCGTAAATGTACCTGTCGCTGGTTTTGTAGATTTAATTCAGTTAGAACATGCTTGTGAAATAGCCAATATTCCAACCAGAATTTTTCACGGATTACAGGATAATGTGGTAAATGTGAATTATGCGATTACAATTTATAATGAATTGAAAAAATGTAATGCCAAAGATGTTAAGCTGACCATTTTTGATGATGCAAATCATGACAGCTGGACAAGAGTTTATGATAACAAAGAAATCTACGACTGGATGTTTCAGCAAAGAAAAACGAATACAAACAAATAAATAGAATAGAATGAAAAACAAATTAGTCTTACTTTTTTTAGGATGCGCTGTTTTGGGTTATGCTCAAAAAAAGCCAGCTAAAAATACAGTGAAAATTAAACCAAAGTCTGAATTTGTGGCGGAATTAATGTCAAAAATGACTTTAGACGAGAAATTGGGTCAGTTAAACTTGCCAACATCTGGTGATATTACCACAGGGCAGGCAAACAGCTCAAATGTGGCAAAAAATATTGCTGAAGGCAAAGTAGGAGGTTTGTTCAACATTAAATCAGTACAAAAAATTAAAGAAGTACAGAAAATTGCTGTTGAGAAAAGCCGTTTAAAAATTCCATTGCTTTTTGGTATGGACGTTATTCACGGTTACGAAACAACATTCCCAATTCCGTTAGGATTGTCTTGTACTTGGGATATGAATCTTATCGAAAGAAGCGCGCAAATTGCTGCTAAAGAAGCAAGTGCAGATGGAATTAACTGGACGTTTTCTCCAATGGTTGATATTTCTCGTGATCCAAGATGGGGTAGAGTTTCTGAAGGTTCAGGAGAAGATCCATACTTGGGTGGCCAAATTGCAAAAGCGATGGTAAACGGTTACCAACAACATGATCTTTCTAAGAATAACTCAATTTTAGCTTGCGTTAAACACTTCGCATTATATGGAGCTCCAGAAGCTGGTCGTGATTATAACACGGTAGATATGAGCCATATCAGAATGTTTAACGATTATTTTCCTCCTTACAAAGCAGCAGTTGATGCAGGTGTAGGTTCTGTAATGGCTTCTTTCAACGAAGTTGACGGAATTCCAGCAACTGGAAACAAATGGTTAATGACAGATGTTTTGAGAAAACAATGGGGTTTCAAAGGATTTGTAGTAACAGACTTTACAGGAATTCCTGAAATGATCGAACACGGAATGGGAAATCTTCAAGATGTGTCTGCATTAGCTATGAATGCTGGTGTTGAAATGGATATGGTTGGAGAAGGTTTCTTAGTAACTTTGAAAAAATCTTTAGACGAAGGAAAAGTAAAAATCGAAACTATTGATAACGCTGTAAAACTTATTTTAGAAGCGAAATACGATTTAGGATTATTCCAAGATCCATATAAATATTGCGATGAAAAAAGAGCTAAAACTGAAATCTTTACAACAGATAGCAGAAAAGAAGCACGAGATATTGCAGCTCAATCTTTAGTATTATTAAAAAACCAAAACCAGCTTTTGCCACTTAAAAAATCAGGTACAATTGGTTTAATCGGACCATTAGCTGACGCTAAAGAAAATATGCCAGGAACTTGGAGTGTAGCTACAAAAATGGAAAATGCTGTTTCGTTATTGAGAGGTATTAAAGAAGTAGCGGGAGCTGGGACTAAAGTTTTATATGCTAAAGGAAGCAATTTAGATTATGATGAAACTTTTGAAACTAATGCAACAATGTTTGGAAAAACATTACACCGTGATTCACGTTCAAAAGAAGATTTATTAGCTGAAGCTTTAAAAGTAGCTGAACAATCAGATGTAATTGTTGCTGCTTTAGGAGAGTCTGCTGAAATGAGTGGAGAATCTAGCAGCCGTACGAATTTAGAAATTCCACAAGCGCAAAAAGATTTATTAAACGCATTATTAAAAACAGGAAAACCAGTTGTTTTAGTTTTATTTGATGGACGTCCGTTAGTAATTACTGACGAAGAAAAAACAGTTCCTGCTATCTTAAACGTTTGGTTTGCTGGTACAGAAGCTGGTTATGCTATTGCTGATGTGTTATTTGGAGATGTAAATCCTTCAGGAAAATTAACTTCAACTTTCCCAAGAAGCGTTGGACAATTGCCAATTTACTACGCACACAAAAATACAGGAAGACCACTTTCTAATACAGAAGGTAAATTCGAGAAATTCAGATCAAATTATATTGACGAAAGAAACGAGCCTTTATTCCCATTCGGATTTGGTTTAAGCTACACCACTTTTGATTATTCAAACATCAAAATTTCTTCTGATAAAATGAATCCATCTGGAAAATTGAAAGTAACTGTTGATGTAAGAAACACTGGAAATTTTGACGGAAAAGAAACGGTTCAATTATACATTAGAGATTTAGTTGGTTCAGTTACAAGACCAGTTAGAGAGCTAAAAGGTTTCCAAAAAATAGCACTTAAAAAAGGTGAAAAACAAACAGTAAGTTTTGATATCACTGCAGAAGATTTAAAATTCTATAACTCTGATTTACAATTTGTAGCAGAGCCTGGTCAGTTTGATATTTTCGTTGGAGGAAATTCAAACGCCGATAAGAAAGTTAGTTTTGAGTTAACTAAATAGTTGGTTTATTTGATTAGTGAAAAGCCCTTCGTTTGGAGGGCTTTTTTTCTAAGCTGAAGAACCTTTTTTGTAATTTTTTAACTACGATTATTATGAATAAATTAAAAATATTTAGTGCAGTATGTCTTATTGCTTTTTCATATTGTAATGCACAAAAGAATGCAATCGTTGCACATAGAGGAGCTTGGAAAAAGAATAATCTGCCAGAAAATTCGATTGCATCATTGAGACATGCAATTGATTTAAAATTGCCAGGTTCAGAATTTGATGTCTGGAGAACAGCAGACGATTCTCTTGTAATCAATCATGATGCACATTACAATAAACTGCTTATTGAAGAAACTAATTATGCTGATTTGATAAAGTTTAAACTTTCAAATGGAGAAAAGCTTCCAACCTTGCATGAATACATTTCAGAAGGAATGCGGAATAATAAACATACACTTTTGGTTTGCGAAATCAAACCTTCAGAAATCAGTAAAGAAAGAGGACAAAAAACGGGTGTAGCAGCAATCGAAACCATTAAAAAATTAAAAGCCAATAAAAACACCTGCTACATCAGTTTTGATTATGATATTCTAAAAAAAATCAGAGCAATAGATTCTAAAACTTCTTTGCAATATTTAGAAGGGAATAAATCTCCAAAAGAAGTAAAGGCAGATAAAATTAACGGCGTTGATTATCATTATTCTGTTTTTCAAAAACATCCTGAATGGATTCAAGAAGCAAAAGACAATAAAATTCTTCTGAATGCTTGGACTGTAAATGACGCAAAAGATATGGATTGGATTATCGATCATAAATTCAATTACATTACGACAAACGAACCCGAACTTCTAACTGAAAGATTACAGGCAAAAAAATAATCTTTTAGGCTTATAAACTTAAAATCTAACCATGAAAAAAATATATAAACAACTTACGATGCCAATTTTATTGTTTGCGATGCTATTCGTAAATAATCTTTCGGCACAAAAATTAGGTAAAACAGAATGGTTTGATCCTAATAAACCAGCGAATACTTATTGTAATCCGATTAATATTGGCTACAATTATACAACACACAATCATAACGGAATTCCAGAATCTCGCCGCTCAAGTGCTGATCCAGTAATTATTACTTATAAAGGTGAATACTATTTATTTGCAACGAATCAGGCTGGTTTCTTTTGGAGTAAAGATATGTCAGATTGGAATTTTGTTTATGGAAGTTTCCAAAGACAACCGGGCGATGATGATCAATGCGCTCCTGCGGCTTGGGTTGTCAATGATACTTTATTTTATGTTGGTTCAACTTGGAAAAGAGATCATCCAATTTGGAAAACAGCAGATCCAAAATCTGGTAGATGGACACGTCACGTAGACAAAGCAATGTTGCCAACTTGGGATCCAGCAATTTTTCAAGATGACGATAAAAAAGTATATATGTACTACGGTTCAAGTGGAAAACTGCCTCTTGTAGGCGTTGAGGTCGATTATAAAACTTGGCTTCCAAAAGGAAATCAAGCAGATTATGCAACATTGTACAAAGCAACTGAAGTTGAAGATATTCAAAAACCTTACGGGCAAATAAAAGAAGTTGCAATTCTTGATCCTTCAGCACACGGATGGGAGCGTTTTGGACCAAACAATGATATGGAGCCTGCACCTTGGGGAAATTTTATCGAAGGAGCTTGGATGACTAAACATAACGGAAAATATTATATGCAATACGGAGCGCCAGCAACCGAATTTAAAGGATATGCAAATGGTGTTCATGTTGGAGATAATCCGTTAGGGCCTTTTACGTATCAAAAACACAATCCGATGTCTTATAAACCTGGCGGATTTGTAATTGGTGCTGGACATGGAAATACTTTCGCAGATAATTATGGAAATTACTGGAATACAGGAACGTGTAAAATTTCTATAAAAGACCGTTTCGAGCGTCGTATCGATATGTTTCCTGCTGGATTTGATAAAGATGATGTAATGTATTCTATTACAGCTTATGGAGATTTCCCGATTGTGTTACCAACAAACGAGCGCGATCAAACAAAAGGAGCTTCTTCTGGCTGGATGTTGCTTTCATATAAAAAGCCAGTTACCGTTTCTTCTTCTGAAGAATGTATGGAAGTTGAGACGCATAGAATGGATAATGGCGGAAAAAAAGTGTATGAAAAATTCTGTTACGGGCCAGAAAATCTTACGGATGAAAACATTCAAACGTATTGGTCTGCAAAAACTAGCAATTCAGGAGAATGGCTTCAAATGGATTTAGGAAGACAAATGGAAATAAATGCTCTTCAAATCAATTATGCAGATCATAAAGCAACGCAGTTTAATAAAGCAATGGATATTTATTATCAGTACAAAATCTATATGTCTGATGATGCTCAAAACTGGACTTTGGTGGTAGATAAATCTAAAAACGATAAAGATGCGCCTCATGATTATGTAGAACTTACAAAATCAATTAAAGCGCGTTACATCAAAATGGAAAACATTCATAATGCATCTGGTTTATTTGCAGTTTCAGATTTCAGAGTTTTTGGAAATGGATTGGCAGCAAAACCAAAAGCTGTCGCTTCTTTCAAAGTAGATAGAAACAAAACAGATTCTAGAAATGCTATGATTTCTTGGAAAAAACAAGAGGATGCTGTTGGATATAACATTTATTACGGAATTACTCCAGATAAGCTATATAACAGTATTATGGTTTATGGCGATAATACGTATGATTTTAGAGGTTTGGATAAAGGAACAAAATATTATTTCACTATTGAACCTTTTAATGAAAACGGAATTGGAACAAAAAATAAGATTATTGAAGTAAAATAATTTTTATTTATTGAATCTGTAAAAGCTCCGATTGCAAATTGAAGAATTTGTAATTGGAGTTTTTTTTGAGAAAAGGTTGAAGAAAAAGCATTCTAACTGTCAGGAATTTTGTTCCTTTGTGAACGTGTCAAAAGCACTATAAACTCCAAATTACTATAAAAACTATGAAAAAAACGATTCTTTTAACTGCTTTAGTTTTAAACGGATTGCTATCATTTGGTCAGTCAAATGACGAAAAAAACATCAAATTATTTTATAAAAAAGCCTTGACAGAAGCAAAATGCTACACTTGGCTAGAATATTTGTCTAACGATATCGGAGCTCGTTTATCTGGTTCTAAAGGAGCAGAACAAGCTGTTGATTATACAAAAAGACAATTAGAAGCTTTAGGACTTGATAAAGTTTATTTGCAGGAAGTTATGGTTCCGCATTGGGTTAGAGGAGAAAAGGAAACTGCTTATATCTTAGACGGAAAAGTAAAAACGGTTGTGCCAATTTGTGCTTTAGGAGGCTCTGTTGCGACTCCAAAAACTGGAATTACAGCAGAAATTATTGAAGTGCAAGGAATTAAAGAATTAGCAGAATTAGGGGCTGATAAAGTAAAAGGAAAAATTGTGTTTTATAACAGACCAATGAATCCTGAAAACATTGAAACTTTTACTTCTTATGGAGCTTGTGTTGACCAAAGATATGCAGGAGCAAAAGAAGCAGCAAAATTAGGAGCAGTTGGAACAATTGTTCGTTCTATGAATTTACGTTTAGACGATTTTCCTCATACAGGAGCTCAAAGTTATGGTGATTTGCCAAAAGAACAATACATTCCGACAGCTGCGATCAGTACAAATGGAGCAGAATTGTTAAGTAAATCTTTAAAAGTAAATCCAGCTTTGAAGTTTTATTTCAAACAATCTTGCGAAACTTTACCAGACGCATTGTCTTATAATGTAATTGGAGAATTGACAGGAACTGTTAGTCCAGAAAATATTATGGTAGTTGGAGGACACTTGGATTCTTGGGATTTAGCAGATGGTTCTCATGATGATGGAGCAGGAGTAGTACAAAGTATGGAGGTTATTCGTATTTTGAAAAACCTAAACTACAAACCTAAAAATACTATTCGTGTAGTATTGTTTATGAATGAAGAGAATGGCGGAAAAGGCGGTGCTAAATATGAAGAAGTTTCAAAAGAAAAGAAAGAAAACCATATTTTTGCTTTAGAAAGTGATTCAGGCGGATTCTCGCCAAGAGGTTTCTCAATCGAAGCTGACGATGCTAATTTGAAAAAAATTCAAGGATACAAAGATCTTTTTGAGCCTTATTTAGTACACAGCTTTACAATTGGACACGCAGGTTCAGATATTAGCCATTTAACTTCTCAAGCGATTGTGAAAGCGGGTTTAAAACCAGATTCACAACGTTATTTCGATTACCACCACGCAGCAAACGATACTTTTGATGCAATCAATAAAAGAGAATTGGAGCTTGGTGCAGCAACAATGACTACATTAATGTATTTATTAGATCAAAACGGAATCGAAACGAAAAAAGTAAATTAAGATTCAAAAATAAAAAATGAAAAGCCATAAGTTTTACTTGTGGCTTTTTTGTTTGAATTCCGTAAAATATTTGAAATCAAGATTTCATCACAATCAAATAATAAAAAAAGATAATTGGGATATTAGAAAGTAAAATTAAAATCTTCATTCCGATATCTTTTCGCTGTTGCGGTAAATGAATAAACTTTTCCATTAAATGGAAAAACATGATGGTATTGACAATAATGCCAGCCAAAGCAAAAGGCCAAGCAATAACCAAAACCATTGCATTTCCATTTGAAAGAATGTAAGGTATAAATAAAAGCGTACTTATTATAAATGTGCCAATCGCTAATTCTAAAGATTGTTTTTCCTCAAAAGGTTTATGAATTGTTTTCATGATTTTTTAAATTTTAAATGATTGCTGAATAGTTTGAACAGGCATAAAAAGCATTTTTGAAAAATCGAGATAATAAAATGCATGTGCTTTTTTTCCTCTTTGGTATTGTTGAATAAAATATTTGATTCTCTTTGGATAAAAAATAGTTCCACTTAAAATGACCATGAACAAATACAAACTTTTCTTTCCATTTCCAAGCAAATAATACTGCATTCCGATTTCTTCATAAACTGAAACTCCAGTATTTGTCAAAACATGAATGACATCATGATCCTCTAGTTTTTCCTGAATATCAAAATGATTTTGATATAGAAAACTTCCTAAACCAAATCCAAGACTTTCCTCAGGATAATCCATTAATTTAGTTTTATCAATATTCCAAGGCTCATTCTTTTTGAAATATTTTTGATACGGTTTTTTAGAACATTCATACAGTTTTTCAATCCAATAATCTCTCATAAAAGCGGTTTTTAAAAAGTTCTTTGAAATTCAAAGTAAATAGCTAAATAAAAAAGCTAGAAATAATAAGTCAACTAGCTTTTTAGAATAATATTAATAAGTGTCTATAACAGTTTTCAATAAATTAGAATCAGAAAGGTCAGAAGGGGCAACCACTTTTTCTTCTAATGGAATATCATTTCCGTAGCGTTCCTTCAAAATTGTCTGAACTCTTGGATCAGATAAATTAAAATCTTTCAATTCTCGAAGTTTCGATAATTCAATTCCTGCGGCATTTTTATAGATTTTCCAAATCAACTCAGAACAATAAATTCTGTTGTCAGTCCATTCAAAATAAGCATCATAATCTTTACCATCAAATTGCTGACTGTAATCTTTCATTTTTTGAAGAACTTCTGGTTTTAAAACGCTGTCATTTTTCAATCGTTTAACCACATATTTACTGCCTTTTCCATGTTTTATCCAATCTTCGAGCGGTGTAAGTTTTACAGGCTGTACGGCTTCAAAAACAAACCATTTTCCATTAATGTCGTAAATAATTCCGCAGTGAGAAAACTTAGAATTAGTTGCAATACGAACTGCTTCACATTGTTTAGATTCTGAAGTTTGGAAAATAATATCGCCATCTTTGAATTTGCTCACAATGGCTTTTTCTGCCTTAGGTCCAGTAAAAGGATTATTAGGAAAAACTTTTATGGCAACAAATAAAGCGCATCCAAAACTTAGAACAAAAGTGATTATAGGGAACAGATATTTTTTGATTTTCATAAAGTATAATTTAAAGTACTTTGAGTTGCAAAGTAAATAATAAAAAAAATAGCTGCCAAATAAAATGACAGCTATTTTTATAAATATATTTTACGAAATATTAGATTCTAAAAATACCTCCTACAGCAATAATACGCTGGAAGAAGAAGAAATCTTGAGAAGCTTTATCTTCGTTGCTAGCAGTGGTTCTAATATCCTGCATATTGATGTAACCACCTTTTAGCTCTCCTTGAACATAGAAATGTTTGAAGAAAGTAACGTTGATACCTGCTTTTGCAGAAACGCCATAACCAGAAACGTGAAAATCATCATGACGTTCTTTTCCTAAAACCGTTGCATTTGTTTTTGGTAATAGAACTCCAGCTCCTAATCCTTCAGTTAAGTTAATCTGAACTTTATCAATGTTTGGAAGTCTGAACAATTTCGAAATATCATCAAATCTAGAAACCTCAGTATTAATGTAGTTTAAACCATCTGTATGTTCGTACATTAAAAAAGCAGGACCGCCTACCTGAGTTTCACCTTTATCAAAACCACCTTCTTGAGCACCACCTTGAGACATATCTACTGGTCTGTTATTGTACTCACCATTGTAAATTGAACCTGGATCATTTTCAGGTAAATTGATGTATCCGTTTACGTTTGCAATTTGATTTTGTGTCATTACATATTTCATGTGGTCAACACCAAGTGTAACGCTATAATGGTCACTAAAAAAATAACCTAATCTCAAATTGGTTTGCGGAATAGTCATATTGACTGGATTAACGTAGTCTACATGCCATCCTTTTGGTTTGTCATGAGCCGCCATATTCTCAACAGTAAAGTTGTAATCCTTACCTCTAAAGTTTACATCAGATTTTGAGTAACTTTCTCTGTTACCGCCCCACATAACAAAGAATTTTCCTTTGTTGTGAGCGGCATATTTTTGTACAGGTATTTCTTCCTGAGCAAATGTGTTTAATGAAACACAAGCCAGTAAGAAAAATAAAATTTTTGTTTTCAAAGAACTTAAGTGTTATAAATTATTAAAAGGCATTTACAGTTTTTCTAATAGCTACCAACTTGTTCATTAAACCTTCAAAATAGTCTAAATGAAGCATATTAGCACCATCACTTTTTGCATTTGCAGGATCAAAATGCGTTTCGATAAAAATACCGTCAACACCAACTGCAATACCTGCTTTTGCTACTGTTTCAATCATGTCAGGTCTTCCGCCAGTAACACCAGCAGTTTGATTTGGCTGTTGTAAAGAGTGAGTAACGTCTAGAACCGTCGAAGCATATTGCTGCATAGTAGGAATTCCTCTAAAATCAACAATCATGTCTTGATAACCAAACATAGTACCACGATCTGTAACCATAACATTTTCATTATTACAGTCTAATACTTTTTGAACAGCATGTTTCATGCTTTCTGGACTCATAAATTGTCCTTTTTTCAAGTTTACTGTTTTTCCTGTATTAGCCGCAGCTACAACAAGATCAGTCTGACGAACTAAGAAAGCTGGGATCTGCAATACATCAACGTATTGAGCTGCCATATCAGCATCTTCGTTAGTATGGATATCTGTTACAGTTGGAACATGAAAAGTTTCCGAAACTTTTCTTAAGATTTTTAATGCTTTTTCGTCACCAATTCCAGAAAAACTGTCAATTCTAGAACGGTTTGCTTTTTTGAAAGATCCTTTAAATACATAAGGAATCTGAAGTTTGTCGGTAATGCCAACTAATTTTTCAGCAATTCTCAACGCCATTTCTTCTCCTTCGATAGCGCAAGGCCCTGATAATAAAAAGAAATTCCCGCTGTCAGTATGCTTAATTTGTGGAATATGTTGTATGTTCATAATATGATTTTTTGACAGTGCAAAGGTAGTTATGATTTATGAGTTTCAGATGAAGATTTAAGATTATTTTATGAAGCTATTCCTGCTATTCGCTGCAATCTTTTTTTCACAATCCTTTTTTTCTAGATCCTTGCAGGAGCTTCCGTTGGTCGCTCTGCAACGACCAGAAAAAATAGGCTTTCTCAAAAAAGGATTTCCGCTGCTATCAGGGCTAGAAGTTTAGTGGAATTAAGAAAAATTAAGTTAATTCGCTTGAATGAAATATTAACGCATCCATCCTTCAACGATATAATTTCTTTCGGCAATTTTGTATTCTTTATTTTTTTTAGGAGCAAACCATAATTCGATTCTTGCACCATATTTATCTCCCCATGAGCCTTCATAAATTGTAAACTCTCCAAAGTAAATTTTAGACTCTAAATTATCAATTTTTATTGTGGATTGATTTTTCATTCTGTCTTCTGACAACCTATCATTACTAGTGATTTCAAATGCTTTGATATAGAAAATCCCTAATTCTTTTGGTTTTACTTTCGTATAAAAATTATAAATTCCTGGTTGACTGGAATTGGATAAAATCAAATTATTTTTTTCTAACTCTTTGTTGTTTGGAATAGAATCTAAAGGTTTAGATATTTCAATATTGTTAGGTATAACTTTATGAGCTCCATAATAATCAGGTGGTGAAAAAACTAATAAAATAGAAACCCATGAATATAGGAAAAAGGAGATTATAAGCTGAGGAAATAAATAAAACCATTTTCCTATTACAATTTGAACAACTGATGATACTATATTTCCAGCAATGTTTAAATATAGAGTCAATAAAAAAGCAGTTATTAAAAAATCACTTTTTAAGATGCTGCTTAGAATAAACAATGCAATTGGAACGGTATAAAAAGCAATAGGAAGCCACCAAGTTTTAAAATACTGCGTCACAGTATTTTTAATATTAGGAAATCTCATTTTAGTTCAAAAAATTATTTCAACCTCAATCCCACAGGAACCATTAAAATTCCTTTTTCATAAATATTCAAATACAGTTTAACTGGTTTCTTTTGGCCTTCCCATTTTAGTTCATAAACATTCAGGAATCCAGCTCCCATATTGCTTCTTTTAGTTGGAAACGGACAACAGGTTTCTAATCTAGTGTAAGTAATGACTTCACCATTTGGTCCAGCCAAAGCATTTAAAAAACGAGATTCGTTTAAAGTTTCGTTATTGGTATTTTGAAAAAAGATATTAACTGGATAATCTGGATCGTAACCGTATTTTTTGTCTTTAGCAAACTGAGTAATGGAAAAAGTATTGTCTTTCTTTAAAATCAAATCTGGGGCATTATTGTCGACATTTTTCAAAGTTGACTTTGTACTTATGCACGAAGAAGCAGTGATTAATAAGACAATAAAAAGAGCTATTTTTTTCATGAGTTGAGGTTGTTGCGAAAGTTAAACTGGTTGCTGTATTTTTTTTGGATTTAATTTTAAAATGCCAACTACAATCAGATATTGTGCCAGAAGATAAGTCAGCATAATAAAAAATGAGCTTTTCGGAATTGGAGCATAAAATTTGTTTACAGCCAAAATACTATCGGAAATAACAAATAAAAGAGCGCCTAAAAAAACAAGCGCATTACCAGGTTTTTCCCATACTAAAAATCCGTTAAAAGCAAAAAGAAGCATTATCGAAATAACAGATGCATAAACCGAAACAGGAATTTGCAGTTCTCCTAGATGTGGCATTAAAAAAGAAACCATCCCGATTAAATAGATGGCGATTAAAACACTTCCAAATATGAAAAACGGTTTATTCTGTTTTTTTCTAATTCTGTTTTGTTTGTTAAAGAGAACGCAATAAATAATATGTGCTGTTAAGAAACTGACAAGTCCTAAGATAAAGTAAATTTCGCCAAGCTCAGTAAAAAGCAGAATAACATCTCCAATCCAAGAAAATACTAAAGCGATCAATAAAGTATTCTGAGTTGGAAATTTTCTGTAGAAATAAGCTCCGAACCCAATAATTGGAATTAAAATGGGTTTGAGAAAAAGATCAAAACGCTCGTAGCCCGAGACCAGAATAGCCAAATAGACTATGCTGAACGCAACGTAAAGTTTAAAAAAAGAAGAATTTCTCATAATAGGGGGTTATGAATTTATATATTGGTTTTGGTTGGTTTTAAATTCAAAATTAACAAAATAAAATGTTGTTAAAAAGGATAAGATCAGGTACGTAAAAATAATATAATTACTAATTGGAATAACACGATTTAAGCCAAACCAATCTCCATAATAACCTATAATACAAATTACAAGTCCCAATCTAAGACCTTCCCATAAAAGAGCAAATCGATTTTTGTCCATTAACTCCGTATAACTATATATGGTCACAAAAATAAAAAATCCGTAGATAAAGATATTTGGAAGACCGATTTTAGCAATGTTGTCAAATAAATAACTTACAAACAATAACGTAATTAGCATTTGTGAGACAGACCAGTATATTAGCTTTTGAGAATTTTGTTTACCATATTTTTCAAAATTAAAAACATTTTCAATTTTGTTTACAGGGTATTTCTCTTCAAAGTTTTCTGGACGCCAGCCTGTTGGTTTGAACCAAATGGTCAATTTATCTTTCCATTTAGGAGCGCGCCAGGCATCTTTAATCAATAAACTCAAATGCTGAAAATTTATTTTAACTGGATTCCAAGTATTTGCAGGTCTAGTGATTCCGAAAACAGGAGGAACATCGTCTAATTCTTCTTGAAAAGTTCCAAAAAGCTTATCCCAAAAAATAAAAATCTGCGAATGGTTTTTGTCTAAATATTCTGGATTAATGGCGTGGTGCACACGATGATGTGAAGGAGTCACTAAAATATGCTCCAAAAAGCCCATTTTTTTAATGTGTTTGGTATGATACCAAAATTGCAAAAACAAATGTATTGGAAGGGTTATCGCAATTACAGAAGCAGGAACGCCTAGTAATGCAGCAGGAATCAATAAAAAGGTAAATAAATTAACCAAACTCGCAATGGGCTGACGAAGTGCACAGGCAAGATTAAATTCTTCGCTACTATGATGAATAGCATGTTTGTTCCAAAGAAAATTAATTTGATGCGCCAGTCGATGACTCCAATATCCGTAGAAATCAATAACAAAAAAGGCGATGAAGTAGGATAGAACGTTGGCTTCTAAATGCTGGAATGCGATCTTAGAAACAAGCCATTCGTAGGAAAGAAAAGTGATACTGAGTCCTAAAACATCTTTTACAGAATTGGTTATTCCTGAACTAATACTCGATACACTGTCTATTAGTGGCGCTGTATCGTTTTTTACATAAATGCCGTATATTTTTTCAATGATAATTAAAGTCAAAAAAATGGGCATTGCAATAATCAATATCTTTCCATATTCCTCCATAAAAAAAGCATTCTATTTCAGTCAAATATATAATAAAATAGAATGCATTTTATATTATCGTTAAATTAAACGATTTTTAATGTGATATTTTGAATTAAAATAAATAAAACAGGAAAGTTTCTTTAATGTTTTAACTAACTTTTTGATGCGAGAAATAAAGGAAGTAATTTTCAAAAAAAATACACTCTATTCAATTCTAGTATAGAATAAAATAGAATGCATTTTTAAATTATTTTCAACTAAACAATTTCGGCGCTTAGTCCAGCTTCCAAAAGTTGTGTGCATTGAGGTTTAAGCTTTTCAATCGGACCTGTTTTTACAGTGCATTTTCCGTTGTAATGAACAATCAAAGAGCATTGTTCAGCTTGTTCAGCTGTGTGGTCGCAAACACGCATAAGAGTATCGATTACGTGATCAAAAGTGTTTACATCATCATTATACACAATGATCTCGTTATTAAAAGCAATAGCTTCTTTTTCGCGAACTCTTTCTCTTACTTTTTCTTTAGTACTCATGTCTTATAGGTTTTGTACTGAATTGAATATCAGTAACTAATTTACATATTTTAAAGATACCCAGTTGTTTCTCTGAAGCTTTTTAACATAAGTTAAACCCTTTTCAACGCAAGAAGCATCAATAAATGGAATGTCTTCTTCATAAAAACCGCTAAAAAGAATAATTCCTTTTGGGTTTAAAGCATCAACATAAGACTGCATATCGTTCAATAAAATATTTCTGTTGATATTGGCAATGATTAAATCGTATTTTTTACCTGCTAATAAAGCAGCATCGCCCTCATAAACGCTGATATGTTTGCAATTATTGCGTTCGGCATTTTCGATAGAATTTAAATAACACCAATTATCAATGTCAATGGCATCAATAGGTTCTGCGCCTTTCATTTCTGCTAGAATAGCTAAAATGGCAGTTCCGCAGCCCATATCAAGCGTTTTTAAACCTTTTATATCCATTTCCAATAAATGCTGAATCATAATGTGCGTGGTCTCATGATGTCCAGTTCCAAAACTCATTTTTGGTTCAATTACAATATCAAATTCAGCATCTGTTTTTTCATGAAAAGGAGCACGAACATGGCATTTTCCATCTACATCAATTGGCTCGAAGTTTTTTTCCCATTCTTCGTTCCAGTTTACCTGATCGATTTCTTCAATGGTATATTCAATTTTAAACTCTTCAGATTGTAAAATATAAATATCATCTAGGATATTTTCGTCCCATAAATCTTTCTTCACAAAAGCCGAAATACCGTTCTCAGTTTCTGTAAAACTTTCAAACGCTTTTTCGCCCAATTCAGCCACTAAAATTTCAGAACCCAATTCTTTCGGCTCAATCGTAAAATGATATCCTAAATAGATGTTTGACATAAATAAAAATTTTTGCAAAGGTAAGAATCCGAAATATAAAATTGTGCTAAAAAACAATAAGATTAATTGATGTATTTAAATAGAATTTCGGCATTATTTTTGTACGAAATTACTTTGTTTTATGTTTGTGAAAAAGTTTTTGCTAATATTAATTCTACTTATTTTGTTTATTTCATGCAATAAAAAGCATGATACAATTAGGTCATTTTGCTATTGGAGAACCAATTTGAATTTTGATAAAAAAGATGATTCACTCATTAAAGAATTAAATGTAAAGCATTTGTATGTTCGGTTTTTTGATGTCGATTGGAGTGTTCATGATGGTGAACCAATTCCTGTGGCGGATATTAAAAATATAAACCTTAATAAAAGTCAGTTGGAAATTACACCAAGTGTTTTTATTACTAATGAAGTTTTTCTAAAATCTAATAAAGAGCAATTGGATACACTGGCTTTGCGAATTGTAAAGCGCATAAATCAAATAGCAATAAGAGAAAAAATACTTCCAAAAAATGATTTTCAAGAAATCTTAATTGATTGTGATTGGTCTCCGAAATCACGTGAAAACTATTTTTACTTGTTGAAACAAATTAAGAAAAGTTTAGTAAAAACAAAACTTTCTGCAACGATAAGACTTTGGCAATATAAATATGCTACTAAAGCAGGAACTCCGCCAATTGATAAAGGTTTATTAATGTGCTATAATATTACCAAACCCAATGATCTTAACACGGAAAATTCTATTGGTACGAGCCGAGAATTATCACAATATATAACACACAATAAATATAAACTCAAGCTTGATGTCGCTTTACCGTTGTATAGTTGGGCAGTTGTTTTTAGAGGAAATCAGTATAAAGGAATTATTTCTGATTATGAGCAATTGATAAATGGCAAGACAAAAATGAAAGAGATTGCACCAAATAGATATCTATTAAAGCAGGATATTTTGATTGGAAAAACATATCTCAGAAATGGAGATTTAATTAGAATAGAAAAAATTTCGGAAGAAGAGCTTGAAAAAATGATTTCTATTGTGAAGAATAAAATTGAGATTGATAATCAAACAAAAATATCTTTTTTCTCTTTTGATAAGAAATATATAAACAATTATAAAATTCAAAATATATCAAAATATTATGCGCGTTTTTAGTAGTTTAATTTTAATGCTGAGTTTTCAGTTTTCTTTTGCTTGTGTAGAAAATGGTTTTACAACAGAAAACGTCAGAATATCACTTTTTGAAGCAAAACGAACAGGCTTTTCTGGCCTTATGCCTTTTTACTATTCTGCAGATCGTTATTATGCTACGTCCGCCAGTTCTTTATCAGATTCAGATTATTTTACTTATAATTCTTTCGAAGACCTTCGAGGCTTAAATTGTTTGGAATGGAAGAAGAAATTAGGTAATCAAATTAAGGTCAATGATATTTATACTATTTTATATAAAACAGATTCAAGAGAATTTATAAAAGCTTATGAAACAAAATCATTAGCAAAAAGATTCAAAAAAAATACATTTATAAATACTTTATTATTACTAAAAAATAGAGATTTTTTAGATTGTGTTTTATTCGCAAAAAAAATAGAATATAATAATAATCGGTGGGGTTTTGAAGTGTATTCGATTGATATTGATAAAAGAAAGCAAAATCTTTTACGGACTAAAGATGCATTTTTAAAACATCGTTACGCTTTCTTAATTTTGAAGTATTATTACTATAAGAAAAATTCAAAAGAAGTGTTACAATTGTATAATACTTATTTTGGCAAAAATCTAAGTACGGTTTTAGAATTTTGGGCCTTGGATTATAGCCCTCAAACATTAAATAATACAAGCTCAAGTTATTATTCTTTATATAATTATTTAATTTCTAACCGCTATAAACCTTCTATGATTGTCTATAATAAAGATGTAAAATCAACTCTTCATGAAATTTTGTTAGCCGAAAACAATAATTTAGAAAGTGTTGATCTGGCAATTGATAATTTTCGTAATCCTGGAAAATGTTTAGAGGAAATAAAAAAAATTGCGGGATTAAGTCCAAATAACTTCCTTTTGGCATTTTTAATTGGTAGAGAAATAAATAAAATTGAAGATTGGATTTTTACTCCTCAATATACAAATTATATTTCAAGTGTTGTTTATGCTAATTATCGGAACGATTTTGAACAGGCAAAGAAAGAAAATTACGCAAAGGATATTTTATATTTAAGAAAATTCAGAAGCTTTTTAGTTGATATGCGTAATAGAACTTCTGGTGAACAAAAAGATTTTGTAACGACAGCAATTGCACAACTTTATTTTATTGATAATGATAATGATAAAGGTAAGGTGTATACTAATATGATTACGGAGAATACCAATGCATCTATTCAAATGCAAAAAAATATTCAGTTAGCTCTCATATCTTTAAAGGAAAATGATTTGAGTGATAAAAAGGTTCAAAATCAACTTGCTTTATATTTTAACTCAGTTGAAAATTTGGTTCGAAAAGATGAAAAACTTTCTAAATGTCTTTATAGTTTATATTCGGTAGCAAGTGAAGAATTTTCAAAACAAGGTGAAGAAGCTATTGCTGGATTACTTTTTATTAAAGCACAAAAAGCTAAAACAAGTGATGAGAATTATCATTATCTTTTTGATTACGATTATATTGGATATTTTGAACGGCATGCCAATATAAAGAATGTAGAATATTTAATTTCATTACACCAAAAAAAGAATAAAACTTCTTTTGAAAAACTTATTACCACAGGAACAATGAATAAAGATGTGAATTTATATAGGGATTTATTAGGAACAATAGCTTTTAGAAATAATGATTTAGAATTGGCAGAGAAAGTATTTAAGTCTATGCCAAGAGATTTTTGGAATAAAAGTGAGATGTTTAAAGAACTTTTGAATGAAAACCCATTTCAACCGAAGGTCCTACTAAAACCAAAAGAAAGAATATACAATTACAATTTTAACAAAGCAGATTTTGTATCTAAAATTATTCAATTAAAAAAGCAAAATACTGTCGCGAGTAATATGCAATTAGCAAATGCTTATTATAATACGTCTTATTTCGGAAATTCTTGGGCAATGATTGCTTATGATAAGTTTAATGTCTTTAATTATTGGTATGAATATCGTGAAGATAATCAAAAATTGAAAGCCAAATATCAGAACGGAAATTATTACAATTTAACAACAGCCAAAATGTACTATCAAAAAGCTTTAAAAATGGCAAAAACTAATGAAGAAAAAGCTTTGGCAAGTTTAATGATTTTTGAATGTAATTATTACAGATATAATTTTTCAGGTTTTAATTCTTATGATCTAACTTATTTTCCAATACGCAATAAACTTCGAGATCGATATCCACTTTTTTATGAATACTTTTATCCATACAATGATGATCAAAATTTTAAAGGAATTCAAGAGCTAATTAATTTCTATTCCGTTTATAAATCGACCGAAACATTTAAGAAGTATAATTGTCCGTTGTTGAGAGAATTTATAAATTAAATAAACAAAAAAAGCGTTCATAATTATGAACGCTTTTCATTTTATATAAATCTAAAAATTATATAGCAGTAACAATTGCTAAGAAATCGTCAGCTTTTAAAGCTGCACCTCCAATTAAACCACCATCTACGTCTGGTTTAGAGAAGATTTCTTTAGCGTTTTCTGGTTTTACAGAACCACCGTATAAAATAGAAACTTCATCAGCGATTTCAGCTCCAAAAGCTTTACGGATAGTTTCTCTGATGAATTCGTGCATTTCTTGAGCTTGCTCTGGCGAAGCAGTTTCTCCAGTTCCAATAGCCCAAACAGGCTCATAAGCTAGAACAATTTTAGACCAAGATTCTTTCGCAATATGGAAAACACCATCACGTAATTGATTTTCAACAATATTAAAGTGATTTTCAGATTGACGATCTTTTAATTCTTCACCAAAACAGAAAATAACTGTCATGTCGTGTTTTAAAGCTGTGTCAACTTTGTTAGCAATTAAAGCATCAGTTTCGTGGAAAATAGCTCTGCGCTCAGAGTGACCTAAGATTACAGTATTAACTCCAATGCTTGTTAACATATCTGCAGAAATTTCTCCTGTAAAAGCACCGCCTTCAGCTTGGTGAACATTTTGAGCAGAAACTCCAATAGTTGTGTTTTTTAATTTAGCGGCAGCAGCTTGTAAGTTTACAAAAGTTGGCGCTACAATTACTTGTGCATTTGTTTTTGCTGGAATTTTAGCAATTAACTCGTTTAATAATTCTTCAGTTTGTGCAGCATTTTTATGCATTTTCCAGTTTCCTGCAACAATCGATTTTCTCATTTTGGTAGTTTTATATTATTTTTTTGTTTTTTGTTTGAATTTTGTCTTGAAAAATTATTTCAATGATTGTAAAGTAGAATTGATTTTCTCAAAATCAGTTTCAATAGCGCGGTATAAAGCGATTTTTCCAGTTTTATCCACGATAATGTAACGCGGAATCCAATCTAAATCGATAGCTTTTCCAAAAAGACCTTTCATTCCGTCATTCATCATGTAATGATCTCCTTTATTTAATTCGTGTTTTTCAATTCCTGCTTTCCATTTTTCAGCAGTTTTATCAGCCGAAAGGAATAAGTAAGAAACCTCAGGATTATTAGCTTGTAATTCTTTTAATTTTGGCATTGCTTTTACGCAGTCACCACACCAAGAAGCCCAAACTTCGATAACCAAAGTTTTTCCTTTGTATTTTTTTAAGATGTTTTTGAAAGTAACTTGACTTCCGTCAGCGGCTAGTAATTTCTCAGATAAAGCTTCTTTAGAAAAAGCTGTTTTCTGAGCTTGTGTGCAAGAAAAAGAAATAAATGCAATTACGGCTAGGACTAATTGTTTCATATTTTACTAAAATTATTTTTTATTAGGGGTACTGAATTCACAAAGTTAAACAAACAAATGGAATGCCAATTGTACATTAACAAAATTTGAAGAGTCGTTTATTCTGTAACAAAACTGCGATTTTGGGTTAGAAAAAGTGGAATGAAATCGTAATAGTAGAGGTCAAAAATCAGATATTTTTTACGCTGAGGTTTTTTAGAATTAAAAATGAGATTAAAATTTTATTTTTTGAAGAAGATTTTAATCCAAAAAAACGTCAGATTTCAATAAAAAAGCCTTCAATAAAATTAAAATTATTGAAGGCTTTTTATATTTTTTTGGATGCTTAATTTAATTCGTAATTGCCATTTGCCCATTTTTTGCTTGGAGCAATCCATTCATCTAATGCCTTATATAAAAAACCGTGTTTCAAATTTGTATTTAATTCAATTTCTTTAAAATGCTCTATTTTGCATTTAGAAGTTTCTTTTCGCTTTATCGCAGAAACTCCATAAATATCTGATTTTTCATAAATGGTTAAAATATTACCGCAGAAATTAATATCCGGAATTTCCTGAATATCAATATCTCTAAAACACCCAATGAAAACAAAATTCACATCTGGATTGGAGAGATAAGTTGAAACAAATTGGGCAATGTAACCACCTTTTGAAGTTCCAATTACCGTAATATGATTTGGCGGAACACCTTTTTTAATTAATGCTTTTACCTGTTTAGTAATTTTTTGTGCATAATCAGCGGCGTTTGTGTTTTTCTTTCTTTTTTCACTAAAAACAATAAAGTTGTCTTTTCTAAAAGATTCTAAAATTTCGTTGTATTCGGCTTTTCCATATTCAGGATGAGGTACATTTAACGGACTGTCTTCAACAAATTTATTATGAAAAAAGAAAATGTAGCGTTGATTTTCATTTTTTGTCTGACTAAAACTTACGATGCTAAATAAAATGGAGAATGAGTAAATAAGCGTTTTAAATATTTTTTTCATGGATTAATTGATAGAAGAAGGATGAAATTAATTTAGTTTTTTGTGTCAAGTAAAATTTTACTTATTCCAGTTGTGTTATCTTGTTCTAATATTGCATTTTTAACTTCAACTGATTTTATTACTATCGAAGTGCATTCACTTTTTCGCTTTTGCGTTACAACATATATTTCGCAAACATTTTTTCCTTCAATATTGATTGCGTACTTAAGTGAACTAGATTCCCAACCAAAGCTTAAAGACAAACGGTTTAAGCTATCCACAAAATCAGATTGAATTGTTTTGTTTTGATTTAAATCGATTATAGTTACTTCTTTTTTTGGATCAAAAGTGCCATTTTCGAATAAGTTTTCTCTCGAATCTTTATCAATTAATTCAAAAGTAAGAACTGCTGGTCCTGTAGAACAAAGTTGATCAGATCCACATCCTGCTGTAAAAATTAAAACAAGAAGAAGTGAAATTATTGGTAGTTTTTTCATTGATTACTATAAGTTTTTGGTTTAACCAAATGTAGGATTTTTATATGTAATCTAAACATTAACTTTAATAGAATATTATATTTCAAATCATCAGTATCATTGCAATGAACTTTCTGGATAATAGTTCTGTTTTGTAAAACCACAATGCTTGGATTTGCTTTTTCAACTGTTTTTAAAGCTGTCGTAGAAATAGGAAATAGGTTTATTTTTTCTTATTTAGAAAATGATTATATGTCATTAAAAGAAATGGGAATGTTACAAAAGTTATCCAGATTATAAATTGTCTGGAAACGATGTCAAAACAATAATTTAAAAAGAAAATAGTACTAACAAAAAGTATACAGAACTTCGAGTCTGATTTGCTTACCTGTGTATCTGAATATCTATCGATGTGTTGGTTTTTGAGTTCGCTTATGGTGTCAGAATACTCTATAAAGAAGAATATTTTCCAACTTGGCAGAAAACCAATAAGCATCATAAAATTCTGAATCATGTAAATACTTGAAATACCTAAAAGAAAATATTGAATTGCAATATAAGTTCCTTGTATTAATTCATTAGTGCTTACAACGTTTCCACTATGAAAAAAACCAGATAAATTATCGATAGCAAAAAACATCATAATTATCGAACTCCAGATGCTTAGAATTAGTTTTTTAGTATCAGATAAATAAACTTTACTAAAAGCATTGTAAAAAGAAAATAAGGAAAGTAAAATTACAATAATGATAAATGTTCGTAAGATGATGTTATCAAATCTTACCAAACCGGTATCTGCAACCCAATAAATCATGGATATCGAAAGCATTAAGGTTATACCTTCTGTCAATTGAGGAGCAATTCTTCTCCGATTAAATATTAGTGAAAAAGTAACATATAAAATAAAGAAAACAATAGGCCAAGCTAAAATACTTAGATTTAAAATTTGCGTCAAATCAAATTTTGAATTTGGCGAGATGTGATATAAATAAAGGCCTAAAGAAAAAGTAGCAATAAAAGAAAAAATTGATATTAAAACAGCTGTTTTCCAGGTTTTTGTAATTCTTTTGCTTTCAAAAATAATACCTGCTATTAATGCTAGAATATGAAGAGGAAGCAAATGTATACCATCAGTTTCGTAAAAATTAAAATCACAGATGGCATAAAGAATTAAAAAGAATAGAAATGAAAAAAGGTAAAGATATTTAGAAAACGTGCTAGTTAATTCATTTTTTAGTTTTGAACTCATATTTCTTACTGGTAAATTGTTTATTCAAAAAAACGCCAATAAATCTAAAAAAGAAATATTGGCGCCTTTAAAATTTATATTTTTTTGAAATATTATAATTTCAAATCATCAGTATCATTGTAGTGTACTTTTTGAGCGATAGTTCCGTCATGTACAACCACAATACTTGGATTTGCTCTTTCAACTGTTTTTAAAGCAGTTCCATCGCAGAAATAGAAATCAATATCTAAAGCGTAGTTTTTCTTCGCTTTAGCAATTTCGTCAGCTCCAGAAGCAGTCATTCCAATTACTTTGTAACCTTTTGTTTTTGCATCAGCAGTAACTTTTGCTAATTTTTTCATTCCTTCAGGATTTGATAAATTCAAATCGTAAGTTACGAAGATTAGTAATTTTGGCTCTTTTAATAATTCTTCTTTATAGTCAGAATCATCTTTTGTCATAGAAAAATCGTGAATAGGAGGAACGTAGCCTTCAGTAATTACTTTGTCTTTACGATCCACAAAAACAGCACCTTCAGGAATATTCATTAAATCTTTCTCTGTAAATTCTTTTTCAACACCATTTACTTTATAGATAAAAATCATTTCTACAACCGATTTTGGAGCGCCTTCTGGAATTTCCATTCCTTTTTCGATGTTTGTTCCTACTTTATACGGACGGAAATCTTTAATTGGATTATGATTGATAACCCAAACTGCCATAAAAACGCATAAAATAATGCTGATTAAAGTGATAATATTGGTTGCCAATTTAGAAAACAAAGGCTTCACTAATTTTTTATTGATAAATAAAATCAAGATAAAGAATAGTAAAACAACATCTTTTGTGAATGATTGCCAAGGTGTTAAGTGTAAAGCATCTCCGAAACATCCACAATCTTTTACTACGTCAAAATATGCCGAATAGAAAGTAAGGAATGTAAAGAAAACAATCAATAAAAGTAAAGCCCAAATTGTTAGTTTTGATTTATAGCCAACCAACAGCATTACACCTAAAACTACTTCTAAAATCACTAAAAAGATCGCTAATCCTAAAGCCAATGGCTCTAAAAACGGCATATTGAAAACAGGTTCACTGAAATATTCAGCCAGTTTATAAGAGAATCCAACAGGATCGTTTAGTTTGATTAATCCGGAAATGATAAATAGGACACCGACAAATAATCGGGAGAATTGGGTAATGATGTTTTTCATAATGAATATTTAAAAATTCAAATTCCAAGTTTAGCATTGGAATTTGGGATTTAAAATTTGAAATTTTATTTAGTAATAGGATTTAGAATTAAAGCAAAAACAGAATAATTAATCATATCCTGATAATTAGCATCGATTCCTTCAGACACTATTGTTTTTCCTTTATTATCTTCAATTTGCTTAACGCGAAGGAGTTTCTGCAAAATCAAATCGGTTAATGAACTTACACGCATATCGCGCCAAGCTTCGCCGTAATCGTGATTTTTGGCTTCCATTAAATCTTTGGTCAATTTTACTTTAGCATCATATAATTCAGTTGCTTTTTCCACGTCAAGATCTGGCTGATCTACAACGCCAAGTTCTAACTGAATCAAAGCCATGATAGAATAATTGATGATTCCGATAAATTCTCCTTTTTCGTCTTCATCTACTTTACGAACCTCGTTTTCCTGTAAACTTCTAATTCGCTGTGCTTTTATAAAAATCTGATCAGTCAGCGATGGCAGTCTTAAAATTCTCCACGCACTGCCGTAATCTTTCATTTTATTGATAAACAATGTTCGGCAAACCGCGATAACATTATCAAACTCTTGGGAAGTATTCTTCATTTATATGCTGTATATTTGCTAAAATTTCTTCAAAAATAAGGATAATTTTTTAAGAGTTTCAAGTTTAAGGTTCGCTTTGTTTCAAGTTTTTTCTAAACAAAGTGTTAATGGCGATAACTTGAAACTAAAATATGTTTCAAGTTTAAAGTTCTCGAACTTACGCAATCTGCATCAACTTGAAACGTTAAACAAATAAAAACGTGAAACAAAATGTTTATTAACTGCAAAGGAGAACTTATCGATTTGTCAATTCCAAGAGTAATGGGAATTCTCAATGTTACTCCAAATTCTTTCTTTGACGGAGGGAAATATAAAAATGAAGACGAAATTATTTCACAAGTAGATAAAATGCTTTCTGAAGGTGCAACATTCATCGATATTGGAGCGTATTCCAGTAAACCAAGCGCTGAATTTGTAACCGAACAAGAAGAAATCGACAGAATCGTTCCAGCAATCGAATTGATTTTAAAACACTTTCCAAAGACTTTATTATCTATTGATACTTTTAGGGCTGAAGTCGCAAAAGCAAGTATAGAAAGTGGCGCGGCAATTATAAACGATATTGCTGCTGGTGAATTAGACGAAAAAATGTTTGATGTAATTGCGCATTATAACGTTCCATATATCATGATGCACATGCGAGGCAATCCGCAGACAATGCAGAGTTTAACACAATATGATGATATTATAAAAGAAATGCTTTTCTATTTTTCTGAAAAAGTGAAAAAAGCGAGAAGTTTAGGAATCAACGATTTGATTCTCGATCCAGGTTTTGGTTTTGCTAAAACAACCGATCAGAATTATGAAGTAATGCAGAAAATGGAACTTTTTAATCTTTTAGAATTACCAGTCTTAGCAGGAATTTCTAGAAAATCAATGATTTATAAAACACTTGATATCACTCCGCAAGAAGCCTTAAACGGAACTACTTTCTTGAATACAATAGCTTTGACAAAAGGCGCTAAAATTCTTCGCGTTCATGATGTGAAAGAAGCAGTGGAATGTGTTACTTTGTTTGATAAAATTTCTGAAAACAGCAATTAATAATATATTAAAAAACAAGCTATGAGTTATAATAGTTATTCTATAATTCTCCGAGAAGAAAAAGATAAATTATCGAATTTAAAAGACATTGTCAGCTATAATTTTAAATCTTATAGTGTAAGAGAGATTTTTACTCCATTTTCAGGAATAGTTTGTCAGTCCAATGAAAGTTTTGAAGAAGAATTAATACCGTTTTCAGAAAAATATCCTGAAAAAGAAATTGCCTATGTGGAGGTAGATTGTTTTGGAGGTAAATGTTCTTCAGAAGGATTCATTATAAAAAATGGAATCAAAATTTTTGAACAAGAATATCATCATTCAGCACATAAAATTTTATTGCAAAAGTTAGATTTTGATTTTGATTCATGGTTTTTCTATCCCTTTAGAAGATATTTTTTTGTTGATAAAGGAGGAATTAATGGAGATATTTTAGATTTTTCTTTTTTAGTATTATGTTTTACGCTTACGAGAGATTTCGAAGATGATAAAAATTGTATCGTTCGCATGGCCGAAAATGAAGCTTTATTGATAAAAGAAAATAGTTTTGAACTATATTTTATGAAGGTTAACGATGACTGGACTAAAGTTTTAGGAAGGATCTTTAACGATAGTAAAGAAACTATTCATGATATTAAAAACTTGTTAGAAGATACCTTTTTAGGTGTGGAATATAATTTTAATGTCGATAACTTTCAAACAGGAGAAACATTAAATATTGCATCAATTAACGATGAACTGAAAAAGAAATGTACTTCAAATAGTTTTAGGGCTAATGCATTTAATACTAGACCATTTGAATATAACAAGCAAGTTGAAAATGATAATAAGAATAAGAATTTGGTAATAGATAAAAACCAAAATATTGTTTTGGAAAGAATTTATGACGAAGAAGAAGATTATGAAGATAAAGGTGATGATAAACCAAAGTCATTTTGGAGAAGTTTTTTAGATTTTTTAAATGGAAAATAAGAATGAATTTTAATTTTATGAAATACCTTTCTATACTTGTAATTTGTATTCTCTTTTCATGCGGAAAAAAAGAAGACGTTTTATTACCAAAATCAAATGTTTCAATTGTAAAAGATGTACAAGATCATTCGCCGATTTACATCTTTTTCAAAGCTGATGGAAAAGACACAATTGCCGATTTGAATCGAAAAAGTGCCATTATATCAACCAATTGGATTTTTAATATAGACAAACGCTTGCCTTTGAAATTGGTTATGCCGCAGGTAATAAAAATGCAAGAAAAAAAGCGTAACGAGAAAATGCATCAGAACGAAGAATCTGAAAACTATTATTCTTATGCAGATTCTATTGGAAAGAATTTAGCTTTTCTGCCTTTCACTAAAGTGTTTTATAAAATGGAAAAACCTACTGCTGGAAGTTTTGTAGTTTACTTTGGTAAAGGGAAAAAACAGGTTTTCATGGGAAATAAGGAAATAAAAATATCAGAAATACTAAAGTATTTTTACAGTATAAAGTTTGATAGAGTCCCAGATTTGGTATTTTTATTCGATAAGGATATGAGTTATGGAGAATATATTCAATATAAAATTTTACTGCAAAAAGATGTGACTTATAATCTTGATAAGCTCCCAGTTGAATTTATTTTCTAAAGGAATTAAGAGCAAGAAAAACAAGAATTAAAAAGCCTTTCTAGAATCAGAAAGGCTTTTTTAATTTTAAGGTTAATAACCGCCACCACCTCCGCCACCTCCGGAAGTGCCAGTTTTCATTAATGTACCGCTAATTTCGCCATTAGGATATGCTGTGGTATGTAAATTTACATAATAATGATTGGCCATAAGTTCTGTAATTTGTGCATCTGTCACGCTGCCAGACACAGTAAATGGAGAAGTTGCTACACTTTCATCAGAAAACGGGATAACGATTGAACCATCTGCGGCATGTATATGACCGTGCGTTGGTGTTAATCCCGAATAAGTAACTTTGATTTCGAATGTTTTTGCCGTTTTATTTAATGTGAGCGCAGCAGTGCCAGAAGCTGTAGAAGTAACACCAGTTGGAGGAGTTAAAGCAGCTGAGAAAGTTACCATTACAGGTGAATTGTTGTCATCACTATTAGAACATGAAGTTCCAATAAAGAGCAGAAATAAAAATGCTGAAAATTTAATTAGAGCTTTCATAATTATGTTTTTTTTAAATTAGAAAAAAGGTTAAAAAACTATAATTATTAAATCTTTTAAGAGATAATAAAGCACTATAAATTTACGATTTTAATTTTGTTTTATGGTTTAAAATATTGATTATTAAATTTTTATGGTTTTTAGATGCAATAAATTTTTAAATTAAAAATCTAAAACTAAAAATAAACTTATTGATGATGATAAGGTTCATTTCGTAAAATGGTAAATCCGCGGTACAGTTGTTCTATAAAAAATAAACGAACCATTTGATGTGAAAATGTCATTAGCGAAAGCGAAACTTTTCCCTGCGCTTTTTTATAAACGGTTTCAGAAAATCCGTAAGGTCCACCAATAACAAAAACCAGCGTTTTTACACCGGAATTCATTTTCTTTTGCAATTCTTCAGAAAAACCAACGCTTGAGAAAGTTTTTCCGTTTTCGTCCAATAAAATTAATTGATCGGTGGCAGAAAGTTTTGAAAGAATCAATTCGCCTTCTTTTTCTTTTTGCTGACTTTCAGATAAGTTTTTTACGTTTTTGATGTCTGGAATAATCTCCAATTCAAATTTGATGTAAAAAGACAAACGTTTGGTGTAATCGTCAATCAACGTTTGAAGCGATTTGTTATCTGTT
>Ga0160502_100419_pt1 | contig 31127 bp, 17 predicted proteins | sample DIDnMG_14_FD_108237 | JGI IMG/M metagenome (GOLD analysis project Ga0160502, IMG submission 108237) | Enriched soil microbial communities from UW Madison campus, WI, USA - DID2933_E24_Xylan MG | ecosystem: Environmental > Terrestrial > Soil > Unclassified | place: USA: Madison, Wisconsin... | reverse complement strand
TTCGCCCCATGCTGCGTTGCTTTTTCGCAGGCGCACCCCCGGTACGCCTGCGAAAAAGCGCCTTGCCTGGAACGAAAATTCGGCCAGATCTGTTCCGTTCAGAGTGTTCAGACACGCCCTAGAATGGTCCATGTAACCTCTCCTTCCTATTATCGACAAGATAACGGAAGATGTTTAGCGTCATTACAACATTGTGACATTTTTCACATTACGCTTGCAAATTCATGTCATTTGTCATAAGATGAACTCAGAGAATAAATGTGAATTAATTCACAATACTATGTGAAATGATTCACTTAGTTGTTAGCCAGTGTGAAAGCTATTCGATCCTGCACGTTCCACTACAAGGAGGATGCTTACTATGAAGGTCATCGTGATTGGTTGTACCCATGCTGGAACGGCTGCCGTTACCCAGATGGCAAAGCTGTATCCTGAAGCTCAAATTACGGTCTATGAGCGCAACGACAACATCTCTTTCCTCTCGTGCGGCATTGCGCTGCATGTCGGGGGTGTCGTCGAGCATGCCGAATCGCTGTTCTACTCCTCGCCGGAGCAGCTACAAGCGCTAGGTGTAGAAACAAGGATGCTGCATGAAGTGCTGGCGGTGGACACGAAGGCAAGGACAGTAACTGTGCGCGACATTATGAGCGATCAGCTCATTACGGATACGTATGACAAGCTGGTTGTCACGACGGGCTCGTGGCCGATTATTCCTAAGATGCCCGGGATGGAGCTGGACAACATTTTGCTCTGCAAAAACTATGCCCATGCGCAGATGATTATTGAACGCGCCAAGCACGCCGAGCGCATCGTCGTTGTTGGAGCAGGCTATATCGGCGTCGAGCTGGTCGAGGCCTTCGAACAGCTTGGCAAGCACGTAACCTTGATCGATAATACACCACGTGTCCTGTTCAAGTATTTGGATAAGCAATTTACCGAGCTGGTGGAGCAGGATATGAGAGAGCGCCATATTGAGCTGGCGCTGGGACAGACTGTGACCGCTCTGGAAGGCGAGCAGGGCAAGGTATCGACGGTGAAGACGACACAGGGTGAGTATCGTGCTGATCTCGTTATTATGTGCATCGGCTTCCGACCTAATACCGGACTGTTAAGCGGTCAAGTGGAGATGCTGGGGAATGGCGCCATCGTTGTCGATGAATACATGAGAACCAGTTGCCCGGATGTGTATGCAGCAGGCGACAGTTGCGCTATCCGTTACAACCCGACGGGCGAGCCTGCATATATCCCGCTTGCTACCAATGCGGTGCGGATGGGCACACTGGTTGCCCGTAATTTGCTGGGGCCGACCGTCCGCTACCTGGGTACTCAGGGCACTTCAGGCATTAAGATATTTGATCTGAACATCGGATCAACAGGCTTGACCGAGCAAGCGGCACTTGACGCAGGCATGATTGTGAAATCCGTCACAATCTCCGATAATTTCCGTCCCGAGTTTATGCCGACTTATGAGCAGGCTCTACTCAAGGTGGTGTACGAGGAGGCGGGAGGCCGTATCGTCGGCGCTCAGCTACTATCGAAGGCTGACCTGACTCAATCGATTAATACCATGTCGGTCTGCATTCAGAATCGGATGACAATGGATGAGCTGGCGTTCGTTGACTTCTTCTTCCAACCGCATTATAACAAGCCGTGGAATCTGCTGAATCAGGCCGGACTCCAGGCATTGCAGCAGACCGTCATCCGCTGACCCTCAGAGCCTTTCGTGCCGCTTATACGGCTTGAAAGGCTCTGTTTCTTATGGTCTCATCTTCAAGCCTCGGCAGCGCGGGGCTAGAGTATGTCTTCAAACTCCGAGGGGAGCAGATTGTGCATCCCTCGATAGCTTGAAGCGATCAACCAACTGCTTCAGCTCCGTTGACATGGTGCCCAGTTGCACTGCCGCAGCCGATACCTCCTCGATTGAGGCGGTCTGTTCTTCGAGCTCTGTCGTCACCATCTGCGATCGCTGATTGGCCTCTGTCGTAATGACAGCGATCTGCCCCATCACCTGCACCATCTCATCGGTGTTAGCATGAACCTGCTGTATGATTGCAGATATTTCCTGGCTACGGGCAGACAGATCGCTAACGGCATGGGCAATCTCCCCGAAGGCCTCTCCTGATGCCGAAGCATCGCTCATTCCTTGCTGGACGACCTGTGTTCCCTGCTGCATCGATTCCACCGCACGTCCCGCCTCCTGCTGCACCACCTCAATCAGCGAGCGGATCGTATCCGCCGAGTGGAGCGATTGGTCAGCCAGCTTCCTCACCTCCTGGGCAACCACACTGAAGCCCGCTCCATGCTCTCCGGCTCGCGCGGCTTCGATGGCCGCATTCAGCGCAAGCAGATTCGTCTGGCTGGCTATATCCGTGATGATCGCGACGATACCGTTGATTTCTGTCGCCTTGTCGTTCAGTTGTCTAATCACCTGGGAAGCATGGATAACCGTGTCGTCGATGACCTGCATCTGCTGAATCATGGCTGTAACCGCCTGTTCCCCGGCACTGGCCTGTCCGCTAGCATGACCCGCAAATTCCGCCATATCCTGAATGACCATTGCCGTCTGCTGCATACCTACAGCAATTTCATTCATGGATTGTCTGGAGGCATTCAAGCTGACTGACTGCTCCTCAGCGCCCAGCGCGATTTCGTGTGCCTCCTGACTAATCTGCTCAGCAGCCGCAGCCGTCTGCTCTGTACTGATTATGAGTAGTCTGGAGGCTTCAGATACATATTCGCTGGAGTCGTTGACCTTGCCGATGAGCGTCCTGAGCTGATGTAGCATATGTCTGACCGCAGTCACTAGCTGCCCGATCTCATCTCTGGAGGTTGCAGGCGGAACGTCACAGGTCAGATCGCCCGCAGCGACCGCATCGACTGCGGCAACGGCAACCTTCAATCGCTTGAGAACAGGTCTGGTGCATATATAGATGAGTGCAAAGGCAAGCACCAGCACCAGTAGGCCCTCCACAATGAGCTGTTGGTTCGTCTTCTGCCTTAACAATTGAATTCTCTCGCTCGCATCCGGCGCACCGACATACAGGATACCGATAATATCGCCCTCTCCACTGCGCAACGGCATATAAGCAGCCTGGTAGCTGTTGCCCACCACGTTAGCTGTTCCATAATAGGTCTGACCATCGGCAAGCACGCTTTGGGCTACCTCCGGGGAGACCTGAGTGCCTAGCGCCAAATCCCCGTTGTGGTCTCGCACATTGGTCGCCACTCGCGTGTCTCCTCTAAATACCGTCACGGTATCCCCGCCCGTTAACTCCCCAATCGAATCAATGACGTCGGAGTTGCCATCCATCAGCGTCTCGCCTTTATAGAGCCTGCCGTCAACAACATTCCACTCTCCCGGGAACTTGAGATCGATGATGCGCGCACTTAGATGCAAGTCGGATTTCGCCTTCTCCAGCGCTTCATTTTCAATGACACGCTTGACCATCCCGGTCTGCTGGAAGAAAAGCACCGAAAACGAAATCAGCAGTATCGCCATAAATAACAGAAACATTTTGGTACTGACGGATCTTGAAGCTTTGAACATGGTATTGCCTCCTTACTTGAGCTGGAACCAAAGGAATGGAGTGGTTCTTGGTTCTTTTGTCTCATTCCACTATAACACTGCTCAGGCGAGAATCTGTGCGGCAAATCACATTTTGTTGAAATAAAATTGAAAAAGAGGACTCTTGCGAGTCCTCCTTCGACGGTGTTGATATGGATCGAGCATCATTTTGCGAAAAATCTGGAAGCATGGCTGCCCTTGCGGGCAATCGGTCTACAAACCTGGTCTGTAGTACGCTGCTTCAGCCTTAACGGAAAATCAACTCTTGCGGTTGTTGCGCCATCTGGTTCAACGGAACCACACCTCTCTTTGCACCGTCAAGCATAGTATAGACCGCTAGGCCATTGCTTATACATGTGCCACCGAATTTAACGCTTCATTTTTTTCCATTTGCGGTTATGATTCGAGGTATCCGGGAAACGTTCTCCCTTGCTCAGGGTCACCTTCTGCGGATTGTTGATGCCCATGTGCACATCATTCTCTCCGATCTCGATATAGGTGCCATCATTGGGCGCCCGGTCTCCCGGCCGATACTCTGTCCATTCACCCATCGCCTTCGCCTCCTGCTCATGCCAGTATGGCTCCCGTTACCGGGGCCTCATTATAGCCTTCGCAGGTAGCCGCCTCTCTATAAGCAGCAGTTGTTGCTAGCCGAAGTGGACTTGTGCCCGGATGCCTGCTCCTTCATATTAGGCAGTCACAGGAACTCGCGCGCTGAATCGGTGCCATCAACTAACGGTAATCGGCATCTGGCGATAGACGGACAGCAGCTTGCCAGCCCGGTCGGCAGCGAACATGACGATCCTGCCTGCCGGCACCTCGAACGAATAGGTCTGTCCGTGCAGCGGGTCGGTTACCCTCACAGGGGCAGCATAGCCGAATTCCGACACGAAGATGTATAGCTGACCCTGTGCAAATGTCAGCTTCTTGCCGTACAGGCCGCTATTGTCCGCCCCGTCATGCCAGACCAGCTCCCGCTGTGCCCCGCTCTCCTGCAGCATATAGCGATACAGCTCAGCGATCGGCTCTGTTCGATCATTGCATTCGACAGGCTGTCCACACCAGTATAGCTGTCCTGACCCAAGCGCCAGTCGGGTCAACCCTTCCGGGCCTGAACCATCCGCAGTGGTACGCTCCTTGAATAGCTTGGCAATCTTGCGCTGTCCGTAGGAGAGCTTGTACTGCTGCTCACCGATACGGAAGGCTTCCTCTCGTTGCACATTGCTCAGGCTGACGCCATGCGGCTCTTTGCCCCACAGCTTAGTATCCTCCTCTGTCGCCTCCACACGGTTCCATAGCGCTTGGCGTTCTACAGGATGCCAGTACTCATCCAGATGCATCGGCCCGGTGAACAGCAGCTTGCTTCCAGTGGCGCGCACAATGTCCAGCAGACGATCAAACGCCTGCCTACTAAAGTTATGCGGGCTTGGCACCGCAATCAGCTTCGCCGGATGCGTCATCAACGACTCCAGCTCATATTCACTGACCGCACGGAAATGCTGCTTCAACTCATAACAGAGCACCCGGGTGAGGCGTGCTGTCGCTTCAGCAGCCAGCTTGCGGTTGCCAAAATCATTGGAGTACGGGAATACAACCGCCACATCCTCCAACTGACGCGAGACGAACAAGCTGCGGATGGATGCCATGAATTGACCGAAATCATACGAGACATCCGCCTCCGGCTTCTCTGTGCCATCCGCTCGCAGCGCCCCGATGTTGGATTCGTTGACATTGTTCATATAAAAATTCGTATTCCACAGCCACTGCACCGCTCCGGCGCCGCCCGTCGAGAACGAATAGGCATATTTGCGCTCCAGCAGGTCGCGCAGCTCCTCCTCCGAGCGCTTGGCTCGTCCGTCCGGCGTCTCCACATACATAATACCGGTCTCCTGAATGAGATTCGGCTTGTCTGGTGTCTTGGCGAATAGCCCATCCCAGACGAGCTGGTCATTCAGCCACCAGGAATGGTTCGTCGTATAATCTACCGCCTCCGCGTAGAAGAACGGGGAAGGACGATTCCAGGCAAGCGCCTCATCCTGGCCAATCGTTACCAACTGCTTGGGCTGTGCCGCCTGCAATGCCTCGCGCATCCGCGCTGCCCAGCCGTTCATCTGCTCCATCGTGAACAGCGTATAGTCAAGCCAGCGCGTCCCCTTCTTCCCGGAGCGCATATCCTGAATATCGAAGTTGATCTCCTCATGCTCCGGGCAGTCAATGCTCTCAAAGGATGGCAACTGTGTGCTGCTCATCCCCCAGCGCTGCTGCAGCAGATCGATCGAATCGTAATGACGCTTGCGCAGCCAGCTCTGGAATGCCTCCCGTTCGTAGCTGTCGCCTGCTGTACGCGGGCCTTCAAATATCCGCTTCGGATCGAACATTGACGGCTCGTTAATCAGATCCCAGTGCACATGCTTCGATTCGCGATGGCGCGCTACAATGGACGAGATGAAGCGCTTCTGCGCCTCGATGCTCCGCGGATCAAGATAAGGATTGACACCCTCCCAGGCCTCCGGCGTGAAGGCGAAGAAGGTGAAGGTTACCTCCAGTCCATGCTTCTTCGCCGTCAGGAAGAATGCATCCAGCGCCCGCAGCACCTCCTCCGACGGATGACCATCCGCATACATGACATTACGGTAGGCCGTCCAGATGCCTGTGCGGATCAGATTAATGCCTGCGCGCTTCATCGTCTCCATATCGCGATCCCACACCGCCGCATTGGGCAGGAAGATGAATTTGCGCGCGACATCGGACGTCATATACGTCATGCCCACAATCGGCAACGGCTCGCCGTCCCTCATGAAATAATCGCGGTCACAGGTCAGATATTTGCCCGCCGACAGCAGCTTCTCGTCCCGGCACCAGAAGCCTTGGCGAAGCACTCGCCGTTCGCCGCTTTCCGTTATCGCCTCCAGCACTGCTGTATAGAAGCCTGGTGTCAGCGGTAATGGCACACGTAGCTGCTCGACATGCAGCTCTCGTCCCGCCTGGACTCTCCATCGATGCTGCCAGAGCGGCTGACCTGCAGCATCTGCTGCTGCTGACAGCTCCGACTGTATCGCTGCGCTTCCATCCGCAACCGCCGGCTGCTGCGAATCCAGCGCCTCTATGCTGCTGCCCTTGTCCCGCGTTAGCCCTTCCGTCGTGCCTGCTGCGGGCGGCTCGCCCGCATAGGTCCAGCTTCGCCTCACGGTCAGCAGCAGCTCCCAATTCAGAGCCATGTCCCGCTCTTGCGGATGCAGTCGCTGCAACTGCACCTTCAGCGCCGGACGATCGCCCTCATCATATGACGCATACGATGGCTTCAGCCATAGCTCCGTCACGCCCGCAGCGCAAAATTTAGCCCAAGCGGCCAGAGATGCCGCCCCTTGCGCCTCCCAGAACGCCGCGCTTGTCCGCTGATTCGCCATAATCCAGCGGCCGCCCGCATAGAGGCCCTTCGTATGCTCCAGCAGCACGACGGGTGCGGCGATCTCCCGCCCTTCGGCGGACAATCCCTTGATAAGCGGATAGATATGCGCATCCATCGGCCCCGCGGTGCCGCCCTCATGCGGCAGGTCGCTCTGGCGTGTCACATGGAGGATGAGACTTGCCGTATCGCCTTGTTTCCACGTCCTTGCAGCCTGTGCGGCTAACGGCCATTCCTCGGAGCCGGCATACTGCTGAATCGCACTCCCATCCACCCGCATCGCTTCATGAATGAGCAGCTCCTGATGATATGATGTCTGCTCCTGCTCCGCCGCCCACAGACCCCCCACTTGTCTGACCGGAATTCGGAACGGCGCCTCGCCAACACTTAGCAAGCCGCCCCCGCTCCGCAGGTAGGCTGCAATTGCCAGCCATGCCTCCTTGGGGAAGTACGGTGCATGCAGATTAACGAAGCAGCCCTTCCCGTCTGCCTCCGCAAGCCATGCAGACAACTGCTCGGCTGTTTTGGCGATCCTGCCCGCCCCTTGCAGCTTGTCAAGACTCGCCGTATCGGGTCGATCTCCCGCATAAGGGAAGCTCGGATCATAGAATATAATCAGCTTGTTCATGCGATGATACTCCTTCACATTCAGATTCAGTCGGCATGACACGACGTAGAGATGCTTCCAGCGGTACGCTTGCCTCACCGCATAGAGACGGCATGTCGATCATGACGAAAGGGCCGGGATAACTCCCGGCCGCTTGGTGTATTATTGCTTGGTTGCTTTCCATTCATCGAATTGGCGCTGTGCCTCCTCGATGACTTTGTCCATGCCCGCAGCCTTGAACTTCTCGATCGCTTTCGGCAGGAACTCGGCTGGATCAACAGAGCCGGTATACAGCGCAGGATTGAACTCCTTCGCTACGTTTGTAATCGAAGCTACCTCTGTCTTGACCTTCGAGGTATCGAAGTTGAAGCCGAAGCTAGGGGCAACTATCGCCGATTGGTTGAATTCCTGGAACGCCTGCCATTTGTCCTCCGGGTCCCCTTCATGCAGGTACGTCAGGAACATGTTGCCCAGTGCGAAGCCTGGCATCGCATACGATTCATTCATAGCTGGCAGATCCTCGATATAGTTGCCTTCGAGCTTCTTATAGTGCACGCCTTCAATGCCGTATTGAATCAGGTTGCGCAGATACTCATCGGTATTGAGCAGGTTCAGGAACATCATCGCACGCTCCGGATTTTCGGAGGTTTTGGAGATAGCGAACATCGAACCGGCTGCAGACGACGTATAGATGACTGGCGTGTGGATGGGCGAAGACACGATGTCATATTGTGCGCTTCTCGACCAGCCGTTGTCCGCATATGGCTGGCTCAGCTCTTTGTCCACAAGCCACTTGCCTGTCTTGATGTTGTCGATGCCGTCCAGTGTCGCTACATCATCACGCAGATAGCCAGCGAGATAATAGTTGCGCATCGTATCCAGCGTTTCCTTCATCTCTGGTGTTTCGAGCATGTTCACGAATTTGAAATCCTTCGTGTCAAGATACATGCCGATCGGAATTTCGTCACCCAGCAGGAAGTCGAAAGGCAAGTACGGCTTGAAGCCTTTTGGCACCGCCAGCGGGGTAATATCCGACGGCTCGTTCTCCTTGATCGTCTTGAGCAATGGCTCGAGATCCTGCAGGGAGCTCACATTCGTAATGTCCAAATTATATTTGTCCAGATACTTCTTGTTGAAGCGCCATACAGCTTGCTGCGCCAGCTCCTTGTTGTTCGGTACGGCATAGTTGACGCCATTAATCTTCGTTCCTTCCAGGAAGCGTGGGTCCAGCACTTCCTTGATGCCCTTGCCATAGGTGTCCAGCAGATCGTTCAGCGGCAAAAATGCGCCTTTGGATGCATTCGGCAAGTAGTTGAATGCCCAGGAGCTTGTGAATGCAATATCATAAGCTTCGGCAGAGGTTGTAATAATGGACATGCGCTGACTGTAATCTCCCCAGTCGATCATTTCCAGATCCACTGTTGCATTGATTTTCTCCGTCGTATAGGTGTTGATCTGCTCCTGCACCGTCTTGAGATCCTTGGCCGGGCTGCCGATCAGATACACCTTGAGGTTGACGGCATCCAGCTTGGATGCGTCAATCGAGCCGTCGCTCTTCACGGCATCAGCCGCCTGGGAGTTGCCTCCAGAGCTGTTGCTGCTGCTATTCCCGTTTTTTCCACCGCCGCATGCGGTGACAACCATCGCGATCGCCAGCAGCAGGGTCATCATCTTCAATACCTGTTTGGACATTTTCTTTCCCCCTATTAAAGTAATGAATGACATAAATGAATTAATCGGGCATAGCCGGCGGAGTCGCCGCCATCGGCTGTCCGCTGACCATGCCAGATTGCAAACACCGCAATCCTGAATCAGCCCTTAACTGAGCCGACCGTCAAGCCCTGCACGAAGTAACGCTGGAAGAATGGATACGCCATCGCAATCGGCAAGGTCGCCACGACGACCATCGCCATCCGCACCGTCTCCGTCGGCAAGGTCGCTGCCCCGTCGAAGGAGCCCATATACTGGCTGTTCTGTACGAGGAACTCCATGCTGCGCTCGATCTTCATGAGCAAATATTGCAGCGGTGGCACCAGCTCATTTTTGTTGTAATACAGCAGTGCATTAAACCAGTCATTCCAGTAGCCGAGCGAGCTGAATAGACCGATCGTCGCAATGCCCGGCAGCGAGATCGGCAGCACGATCGTGGAGAACGTGCGCAGGTCGCCGGCGCCGTCAATTTTGGCGGACTCGATGATGGCATCAGGCACCGTCGTCTGGAAGAAGGTGCGCATGACGATGATGAAGAACGCATTCATCGACAAGGGCAGGATCAAGGCCCAGATCGTATTTTGCAGGCCCAGGAACTGGGTCATCACGATATAGCCGGGCACCAGACCGCCCGAGAACAGCATGGTGAAGAAGGCCAGGAATGTAAAGCCCGTGCGGAACTCGAAGCTGCGCCGGGAGATGGCATAAGCATAGGTCGTGACCAGAAACAGGCTGAGCAGCGTGCCGATCACCGTAATCATCAGCGTCAGCCCAAAGGACTGTACGAGCTGAGTGGTCGAGTTGAAAATATACGAATAGGCTTCAAAGCTGAATTGACTCGGGATAATGCGATACCCTTCCTGAGCTAAAGTCTGCTCATCTGCGATCGAGTTCATAATGACGAAGATAAATGGAAATACACAAGAGAATGAGAACAGACCGATCAGGAGATTGAACACAACGTTCCAAAATCGCGAGATACCGTGAATGTCCCGTTTTTTCATAAGCAACGTGTACACCTCCCTTTCCTAGAAGATGGCATGGTCTTTCTCGATTTTGCGGACTACATAGTTCGCCGTGAGGATCAGAATCAGTCCGACGACCGATTGATACAGACCTGCGGCTGTACTCATCCCGATATCGCCCATGTTAATCAGGCTGCGATAGACGAACGTGTCGATAACATTGGTAACCGGATACAAGGCGCCCGAATCTTTCGGCAACTGGTAGAACAAGCCGAAGTCGGAGCGGAACATGCCGCCGATCGCCAGAATGGTCAAAATAATCATCAACGGCTTCAGATGCGGTATCGTGATGAAGCGGGTCTGCTGCCATTTGCTCGCGCCATCGAGCATCGCCGCTTCGTAGTAGGAACGGTCAATGCCGGTAATGGCTGCCAAATACATGACACTGTTATACCCGATTGTCTTCCAGATCCCGACGAATACAATGATGAACGGCCAATACTTCGGCTCCGAATAAAAATTGACCGGATCAACGCCCAGGGCGGCGATCATCTGATTTAGCATCCCCTTATCTTTGCTGAGAAAGGTAAAGGCGAAGTAGCTGATGACGACCCAGGATAGAAAGTAAGGAAGAAACATTCCGGTCTGGTACAATTTGGCCAGCCGCTTGTTCAGCAGCTCGTTGATGATAATCGCAAAGGTAACCGCGACGACAAGTCCCAGTGCAATGCTGACCACATTGTACAAAATCGTATTGCGTGTAATGATGTACGCGTCGTTGGTAGCAAATAAAAATTCAAAGTTTTTGAAGCCGACCCACTCGCTGTTAAGAAGACTGTTGAAGAAGCCTTTATGATAGCGATAATCCTTAAAAGCCAGTATCGTTCCAAACATCGGCAAGTAGGCAAAAATTAAAAACCACAGCGTTCCAGGCAGCACCAGCAGCAGCAGTGCCTTGTTCCTGACGAGCTTCTTTCCAAATGACGGCAACGCGATCCCTCCTTTGCCCCGTTATGTGTATAACGCCATTATGGTGCGGGCAAGCTTGAATCCCCTCAGATTTCAAAAGCCGCAGCCGCATTTCCCGTTCGTCTTGCTCCCCCCTCGTCTGATAGCTCTATTGTCCACCTTCGCCGCCTCCCCTCTCAAGTTGAATAATTTCAGATCGCTATGGAAAAATTTCAGGTCGTCTTGTCCACCGCTCTCATGTCCCCGATGACATCTGACGCAGCTCGGTCGGTGAAACTCCGGCGTATTTCTTGAATTGACGGTAGAAATACGAGCTGTCCAGATAGCCAACCTCCCTTGCAATGTCAGACGTCTTGAGATCGGTATGCAGCAGCAACTGCGTCGCCTTCTCGATCCGGTAATGGTTAACATAATCCGAGAAGCTCGTCCCGACCTCCTGATGGAACAACTGTCCCAGATAGGTCGGGTGGATGTCGAGCTGCTGGCTCAGCGTCTTGAGCGACATATCCTCCCCGTAATGCAACTGGACATGCTCCAGCAATTGGGCGACATGCGGACTGTAGCTGGTCTGCTCCGTGCCAAGCCGCTCGTTGAGGGAGCCTGCCAGCTCCAGCACATGCCGTCTTAGCTCCGCGAGCGTCGCTAGCTGCGAGATGGGCATGAACAGCTCGCTATAGTCGCTGTTGCCCTCCATCTCCTTCATCGCCAGCATCAGTTGAAGCGCCGCATTAATGTATGGCTGCCGCCGCAGCAGCGCCTGCTCTGGCGGAGCGCTCAGCACCGCTTCAATGTGCTGCTCAATCTCCTCGCTGCGACCATCGATCAGCTTCTTCGTGAATGATTCCAGCTCCGGCTTCGGCTGCACAGCCATACAGCTCTCCGCCTCTGCCTGCAACAATGTTCCTTGGAAATCATCACCAGCCTGCGATTCCGAATATACGTTTGCCGCCCTCTCCTCTGCCGGAGGCAGACCTGCGCCATGCGATGCACTCCCCTCTGCGCCAAAGCCTGCCCCTGGCGAAGGCTGCCTGATCGAATCGGTTGCCCCGTCAGAGTAAGGCTCACTCGGGATAGCCCGCCCGTCCGCTGCTTTAGATGAGCTCTCCGTATGCGCTCGCTCACTGCCAGTCAGCCAGCCGCCCATGATGGCTACGGGTCTGCTCCCTGTCATCAGGTACTGCTCATAGCCCGACTTGGCCGACTGATAGCTGACCTCGATCCCTTGACCGGGCTGCCATGGTGAGCCGATGCTGATCCATACGGGCAAGCCGGTATGCCCGTGAAGCTGCTCCGCCACCTGGAGCAGCATCGGAGCCAGATGACTGTCCTTCCATGGGCGGCTGTCCAGCAGCACCACAATGTCGTCGGCCAGATCGTTGAAGCAGATGAGCTCCGCCGCCTCTCCAAGCTGCTCTCTTAGCAGTGCCTCACTCTGCTCCGCAAGCTTGTCGATGCGACACAGCTCCTGCAGCGGTCTGCCCTCGCCGAGCAGCCGCAGCGTCACTGCGCGAAAATGGCCATAGCCCTGCGGAATGCCGAGCAACTGCGCGCGCTGCACGAACTCGCTCAGCTCGATCTCGCCATTCACCCAGCGCTGAAGCACGTTATTGAGCAGCAGCTTCCAGTCTACCTCCGAGCGGAACAGATTGATCTCCTCGCGTTCCCAATCCTGCAGACACAGCTTGAGCGTCGATTCCAGCTCGACGATATTAATCGGCTTGAGAATATAGTTTTCAATTCCGAGGGTCATCCCCTCCTTCACATACTGGAATTCCTCGTAGCCGCTCAGTACGATGAACTTGGTTCGGGGCGAGATCGCCTTCACCCGCTTAATCAGCTCCAATCCGTTCATCACCGGCATCTGAATATCCGTGATGAGCAGGTCTACGCTCTGCTGCTTCAACTGCTCCAATGCCGCACGCCCGTCTGGCGCAGAACCGACAATGCGCAGTCCGTACTGCTCCCAATCCAGAATGGCATGCAGCCCCTTCGTGATCAATGGCTCGTCATCGACTACAAATACGGTTCTCATCCCTCTAGCCCCCTTGTTATTGCGGGCAGCCGCAGCGTCACTGTCGTGCCCTCGCCCGCCTGACTGTCTATCTCCAGACCGTACTGCTCACCGTAGCTGGTCTGAAGCCGCTCCTGCACATTCACAAGACCAATCGAGCGCTCCTCTCCCTGCTGAATACCTGAGGACGCCTCCAGCAAATCACGCAATTGCATCAGCCTTCCCGCCTCGATACCTGCGCCATTATCCTGCACCACGATCCGTACCTCCTCCCCATCACGGAATGCCCGGACAGCGATCCGATTCGTCTGAGCGTCCGCCCGGAAGCCGTGAATCATATAGTTTTCGATAATGGGCTGCACGAGCAGCTTCATCGTCATACAGTGCTGGAGCTGTGGATCAAGCTCGGTCGTGAAGGTGAGCTGGCCCTCATAGCGGAAGCGGAACAGCTCCAGATACATGCGGCACAGCTCCAGCTCCTCGGCGATAGAGACCATCGTGCTCTTCTTCACCATACTGCGGAAGATCGAGGACAATATATAGATCATCTGCCCGACATCCCGCGCCCCCTCGCTATACGCCTTCATGCGGATCGCCTCCAGCGTATTGTACAGAAAGTGCGGGTTGATCTGTGTCTGCAGCGCCACCAGCTCGGCATTCTTCTGCTTGATCTCGGATAGATAGACCTTCTGAATATAATTCTGCAAGCGTTCGCACATGTCATTGAAGCGTCTGGCAATCTGCTGCAATTCATCCTCGCCCGCAATCTTGATGCGGACGGACAGATCGCCCTCCTCGATCCGGCTCATGGCGGACGAAATCCGCTTGATCTTGCGCGAATAGCCCCGCATGATCGTCGCCGTCACCGTTACGCTCAGCGCTATGAACAGCAGGAAGATGCCAATCAGGTTATTGCGCAGACTGCTCGTATTGCGGTCAATGACCGACTTGGGCAGGATGCTGACCGCCGTCAGTCCTGTGTTGCCGATGTTAACGATATTAACCTTCGACAGCTCCTGCAGTTGCACCCACTCTCCGCTGTAGGACTGGAGCGCAGCGAGCGGCAGCTTGCCCCCCGCCGGCTGCCACTGGCGGTCTGAATAGAGCACGCTGCCGTCGGGGGTCAGCACCATCATGCTGCCGTACAGGTTCGGTGTCCGGCTTGCCAGCCAGGTTCCCAACTGCGCCGTGTTGAAGTCGACGAGAATGGCGCCCGTCCGCTTGAGCGTGAACGGGTCATTCACCTCTCGCACATACGTATACAGCCCGAGGTTGTCCTCCCGCGCCTGGGGCAGCAGCTCCTTCGGAACCTCGACTGTCCATGGCTGCTTCCTGCGATCCGCGAACCATTGCTCCCATGCCTCCTGCGGCTTGATATATTCGATCTGCTGCCGCTTGGCGCTCATCAGATAATAGAAATGGCCACTGTAGCTGTACACGATCACATTTTCTACGCCGCTCTCCTGCTCCATATAGGTTTTTAGCTGCACATCGAACGTTTTGAGCAGGGTCTGTCTGCTCTCACTGAAGCGGTCGAGCTTGTACTTCAAGTAATCTTCATATTTTGACCCCAGGAAATGATTCAGATCCTCGATTATCGTCGCGTCCGCATATAGCTGCTGAATCGTGTTCTGGATCGAATTGTACTGCCCGCTCAAGTAGGCGCTGGTAACGTATAGCGACCGCATATCCGCATCCATCGCCTCACGAATGAAGCGCTGCTTGTTATACTGATGAACCATGACGGCAGCGGCTGCGAACAGCAATATCATAACCAGGGAATAGAGCAGCAATATTTTGTTGAACATTTTACGGCGTAAATGATAATCGTTAAACCGACGGAAAAATCCCATTTCGCCCCCGCACCTTCCATTGCGAATTGATTTGTGCCCTAGTGTACCACCGATGCCGCTGCCGGGGCAATCCGCCTCGCTTAGGCTATTGAACAGTGAAAGGCCGCTGCTGCTTCATCAGCTTGCCGGGATCTGCAGCGCACGTCTGCCTGTTCCCAACCCGTAGCCTTTATTTATCATTTGAAAAAAAATCTTCTCCTCGCTATAATAGAGTCAACCCTTAGATTTCAAATTCTTCGTGGAAGACATGCGTCTTCCGTACAAATACGCAGTGTCCGCATACGTTATCTTGCCCCTCCCCTTGAATTACAGGGGGTATTTTCCTATGTTCAAAACACTCCAGAAGCTGGAATCCCGCATAAATGAGCTGTCCGAGTACCGCTACCGCGACCGGCAGCCGATTCCTTATTTTCATTCGATCGAAGATACACGCAAGGAGATTAACCCGTCGCTGCCACAGCGCGCAGCCGACTGGGGGACGATGAAGACCGGCGACACCTGGAGCGGACGCGATCTGTATCTGTGGCTGTCGGCCACGGTGTCCATCCCGGCGGATTGGCGCGGACGGCGCATCCTCGGCCGCTTCGACTTCGGCGAGACCGGCGCAGGCAACAACTCCGGCTTTGAGTCGCTATTCTACTGGCAAGGCAAGCCGTACCAAGGGGTAGACTCCAACCATATGGAGGTCTTCCTGCCAGATGAGGCGGCAGGAACCGAGCAGGAGCTGTTGTTCCGCCTCTGGTCGGGACTGGAGGGCGGCGGTCAGCCGAAGGATCAGACCCATGGTGTCCGCCTGGCAGAGATGGCCTGGCTGGATGAGGCGACGGATGATCTGTATTATACCGCCTTTGCCGCGATCGAGACGGTCAAGGTGCTCGATGAGAATCTACCGGAACGCGCCAGCCTGCTCAAGGCGTGCGACCGCGCACTGCAGTTGCTCGACTGGACAGAGCCGGGCTCCGACGATTTCTATGCTTCCGTAGTCGATGCACGCGACCTGCTGGCTGACCAGATCGACAAGCTGGAGAAGACCTCTCCGGTCACCATCACCTGCATCGGCCATACCCATATTGACGTCGCCTGGCTATGGCGACTGAAGCATACACGCGAGAAGGGCGCTCGTTCCTTCTCTACCGTCATGCGCCTGATGGAGCTGTTCCCGGAATATATCTTCCTGCAGACACAGCCGCAGCTCTATGAATATCTGAAGCAGGACTATCCCGAGCTGTATGAGCAGGTGAAGGATCGTGTGCGCGAAGGCCGCTGGGAGGCGGGAGGCGGCATGTGGCTGGAGGCGGACTGCAACCTGACCTCCGGTGAATCGCTTGTGCGCCAGTTGCTGGTCGGCACCCGCTTCTTCAAGGATGAATTCGGCAAGGATTGCGATTACCTGTGGCTGCCCGATGTCTTCGGCTATAGCTGGTCGCTGCCGCAGATCTTGAAGAAATCCGGGATTAATACCTTCATGACAACGAAGATTAGCTGGAATCAATACAACCGGATGCCACATGACACCTTCCATTGGCGCGGTATTGACGGCTCGGAGGTGCTGACGCACTTCATCACGACGACGGAGCCGTGGTCGCAGCCGGGCTCCTGGTTCTATACCTACAACGGTCAGATTATTCCGAAGACGGTCAAAGGGAGCTGGGATGCTTACCGCAACAAGGAGATGAATCAGGAGCTGCTGCTCTCCTATGGTTATGGCGATGGCGGCGGCGGCGTCAACCGCACCATGCTGGAGATGCGCCGCAGACTGGACAAGATGCCAGGCATGCCGAAGCTGCAGACCGGGCAAGCGGGCGACTACTTCCGCAAGCTGCAGGACACCGTTGCCAAGACCGACAGCTACGTGCATACATGGGACGGCGAGCTGTACCTGGAATACCATCGCGGTACCTATACAAGCCAGGCGTACAACAAACGGATGAACCGCAAGCTGGAGCTGCTGTATCGCGAGGCCGAATGGCTGAACGCATTCCAGAGCGTGCTTGCCGGCGATTGGAGCCAGTACCGCGGCCAGGAGCTGACCGAGGGCTGGAAGATTATATTGCGCAACCAGTTCCATGATATTATCCCTGGCTCCTCGATCCGTGAGGTGTATGAGGACAGCACGATCGAATATGCCGAGGCTGAGCAGATTGGACGTACTGTATGGGAAGGCGCCCAGCAAGCGCTGCTGGCTGGTGAAGATCATACAGCGGTTGCTTCGGATGCTGTGCAGAAATTCACCATATGGAACTCCTCCCCATGGATGGAGACACGCCTGGCCGAGCTTGAGCTGAAGCCGGGCATGGAGCATGGCCGCTGGGTCGATGCTGCGGGGCGCGAGCTTTCCGCTCAATCCAATGGACAGACATGGGTGGTTGAAGTGGTGGATGTGCCGTCACTCGGCTATACGACGATTGGATTTGTACCAGCTTCCGCAGACGTTCGTGATGGCGCTGTTGGTGCTGCTGATGCTGTTGGTGCTGCTGATGCTGTTGCTGTGGCTGACGCCGACATGCCGCAAGCCGGTGCAAATGCTGAGGCCGCTGGCGCCTTAACAGCGCAAGCTGCTGCATTCCAGGTGCAGCCAAGCGGTATCGTCACCCCGTTCTTCGAGCTGACATGGAACGAGTGGGGACAACTGACGCGCATCTATGATCGGGAGGAACGCCGCGAGGTGCTGGCAGAGGGTCAGCGCGGCAATGTGCTGCAGTTGTTCGAGGACAAGCCGCTAATGTTCGACGCATGGGACATCGATATATTCTATCAGGAGAAGATGACGGAAATTACGGCCTTGCAGCATGTGTCCGTCGAGGAATGCGGGCCACTGCGGGCTGTGATCCGCTTCGTCTGGACACATCGCAGCTCGACGATCGAGCAGCGGATGATGGTCTATGCCGACAGCCGTCGCATCGACTTCGTGACCGAAGCCGATTGGCATGAGCGCCAGAGGCTGCTCAAGGCTGCCTTCCCTGTGCATGTACGTGCTACCGAAGCGACCTACGACATTCAGTATGGCAATGTGAAACGTCCGACACACTGGAACACGAGCTGGGATGCAGCACGCTTCGAGTCGGTCGGCCATCAGTGGGCCGATCTGTCCGACCGCGGCTACGGCGTCAGCCTGATGAACGATTGCAAATATGGCTATGATATAAAGGACAACGTGTTGCGCCTATCCCTGATCAAGTGTGCAACACACCCTGATATTGAAGCGGATCAAGGCCACCACGCCTTCACCTACTCGCTGTTCCCGCATCAGGGCGACTGGTTGCAGGGCGGCACAGTACAGAGCGCCTGGGCGCTGAACAATCCGCTGCGGGTGAGCGCTGGCGCAACTGCCGAGCCATCCCGCTCGATGTTCCGCCTGAGCGGGGATACAGCGATGATCTCCGCAGTCAAGAAGTCCGAGGATCAGCAGCGCGTCATTGTGCGCGTACACGACTTCTCCGGCAGCCGCAAGGTGCTGAAGCTGGAGAGCGATCTGCGTATCGCCTCCTGGCAGGAATGCAATCTGATGGAGATTGGCGATGGCAACGTGCAGTCAGGGGAGAACGGCATCGAATTCGTGCTGGAGCCTTACGAGCTTCGCACCTTCGAGATTGAGCTAGAGCGTGTATGCCAATCCTAATGTAACAGGAACCACACGATCATAAGCCTCTCTCTATAACAATATCAGGAAATCGCTGCGCTATTGCAGGATTCAGGCTGCTAGCCTGGCATACATTACAAGACACCCTGTTAGCCGAGTGCGGCCGCGTCGCTGCACTCGGCTCTTCATTCAAAGGAGGAAACGATGATGAAGCTGCCCCAATCGATCGAGCAGATGCTGGCGCTGGCTGAGGAGAAGCTGGCTGCGCGCCCCAAGCTGCTGCAGATGTACAAGCAGTGCTTTCCCAATACTTTAGAGACGACAACCCGATTGCAGGATGACGGCAGCACCTTCGTATTTACGGGTGATATCCCGGCGATGTGGCTGCGTGATTCCAGCGCTCAGGTGAAGCAATATTTGCCCTTTACGAAGGACGATGCTGACCTGCAACGCATTATCGAAGGGCTGATTAAGCGCCAGATGCGGTGCATTCTGATGGACCCCTATGCCAATGCCTTCAACGAGGAGGCCAATGGCAAGCGTTGGGAGGAGGATATTGCCGAGCTGAACCCATGGGTATGGGAGCGCAAGTATGAGCTGGACTCTCTCTGCTACCCGCTTCAGCTAAGCTATCTCTATTGGAAGGAAAGCGGACGCAGCGGCCATTTCGACGAGACATGGCAGAGCGCTGTGCGCGCCATCCTGCGCCTGCTGGAGATCGAGCAATACCATATGGAGAAGTCGGATTACCGCTTCACCCGTCTGACCGGGCCGAAGACCGATACGCTGCGCAACCACGGCAAGGGGATGCCTGTCAGCTTCACCGGCATGACCTGGAGCGGCTTCCGCCCAAGCGACGATGCATGTACCTTCGGCTATCTGATCCCGGCGAACCAGTTCGCCGTTGTCGTGCTTGGCTATGTAGCGGAGATCGCCACCGAGGTGTTGCATGACGAGCATCTGGCAGCCTGGGCAGCGAAGCTCGCGGAGGAGATTCGCTATGGCATCGAGACCTATGGCGTCTATCGCCATCCCGTGTACGGGGAGATGTACGCCTATGAGACGGACGGCCTGGGACACTATAATCTGATGGATGACGCTAATGTGCCAAGCCTGCTCTCCATCCCCTATCTCGGCTATACGGACAAGAGCGACCCGATCTACCAGAACACACGCCGCTTTATCCTGAGCGAGAGCAATCCTTACTACTACAAAGGCAAGGTCGCCGCAGGCATCGGCAGCCCGCATACGCCTCCGGGCTATATCTGGCACATCAGCCTGACGATGCAGGCGCTGACCTCCAGCGATGACGAGGAGATTGCAGAGATTGTCGAGCTGCTGCAGCAGACCGATGCAGGCACGGGCTATATGCACGAGGGCTTCCACACTGACGATCCTATGCAATTCACACGGCCCTGGTTCGCCTGGGCGAACAGCCTGTTCAGCGAGCTGATGACGAAGCTGATCACCGAGAACAAACTTTAAGAGGAGGCTCCTTACTGCCATGACAAGAAAAAAGGCCCATCTGATTACACATACGCACTGGGATCGCGAATGGTATCTGCCCTTCGAGCGCCATCATATGCTGCTGATCGAGCTGATGGATACGCTGCTGGACACGCTCGATCGCGACCCCGAGTTTCGCAGCTTCCATCTGGACGGACAGACGATTATTATCGATGACTACCTGCAGGTGCGCCCGCAGCAGCGCGAGCGTCTGGAGCGTTACATCCGCGAGGGGCGGATCATTATCGGGCCATGGTATATTTTGCAGGATGAGTTCCTGACCAGCTCCGAGGCCAATGTGCGCAACCTGCTGATCGGTCATCAGGATGCCGCGCCCTACGGCGTCATCTCCAAGCTCGGCTACTTCCCCGATTCGTTCGGCAATATGGGGCAGGCGCCGCAATTGCTAAGGCAAGCCGACATCGACACCGCGGTCTTCGGACGCGGCGTTAAGCCGACCGGCTTCAACAATATGGTGAGCGAGGCGGACAGCTATGAGTCTCCGTACTCCGAGATGTTCTGGCAAGGGCCCGACGGCTCGACGGTTCTCGGCATTTTGTTCGCCAACTGGTACAACAATGGCATGGAAGCCCCGGTGCTCCCGGAGGCAGCCAAGCCATACTGGGACAAAAAGCTGGCGGACGCCGAGAAGTTCGCCGCTACACCAGAGCTGCTGTTCATGAACGGCTGCGACCACCAGCCGGTGCAGACCGATCTGACTCAGGCGCTGGCGACTGCGCGCAAGCTATTCCCGGAGGTCGACTTCGTCCATTCCAGCTTCGACGAATATATTGCAGCACTGCGGGCCAGCCTTCCATCCGAGAAGCTCGTGACGGTCGAGGGCGAGCTGCGCAGTCAGCGTACCGACGGCTGGGGGACGCTCGTCAATACGGCCTCCGCACGCATCTATCTCAAGCAGCTCAATGCGGCCTGCCAGACGCTGCTGGAGAAGGGCGCGGAGCCGATGGCGCTGTTCGCTCGCCTGGCCGCCGGCAAGAGCTACCCGCATGATCCGCTCACCTATGCGTGGAAGACACTGATGCAGAATCATCCGCATGACAGCATCTGCGGCTGCTCTGTCGATGAGGTGCACCGCGAGATGGTGACGCGCTTTGAGAAGAGCCGCCACGCTGCACAGTTCATCATCGACGAGAGCATGGCTGCTATCGTTCAGACCGTGGATACGTCGGCCTTTGAAGGCTATGGCGAACAGGCCTTCCCGTTCGTCGTATTCAACACGACCGGTTGGGCGCGCAGCAGTACGGTAACGGTCGAGCTGGAGACGGACAAGCTGTATTTCAGTGAGCGTCCGTCCATCGCCGCATTGACCGCTGAACTGGAGAGCATGCCATGGGTACGCGAGCACTATGCGCTGGTGGATACGCAAGGCCGCGAGCTGCTGGCGCGGGCGGAGGACGCAGGTGTGCACTTCGGCTATGATCTGCCGAAGGATAAGTTCCGCCAGCCGTATATGGCACGCAGAGTGCGCCTGACCTTCGAGGCGAGCGCGGTTCCGGCGGTCGGCTATGCCTCCTATGCCTGGGTGAAGCGCGCGGCAGGCCGGGCGCTACTGGCGCCGGAAGCGTCCTCCGCCCTGCGCGTGCACAGCAACGGGATGGAGAATGAGCAGCTTGCCGTCCGCATTCTGGAGAACGGCTCGCTCGAGCTGACGGACAAGCAGACCGGGCGCACCTATACGAATCTGCTCGTCTATGAAAATTGCGGCGACCTTGGCAACGAATATGTATTCAAGATGCCGGAGCAGGAGCAGCCGCTAACGACACGCGACCTGCAGGCCTCGATCCGCCTCGTGGAGAACGAGCCGTATCGAGCGACATTCGAGATCGTGCATGAATGGCGCATCCCTGCGCGAGCGGACGAGCTGTTCGCCGAGGAGAAGCGCAGACTGATCCCGTTCACCGAGCGCAAGGCTCAGCGCGTGGAGGAGACGGTCCCGCTTCGCATCGTCACCTCGATCTCGCTGGAGCGTGAGGGCAAGGGGCTGCTGGTGCATGCCCGCTTCACGAATGAGGCGCGCGACCATCGTCTGCGTGTGCTGCTGGAGAGCGGCATCCATGCGGCGCAGCATGCAGCCGACTCGATCTTCGAGGTAGCGCGGCGCGATACCGTCCCGGCTCCGGAGTGGATCAATCCGAGCAATGCCCAGCATCAGCAGACCTTCGTCAGCGTAGCCGATGAGCAGCATGGCTTGACCGTTGCCGGTATCGGGCTGCACGAATACGAGGTGCTGCAGGATGGGCGCGGTACGATCGCTGTCACCTTGCTGCGTGCCGTATCTGAGCTGGGCGACTGGGGCGTATTCGAGACGCCGGAGGCCCAATGTCTGGGCGAGCATGAGGTGCAGTTCGCCATCTACCCACATGCGGGCGATGTCGTGCAGTCGCAGACCTATGCTGCTGCTTACCAGTTCCAGGCTCCAGTGTTCCGCATCCAGACGGGCGTCCACTCCGGCTCCCTGCCGCCCGTTCATCGATTCCTTGACTGGAATGGCCAAGCGCTGGCGCTATCCGCCGTCAAGATGTCGAAGGAGCATGACGATGCCATTATTCGCTGGTACAACCTGGACAGCGCAGGCCGAACGCTGGAGTTCACGCCAGCCTTCGCAGCCGCAGCAGTATACAAGAGCGACATTCTGGAGCGCCGACGTGAAGCCGTTGCGATCGTTGCTGACGGAACTGCCCCAGTTGCTGCTGTAAGCGAGGGACAAGGCGAGGCACATGATGCGGGGCAGGCTGCTGCCTGGACTGCTGCTGCAGATACTCCGCTCATCAGCCAGCCTGTCGGCAAGGCAGAAATTATTACGTATGCGATTGAGTTGAATTCCTAATCGAGCGAAGCTAACCGTTCAGCCCTGGCCTAACATGAGGTCAGGGCTGTTCGCATTATCAGGATAAGATCGCTTGATTGAATTTGAATTGTAACCATCGTCCGGTACCGCTACAATAATACATTGTAAATAGTTGAATAAGGAGGCTTGCCTATGTATAAGGTGTTGATCGTGGACGATGAACTCTATGTGCGCAAAGGGTTGATTGGGCTAATCGACTGGCAGAGGATGCCCTATGAGCTATGCGGCGAGGCCGAGGACGGGCAGCAGGCGCTGGCGATGATCGAGCAGCTAAGGCCAGAGCTTGTTATTGTCGATATACGCATGCCCGTGATGGATGGCCTGGAGCTGATCCGGCAAGTGAAGGCGGCAGAGCGGCATCAGCCGCTATTCATCATTGTCAGCGGTTATCATGATTTCTCCTATGCCCAGCAGGCGCTGCGCTATGATGTCACCGACTATATCCTCAAGCCCGTCGATGAGAGAGAGCTTGCCGCCACCTTGAAAAAGGCCGCTTCGACGTTGAATCGTCTGAATCTGTCCCAGCTAGCCAATGAACAGCAGCTCGCGGAATCCGTCATCGAGACCTTGCTGCAGGCCACTCCCAGCGATCCCGTCATGATGCAGATCGCCAAAGCGCTGGAGCTTGACCCCCATTGTCCATACAGCTATGTCATCGTTGAGGTGCAGGATGGACTCCCCCATGGCACCGTGGATTACTTGCCTCTGCTTCGTCAGGCACTCGGGCGTTGTCTACATAAGGAAGCGCTTCATCCCCCCATTCATGTACGCGCGTACAATCAATACGGCCTCCTCCTGCCAGCATCGTCTTCACTGCTGCCCGGCAGCCAAGGGGAGCATCTGGCCTACTCTGCGATACAGGAGGCGCTGGAGCGGGAGACCCAAGAAGCGGTCGTCTTGTTTGCCGGGCGAACCGTCCCGAGCCTCAGCCGCGTCGCCGAATCCTTCAACAGCGCCAACGAATGCTTGAAGTACCGCTTTGCCGCCGGCATGGAGCGAGTCGTGCTCGCCGCTGATATGCTAGAGCGTCCTCTCTACTATTTCGATGTTGAGGAGGAGCTTCATCGCCGGCTGCTGGTCGAGATCGAGGAGCAGCGACGCGACGATTATCTGGTCACCATTCATAGCCTGTTCAGCAGCTTCTCGCATCTGCATTTTGCCCCTAGCGCTGTCTCCAATACGATTACTCGCAGTCTGGTGGCCATCATGAATGCCATCCGGCTGCTCCAGGGCAATGAAGAGGAGCTGTCTCTGCTTGGCGACCTGCTGGACTGGCAGGATCGCTACCGCAATGTACACCAATTGCAAGAGGCCTACATTCGCCTGGTAGATGAAGCGGCCGCCTATATCGCAGGTAAGCGAAACGAGCATAGCAAGGGCAGCATTGACAAGGTGAAGAAGTATATCGATGCCCATTATACCGAGAACATCACGCTCAAGAGCATCGCGGCGACATTTTATATGAACTCCATCTATCTGGGACAGCTATTCCGCAAGACGTATGGCAGCTACTTCAATGAATATGTGCTCAGTCTGCGAATCGAGGAGGCCAAGCGGCTGCTGCGACAGACGGACATGCGGATATATGAAATCGCCGAGCAGGTGGGCTTCCAGAGCGCTGATTATTTTGCCACCCAGTTCGAGAAGCTGGAGCGTATGACGCCTACCGATTACCGCAACCGGATGATTGGCAGAAAGTAGGAAGGGACGGGAATGCGATGTTTAAATCTCATATCAATCATCTCAAGCTGCGCAACAAGCTTATTCTGATTTATACGGCCTGTGTCTTTATCCCGATCGTGCTCACGCATATCATCTTCTATAATGTGACGACCCATAACATCAAGGAGCAGAAGACTGTAGACGCCAACCGTGCTCTCATGCTGCTGCATAAGGAATTAGGCGCGGCCATCGACGATGCCGCCGGCATCTCCTACCTGTATTCGATCGACAAATCGCTAGATCATCATCTGAACGCTGACTACGCTTCCTATGACCAATATGTCGAGTCACTGGCCTCCATCGAACAATTGTTTAACCGCTCTGACAAGGAGTACAAGACGATCAGCTCTACCGTCATATTAAGCGATAATCCGATGGTGCTGGCCTCCGACCATATTGTCGATCTGGACGACGATGCCCGGCACACAGACTGGTACCGCAGCCTGCAACCGATCAGCCATACCTACCCCTATCTATATGTCGATAAGGATGGAATCCATATTCTACAGAAGCTGTCGGATGAACGCTATCACCCCTACGAGCATATTCTCAAGATCGATCTGAACATGGATCATATCCACCAGCTATTTGACCTGTCGAGCTTCGAGGGCACCCTCTATTTTATCGATCCGATGCGGCAGATCCGCTACATCGTGGCACTGGATGGCAGCCAGTCGCTGGCTCCTGCTCCTCTTGACGGGATGATTAGGCCGGATCGGTTCATCGATATGCAGCTTCATTATCAGAACAGTCGTTACCTTAGAGGCTGGTCCCTCTATGGCGTGCTGGATGAAGGACAGATTCTGTCCGAGGTGCGGCAATCGGGGTTTTACATCATCTGGCTGGCGCTGCTGACCTTCCTCGTCCCAACCATCATTATCATCATGATCTCCCGCTCCATTCATTCCCGCCTCAAAAATATTCTGATCCATATGAGACGTGTCAAGGGCAAGCACTTCGAGCCGGTGCCCTATGATCAGGAGCGTGACGAGATCGGCCAGTTAGCCCTGGAATTCAACCGGATGATCGAGCGCATCGAGAGTCTGATCAATGATGTATACGTCACGGTAATCCAGAAGAAGGAGCTGGAAATCCGTCAGCGACAGGCTCAACTGCACGCGCTGCTCAGTCAGATCAATCCGCACTTTCTGTTCAATGCCCTGGAGACGATCCGCATGCGCAGCCTGATCAAGGGCGAGACGGAGACGGCCGGGACGATCCGCAATATGGCGCGCATCTTCCGTACCTCCATCTCCTGGAAGCGCAGCTTCGTGTCCATTCGCGAGGAGATTGAGCTGATCGAGAGCTTTCTGGAGATTCAGAAATATCGATTTGCAGGCAGGCTGACCTACCAGATTTCAATGGATGAGGCGCTCTATGAGACGCTTATTCCGAAGATGACCTTTTTGCCGTTTGTTGAGAATGCCAGCATCCATGGGATTGAGAATCATCAGGGCATCGGCTTCATCACGATCCAGATCGCGCGTGAAGGTCGAGACATCGTCTTCGTCATTGCCGATAATGGCGCAGGGATGAGCGAGGAGAAGGTGAAGGAGCTGCAGCAGTATCTCACCGAGGATGACGCGATCTCCGAGTCCGTCGGAATCAAGAATGTGTATATTCGGCTCAAAATTTGCTTTGGCGACGATTTTACGTTCGTTATTCATAGTCAGCCGGGACAGGGCACCCGCATTACCCTTCGCTTGCCCGCAGATGCAATGAAGGCACCGGAGCCAGAAAGACCTAAGCTTTATGAAGAATGAACTAAGCTTTGGCGGGTAACGGAGCGCTGCTTGATCTTTTATACTGAAAGTGCTTACAAACAAAGGATAGAAAGGGGTTGCACAATGGGCACAAACAAATGGTTCCACACAGGTCTGGCGGCGGTGATGGCATCTGTCCTACTGCTCGCAGGCTGCAGCAGCAGCAACACGCCTGACAACAAGGGGGCAAATGCAGGAGATAGCACGGAGCCGGTCACCTTCACGTACTTTGGCTTTGGCACGAACAAGGATGTGATAGCCAGTGACACTGTCATCGGCAAAAAATTGCAGGAGCAGACCGGCGTAGACTGGAAGATGGAGTTCGTCGTCGGCGATGCGAGTACCAAATCCGGCGTCATGATTGCCGGGGGCGATTACCCGGATGTCATCTCCCCGGTCGCCGAGCTGGAGAAGCTGGTGGACGCAGGAGCACTCATTCCACTCAATGATCTAATCGAGGAGCATGCGCCTAATATTAAGCGCGTCTACGGCGATTACATGAACAAAATCACCTATGAGGACGGCAATATCTACATCCTCCCTTATACAGCCAACGTGAACGGCTACTTGTCCGATCCCGATGTGACCCAAGGCGCCTTCTGGATTCAGCGGCGTGTGCTGAAGGAGTTCGGCTATCCTGAGGTGAAGACGCTGGATCAATATTTCGAGCTGATCGAGAAGTATCAAGCCAAATACCCGAAGATCGACGGCAAGGATACAATCGGCTTCATTACCTCCGCCGGCGTATCGGGCGACTTCTACTCCATTACGAACGTGCCGATGCATCTGGCCGGCTATCCGAATGACGGCAATGTGATGGTCGATATGGACACCCACGAAGCTAAAATCTATGCTGCAAGCGACTACGAGAAGCAATGGCTGGCCGCCCTGAACCAGATGAGCAGCAAGGGGCTGCTTGATCCCGAGACGTTCACCGCCAACAAGGACCAGTATCTGGCGAAGCTGACCTCCGGTCGCGTCCTCGGCTATTTCAACTATGCCTGGCAGGTAACGGATGCGACCAACAATCTGAAGGCGGCAGGCAATGATGATCTGCGCTATGTGGCTCTGCCGATCGTATTTGACGAGAATACGAGAGATGCGTATATTGACCCGCCAGCTTTCGTGAATAATCGCGGAATCGGCATCTCGATCAGCGCCGATAATCCTGTTCGCATTATTAAATATTGGGATAATCTGCTGACAGAAGAAAACCAGAGACTCGTGCAATGGGGCGAGGAGGGTGTCACCTATTCGGTGAACGACAAAGGCCGGTTTGTGATGACCAAGGAGCAGATCGCCAATCGCAACGACAATGAATTCAAGCGCAAGTATGGCTGGGCCTACTTCGATTATGAATGGCCTCGCTATGGCAGCAACTCCATCCTGGAGGATGGCAATGCGTATTCTGTCGCCAACCAGCCTGAGGTGGCAGCCGAAACGTACACGGAGGGCGACCTTGCACTGCTGAAGGCTTACAATGTCGAAACGTTCTCCCAGTTGTTCGCCCAGCCACAGGAGCGTCCATGGTACCCTGCCTGGAGCATTACGAAGGAGCAGGGTTCGCCGGAGCAGATCTTTAATCAGAAGTCTAGCGACCTGCAGAAAAAATATTATCCCAAGCTCGTCTTTGCCTCCAGCAGCTCCCAGTTCGACTCGATCTGGACAGAGTATACGAATGAATTCAACAAGCTGGACGTCGCCGGATTCGAGCAATTCGTAACGACCAAGGTCAAGGAGCGCGTAGCAGGCAAATGGTAGTCTAGGGCGTGTCTGAAAACGACACGACCTAATGAACGCAGCAGGGAAAAGTGAAGCAGCCTTCGCTTTTCCCTGCTCATGCTTGAAGTACAGGAAAGGAGAAAGGCCAAAGTGGAGAAACCTGCGATACACCATGCAGCGTCAGTCGCTGCACCATCCCGATTGTTGATCTATTTCAAAAAGCTGTCCAAGCAAAAAATGCTGATGCTGATGTCCCTGCCCTTTCTTGCCTGGCTGTTTCTGTTCAAGTATGTTCCCTTATGGGGCTGGACGATTGCCTTCCAGAAGTTCCGGCCGGCCAAGAAGCTATTCGATCAGGCATGGGTTGGACTGGATAACTTCAGAACCTTGTTTCAGGAAGAGGCATTCTATCTTGTGCTGCGCAACACGCTCGTCATGAGTACGATCAATCTGGTGCTGGGCTTTGGCACAGCAATTGTGCTGGCTCTGCTGCTCAACGAGCTACGCCATATTGTGTTCAAGCGAACCGTACAAACGATCAGCTACTTGCCGCATTTTATTTCTTGGGTCGTCGCGGCGAATATTGTGCAGACTACACTGGCGCCAGAAGGCATCGTCAACGTACTGCTGCTCAAGCTTCATCTGATCGACCAGCCTGTGCTGTGGCTCGGCAGGGGGGAGTATTTCTGGGGCATTCTCGGAATGACCGAGGTGTGGAAGAACGTCGGCTGGAACACGATCATCTACCTGGCCGCGATTACGACCATCGATCCCTCGCAATATGAAGCTGCCCAGATCGACGGCGCCAGCCGACTACAGCGCATCTGGCACATCACACTGCCGGGGATAAAGCCGGTCATTGTCATCTTGCTGATCATGAATCTCGGACATATCCTGGAATCCGGGTTCGAGCCGCAATATTTGCTGGGCAACAGTATGACCGTAGACTACTCGGAGAATCTGGATATATTCGTGCTGAAGTATGGCATGCAGATGAACAACTACGGCCTCGCGACAGCCGCAGGCATGTTCAAAACCGTCGTCAGCTTCATCTTCCTGATCGCTGCGAACCATATCGCCAAGCGGTTGGGTCAGAGCAGGCTGTACTAATCCCGAAGCAAGGAGGCGATGACGCATGAGTCAAGCCAAGCGATCGCGCAAGCTGCATGCACCCGTATCGGATGCGGTATTCGATGCATGCAACATTCTATTTATGCTGCTGCTCATCGTTGTGACGCTCTATCCATTTGTGAATATGTTCGCCCTGTCCTTCAACGACGCCAATGACTCCATCCGCGGCAGCATCTATATATGGCCCAGAGAATGGACATGGCGCAACTATGAGTATATTTTTAATGAGGCTTACATTTTTTTTGCTACCTTCATCTCGGCGGCACGCACCATAGTCGGCACGATCATCTCCGTCTTTTGCACGGCGATGCTCGCCTATGCCATCAGCCGACCGGATTATTTGCTGCGCAAATTCGTCACGATTGCCTTTATATTCACGATGTACTTCAGCGGCGGTCTCATTCCGAACTACCTGCTCATCAAGGAGCTGGGCATGCTGAACAGCTTCTGGGTGTACATTATTCCCGGCATCATTGGTGTGTTTAATATGATCGTCATCCGTTCCTTTATTGAAGGCTTGCCGGATGGCATCATGGAGTCGGCCAGAATCGACGGCGCCGGCGAATTCACGACGTTCATGCGCATCGTCCTGCCACTCACCGTCCCCGCACTGGCAACGGTATCGCTATTTGTCGCCGTCTATCAGTGGAATTCGTGGTTCGATGTGTTCCTATACAACTCCTCGAAGATTGAGCTGAGCACGCTGCAATACGAGCTGATGAAAGTATTGTCCACCTCCACCACCACCACAAGCAGCGGCGGGACGGCGGCCGATGCCTTCGCCAACGCCCAAGGCAATGTAACGATGGTGACACCCACCTCGATTCGCGCCACGATGACGATTATCGCCAGTCTGCCCATTATTGTCGTCTACCCGTTCCTCCAGAAATACTTTGTACAGGGCATGACCTTAGGTGGCGTGAAGGGCTGAGCCGCCAGGCTCAAGTCCTTCACGTCAGGTGAGTCGGCCCGTGCCGCGCAACCTATCATGGGGCTTCGCTAATAATTAAGTTGGACGAGAACAGGTGAGTTTTCCGTCCAACCCTCACAGGAACAGGGTAGCCCCCACGCTTTTGCTTACCTGCTTGGTCATAAATTACCCGAGAATTCTCAATCTGACTTGACCCTAGACGACTAAAATCGATTCTAGCCCCTGGAGTTCCTTGCATGGGAGCGTAATTGTTTTTATACTATAAAAACGGATACAGAAATATCCAACTGGGATCAGCACGCAATGATTGGGACTCTCCGAACGCCTGCTCCGGCCAACATAGCAGAACAACGGCGATTTCCAGTTCATTCAAGGCCCCTTCATAGCGATACGTCCAGTATAAAGGGCCGTTCACGGTCACGAGGCGAACGTCTTCTTTCCGAATGTGCTGGAAGAATTCCTGGATCGAAATGCAGAGGCCTTGCGGGTAAATGATCCGATTTGTTTTCCGGCCGCCAAGATAAACTTATATTGAATATTATAAACTATCAAAAAGAAGACATTTAGATATTTGAGAGAAAGAAGGAGTAGTAGTATGAGTTCTATTGTAAACAAAATATCAGTTATAAAAAAATGCGATTTTTAGATCATGAAGATTATGACATCGACGACATAGTGATTTTATTAAATGAATTAGGGGAGTCAGCAGATAACAACTACATTATTGCATTGTGTGAACTTTTCCATGATGATATATTTGAACCAGCAATTATCAGCGATTTTATGGAAACTATATTCTATATTGCTAAGCGCCATG